>Ga0334890_1001176_pt1 | contig 37194 bp, 34 predicted proteins | sample GraSluR1_MG_3_FD_207220 | JGI IMG/M metagenome (GOLD analysis project Ga0334890, IMG submission 207220) | Sludge microbial communities from methane-producing bioreactor in Wageningen University, Netherlands - Granular Sludge_31_08-R1 | ecosystem: Engineered > Bioreactor > Anaerobic >... | reverse complement strand
CTTGCCTTATCCAGGTGATGAAGGTTTAAAAATCTGGAAAACAAAGGATATTAGAGATGATGGTTATAACATGAATCAGTTAAGTTTAAACATGCATTTAGGAACACATATTGATTTTAAAAGTCATGTTTTCGATTATAAAGCGAGAGTAACTGATTTTACTCGTTTTATTGGTAAAGCAAATGTCATCAAGCCTTTTATACACAATGGTGTTGTTGATACTTTAGATTTGACTTCAAAACTTGAAAAGATGAAGTATCTAGAAAAAATTTTGATTCTGGATTTATCTCATGCTAGAAACTTAAATAAGGAAGACTATTATTCCTATCCACGTTTCTCAAAGGATATTATTTCAGTTTTGAAAGACTACAGTATCAATGTTTTAGGTGCAGACATACCAAGTTTTGATTATCAAGCTGAGAAATCCTTGCAGATGCATAAAGATTTACTAAGTAATGATATTTATGTTGTAGAGAATTTAGTAAGAGTTGATGAACTAAAAGAGCATGTTTTTTTCATTGCTTTACCTTTAAAAATTGAAGGACTAGAAGCATCGATGACTAGAGCGATTGCAAGAAATTTATAATTATTATTGACAAATTAAAGATATGCAATATAATTATATTGTAAAAACACTTCAGGGCAGGGTGAAATTCCCTACCGGCGGTTATAGTCCGCGAGCTTTTTTAAAGCATGATTGGGTGAAATTCCCAAACCGACAGTATAGTCTGGATGGAAGAAGAGTTATCTGTGCCTGAAATATATCCGTTTTTACGGATATTTTTTTTCGGAGGAGAATAATAATGAAAAAAAGAAGTAACATTAAGAAGTTGACAGTAACAGGTATTTTAGGAGCTATAGCATTTGTATTAATGCTGTTGAGTTTTACTATTGTTGGACCATATAAACTAGATTTTTCTGAAATCGCCGTTTTAATAGGTGCATTTACTTATGGACCACTAGTAGGGATTGCAATTGAGGGAATTAAGATTCTTTTGGATATAATTCTTGGTGGGCCATCAGATACGGCTTATGTTGGAGAAGCAGCTAATTTTTTAATTGGTCTAGCTTTTATAGTTCCGTCAAGTTTTATCTATTTCAGGAACAAAACCAAAAAACAAGCCGTTATCGGGCTTGCTGTAGGGATTTTTTTCATGGTAGTAGTAGCAGTCATAATGAACGCTTTTGTGTTGTTGCCACTTTATGCTAGATTGTATTTTGGATATTCATTAGATGATTTACTAGCTTTTTATGGTTTTGATAATCTTTTTAGTTTTTTAATTATTGCAACCGTACCTTTTAACTTGCTAAAAGGCTTCAGCAGTAGTATTATTGTATTAGTAATATACAAAAGAATTTCTATTCTTTTGAAGGCAAAGGATTGTGAAGGATTTGAGGAGTGTAATTAGAATACTTATAATTTCAATACTTTTCTTGTTGTTGATTGGTTGTGAAACCACAACAGATTCAACAACTACAACATATCTTGATTTGGATTATAGTGACTTTGAAGGGAGAATAATCTTTGACTCAAGCATGCAATTGAGTATGCCTGAAGATGATTATTATCTTTACTTCTATGGTCCTTATTGTCAAGCTTGTATTATACTAAAACCAGAGATACTAAATGCGTTTTATGATGCAGAGGCAATGTTTTATATCGTAGTAGTCACGGGTTATCAAGATATTCATCCCGATATTGATTTAGAAGGAACACCTACGCTTCTAAGGATTATTGATCATGAGGTAGTTGAAGTTTATGTTGGCAATACCCAGATAAGAAGTGTTTTGGTTGAAATAAATTAGTAGTTTTCTTGGAGTATGGTGATGATTTTATCTGGAAGTCTGGTGTTAGGTTGGCGATTGATTGAGTCAAAATAGTATGTAGCCATTTGGTTCAATGAATTTCTTGTGCCGGAACCGTTTTGAATTGCTTCAGAAACAATTTCTGGGTAGATTCCGTTGATGTTTTTAAAACTGTAGCGATATTGTAGAATAGTTCTTTGGTTTTTTTGTTTAAAACTGAGGACTATTTTTTTTGGTAATATTTTGATTTTGGGGTTTTCTACTTTATTGAAGCGTTCCCAAAAAATGTATTTCTCTTTGAGATTAATAATTTCGCTGTAGTTTTTAATTTTTGTAACTTCTTGGGTTTTAGGAAAGTAGTAAAATCCTATTTGGTCAAACAAGTAAAATTCTTTTGAGTTATTAATTATTATTTGATAGTATTTGTTTAAGTCGATATCTTTGTTTAAGTTGATATATGGTTTTGGCTTAATAAATATCTGTATAATTGCAATGATTATTCCAAGAAGAGATAGAGCTGTCAATATTGTCAGGAACATAGTAAAAAAACTAGAATACTCTGGTTCTGAAAACTCTCTTTGTACCCCGTTTATATCCATTGGTACTTTAAGTAGATAAAGAATGATGAAAGTAATTAAAATGATGAAAAAACTTGAGGAAAAAATAAGCATTATTAATAGGAGTAGGTGATTCTTTTTCGAAATCGAAGCAAATTCAAGGGTGGAGTAATCAAAACCCAGTTCATTAAGCTGCATGAGAGCCTCCTTAAAAATTTCATTAAATACAAATATATTATACATAATTTTTAAAAAAGATGTTACAATTAGTTTAGATATTTTTTAAAAGGCGTGAAGTTGATGAATACTATAAAAATAGATAAATATTTTAAGGGAATGATTGCGAATAAAGGATTAAGTGGGATTGAAACTGAAAATACCGTCTTTTCATATTTAGCAGCTGCAAATCGATCTTATCATGGAATAAGTTGTTTTTTAGCCTTATCTAAGGATAATAAGTATATCCTGACTGAATCAGATACTTTGCTTAAGTATGGACTGTTAAACTTGAATATTCCAAGTTTTACCTATAATGAGTTGAAGAAGTTTTCTTTGCTTGATAGAAAAACTGGAAATCTAAATGAATTCTTTTATATTCCAAGATTAGAAGATTTTCTTTCCATATGTAAAGCTTATCAAAAGGCTGCTTTTATTAGGATAAAAACCAATATAAAAGCTGAAATGTTAATCAATCTTGAAGGTTTTCTAAGTGATAATTCCATCAAAGAAAATTACTACTTCATCTTAGAAGACAAGAAGCAACTTCAAACATTAAAAAAGCAATTCAATAACCAAAGCATCTTTTTTCATACCGATAAGGTTAGCGAAGAGAGTTTAGATTTTTGTAAGAAACAAGGTGTAAATCTGTCTTGTAATTATCAAAGAATCAAAAAAGAGGACATTAAAGAATTGCATTTGGTGGGATTGAAAGTCTTAGTGGGAGAAGTTAATGATAAAGAGCAAGCTGAGAGAATGATTAAGTATGACGTTGATTTTATCTTAACTAGCATATTGGAATGATGAAATATCTAGTGATTGGAGCTACCAATATTGATATATTAGGTAGAGCGAACTCATTGATTCTAGGAGACTCAAATCTAGGGAAGATTGAAATATCACTTGGTGGTGTAGGAAAGAATATTGCAATGAATCTCCATAATCTAGGGGTTGAAGTAGAGTTTTTAACTCAGTTTGGAACTGATTGGTTAGCAGATTATGTGAAAAGAGATCTAATTAAAAGCAAGCTGAGATTTGATAGGTCATTTACTAGAGGTAAATCAAATTTCTATCTTGGTTTATTTGATGGTTATGGTGAGTATTTTACTGGAATAAATGACATCTTAGAGTTTGAGAAACTTGTTCCAAAAGATTTTCTAGATTTAGATGAGTATATTAGAGGTTTTGACGCTTTGATTATCGATGCTAATTTAAGTGTTGAGATGTTTGAGTGGTTATGCAAAAAGTATCAAGACAAGTTTTTGTTTGTCGATGGTGTTTCACCGAGTAAAGTAAGAAAAATATATAATGGATTAAGATATATCGATGTTTTAAAAATCAACTTAGATGAATTAAAAGCACTTTTACAAGTTGAGTTTTGTGATATAATTAGTAACGTAAAAACCTTGTTGGATTTAGGGGTTAAACAAGTAATTGTGACAAATGGTAAAGAGGATATAACTTATAGTATTGAACGAGATATTTTTAAGACTGAAGTTTTAAGAGCTAATGTTGTTAAATCAGTCAATGGTGCAGGCGATTCATTCTTTGCTGGTGTGATAGCAAAGTATTTTGAAACAGATTTTCATCAAGCGATTGAGTTTGGGAAAAAGCAAGCTGTAAAAATTATGGAATCTTTTAATTAGATATAAGAATCAATATAAGGAGGATATCATGAACAGTACAATTGAAACAATTTTGAGCAGAAGAAGTGTAAGAGCATATCTAGATATAGCAATTCCTGAAAATGATATGCAAAAGATTATTGAGTGTGGTTTATATGCCCCAAGTTCTAAGAACAAGCAGGATTGGCACCTAACTGTAATTACTAACAAAGAAAGAATTGATGAGATTAATCAATTAGCAATTGAGGGTATGAATAGACTCGGGATTGATGTAGACAAAAGCGCACACATTTTTTACCATGCACCTTGTATTATTGTTTTAAGTTCAAAAATAGCTGGGTTTTCTGAGGTTAATATTGGATGTGTGGTTCAAAACATCGCTTTAGCAGCTAAATCATTGGGTTATGGATCTTGTATTATCGGACAGACTAGGTATTTATACCACAAAGCCAATAAAATTGATGTTGATAGAATCCTGAAGATACCTGAAGGCTATGAGCATGATTTAGCGATCTGTTTAGGATATCCTAAAGGTAAAGATCCAGAAGCAAAACCAAGAAAAGAACGGGTAGTAGATTATATATATTAGAATGAGGGATTTTTATGTGGAGAGATGAGTATCAAAAATGGCTAGATTATGAGTTTTTAGATCAAGGGTTAAAAGAGGAGTTGTTGGTAGCTGCCGATAAAGAATTAGAGGATATGTTCTACACATCCTTATCTTTTGGTACAGGTGGAATGAGAGGGATTTTAGGCGCTGGAACAAATCGTCTTAATCTATATACAATCAGGAAAGCAAACAACGGTTTAGCACTCTATCTAGTAAATAATTTTCCTTTAGAAGATCTTAAAAGAGGTGTTGTAATTGCTCATGACAATAGATTTATGTCTAAGGAGTTTGCGCTAGAATCAGCAAAAGTTTTAGGAGCATATAATATTAAATCCTATGTTTTCTCGGAACTCAGACCAACGCCTGAATTATCATTTGCAGTTAGACATCTTCATGCTATAGCAGGTATTGTAGTAACAGCAAGTCATAATCCGCCTAATTACAATGGTTATAAGATTTATGATGAACATGGCTGTCAATACACTCCAAGGTATGCAAATCAAATCATTGAGTATGTTGAGTCAACTGAAGACTTATTTGGTATTAGAACTAAATCAACAGAAGAGTTGATAAAGAGTGGTTTGTTAGAGTATATAGATGAGTCAATTGATAAACCGTATCTTGATTTAGTCAAGTCTATAGCTCTTAACAATAATTTGGATAAGCAAGTGAAGGTGGTTTTCACTCCGCTTCATGGAACTAGTGGTTATCTAGGAACTAGGTTGCTTGAGGAAATGAACTATTTGGTTCATCCGGTTAAAGAACAGATGATTCCTGATTCTAATTTTTCTACGGTAAAATTGCCAAATCCTGAAGAAAAAGCTGCTTATGATATGGCTATTGTTTTAGGTAAACAAGTTCAAGCTGATTTGCTTGTAGCAACAGATCCAGATGCAGATAGACTGGGTATAGCTGTGTTGCATGATTCTGAATATCAATATTTAAACGGCAACCAAACAGGAGCTCTTTTGATTTATTACTTGCTTAATGAAAAGAAAAAGAAAGGCTTATTACCGAAAAAAGGTGTTGTTTTCAATACAATTGTTACTTCTGATCTAGGTGCTAAAATAGCTAGAAGTTTTAACATGGAAATAGTTTCGACTTTGACTGGTTTTAAGTTTATCGGTGAGCAGGCAAGATACCTTGAGAATGATGAAAGAGAATTTGTTTTTGGTTATGAAGAGTCTTATGGCTATGTAATAGACGACTCTGTTCGCGATAAGGATTCCTTGCAAGCGATGCTGATGATAATCGAAGCCGCTAATTTCTATTTGCTTACTGAAGGCAAAACTTTAGTCGATATTCTAGAGGATATTTATAAACAATATGGTTATTATTATGAAGGCTTGAGCAATATTCATTTGCTAGGAAAAGAGGGCCAAGAAAAGATAGGAAGAATTATGAGTTCTTTCAGGAAGGAAAGAATCTCAAAGATTTTAGATTTGAATATAGTCAAGACAGAGGATTTTTTACTTTCTAAGCGCTATTTTGATGGCGGAGAAGAAATGATTGATTTAGAGAAATCTGATGTTTTGAAGTACTATCTTGAAGATGAGTCTTGGTTTGTATTAAGACCGTCTGGGACGGAACCTAAACTTAAGATTTATGCAGGTGTAATCGGATTAAGTTTTGAAAATGCAGTTTCAAGAGTCAATGCTCTTTTAAAGAGCATAAATGAAATAGTTGAGAAGGTAGATTAATTTGGAAGTAGTAATTGCAGCAGTTGTTATTGTGGTTTTGATAGGACTTTATATCCTGTCTTTTACATTAAATCAAAATACAGAGAAGCCTGAGGGTTGTGAAGATATCAGTTGTTCAGGATGCAAGGTGAATAGTTGTGTCAGCCGTAAAAAGGATATTTAATAATGATTGGGATATCGTGTTGAAAGACACGATTGCTCAACCATTTTTTGATAAGTTAATGCTAGATGTAGCCAAAGAGTATGAGAGTTTTACCTGTTATCCTCCAAAGGATCAGATTTTCAACGCTTTCAGTTTAACTGATTATCGAAATACATTGGTTTTGATAATAGGTCAAGATCCATATCACAATCCACTCCAAGCCATGGGTTTGGCTTTTTCGGTAAATAAGGGAGTGAAACTCCCGCCATCTTTAGAGAATATTTATAAAGAATTAAGAGATGATTTAGGAGTAAACCGATTAGATGATGGAGATTTAACTGACTGGGCTAATTCAGGGGTTTTATTGTTGAATGCTATTCTTACAGTAAGAGAAAATCAACCACTCTCTCATGCAAATATTGGTTGGCAAGAGTTCACTGACAGAGTTATTGAAGTTTTAAATAATAAGATTGATCCGATGATTTTTGTTTTATGGGGTAGTTTTGCAAAGAGCAAGAAGAAACTTATTACAAATAGTAAACATTTTATTATTGAAAATGTGCATCCTTCTCCTTTGTCTGCTTATCGCGGATTCTTTGGTTCAAAACCTTTTAGTAAAATCAATGCATTCCTATCTTTAACGGGCAGAAAAAAGATAAATTTTTAGTTAATGGTGAAAAAATGAAGAATAACAATTTACGAAAAATCATATTTGCTGGTTTGATGGTTGCGACAGGGATAGTATTATCAAATATCTTGTCTATATCATATCCACCTAATTCTACAATAATAAGATTTGGAATTGGGTTTTTGCCTTTAGTGATTGTTTCAATCGTTTTAGGTCCAAAAATTGGACTTTACTCGGCTATTGTTCAAGATATTCTTGGTTATTTTGTTTATATATGGGTTTTTGGTGTGCCTTCTGGTCCTTTTTTTCCAGGATTTACTTTAAACTCAATTCTTTATGGTGTTGTGCCTGGTGTTGTTTATAATCTGCGCGTAAGCAACAAAAGATTTTTTGGATATGTTAATTATGCATTGTTGTTTTTTTTATTGATATCAGGAATTTGGAGTATAATCAGAGTTGAAGAAGTGATAGCTTTGATTGAAAACAGGTTGAGTGAAGGGATGAGTTTTGAACCCTGGGTTGTTTATTTAATGATTGGTTTGGGGATGCTTGGAGTAGTTTCAATTCTTTTCTATCTATATACAAAAAGGAATGAAGCAGAAGAAGAACAAAGAATTATTTTTAGTGTGATTTTTCTACAATTACTAGTTGCTTTGATTTTGACACCGGTTTGGGTTAGCGTGCTTTATAAGATTCCGTATTTACCTCAGTTACCGCTTAGGATAATTAAAACGCCAGTAGAAATATTTTTCTATAGCGCACTTTTAACTAGATTGATTAAAGTATTTAAAAATCGCATATAAAAACCGAGCTCATTGCTCGGTTTATTTTTTAAAACTCGATAATCTTTACTTCACCTGCTCCAAGATGGAAGAAGATTCTTCCGTCTGGGCTGAAATCATGATAGTCTCTACCAAACTCATAGGTAGCATACAAAAGTTTTCCGAAATTGTTATAGTTTTTGGATTTATCCCTTAGTTTATCAAGTTTTGCGTTACAATGAACATCATTATAACAATTTGTATTAGCAACTATTAACAAGCATTTTTTTGAAGATGGATTAAAGTAAGATACGCCTAAAGCTGGAGAGTCAAACTCGTTGAAATAGATCGGTTGATAATACTTTAAATCTGTAATTTGGTCTATCCATTGAGCTCTAATATTTTTTATGCCATCGAGATGATCGGCAAGTTCCCAACGGTTATGGTTTAAATAATGAATGGCGTATTTATCGAATAAGGCTAATTTACCATAGAATAAATCATTTGGGGGAAGACGAAAACGATCGTCATTTGTACAATCAATTCCTGTATTCATCGGTTGAGTCTCATAGACCTCTTGGCCAGAGTTTATAAAAGGAACAGAATTTGGTAAGAACATGTTTAGTATTGTCAGCATTCTAGCTAAAGTAACTCCGCCATCTCTTGCGGCGATTCTTGCTGTATCGTGAGTCTCTGAACAAGCAAACATCGGAATAGCTAAATCAGCAGCACCGTACACGAATTTATGGAGTTTCTTTTCCCATATTCTTGGTTGCATCCAAAAACCATTGCCGATGATTATGTTATATCCGGCTTCTTTAGCGCTTTGAGAGTTTCCAGGATTCAACTCTTCAGCTATAAAAGCAAAATCAGGGTCATTTTTTCTTGCCTCGTTGATTATCAATTGCAGCAATTCTTTTGGTAATGCATGACCCATATCAATTCTTGCACCATCTATTCCATATTTTTTTTGATAGAAAGGGATGATATTTTTTAAGAGATTCCATAATTCGGTATTTGGTTGCTTTCCAGGAAAGAGATTTGCTTTGATGGTATCGAATAATATATATGGTGCTGTAGACTGATTCTTTAAATACTTGCTTGTTTCAATAGGATGATCCATGAACATCCTAAAGAAAGTTACATCAGTCCATGGTGGTTGAATATCGTTGATATGATCGGAAAAAGCAGGAGCAATTTTCAAATTAAATTCTTTTTCTATATCTTGAATAAAATCGTTTGAATCTTTGATAATTTTCTCAAACAACTCTTCGTTTTGTTCTTTTGGATTTGTTTGAAACATTTCGATATGTCTTGAAACATCAGACGATTGATATACTGATTCCATATATTTTGGCTCAGGAGAGATTGTATTTGGTAAACCTTCAACATAGGGCACGCGATAATCATTAAATCGATCAGCTTTTATCCAATAAAACCAATCAGGATGCTCTTTTATTAAGTCGTTTTCAACGGCATTCGTTCTAGGGATGATATCAATTGTTACTCTGATATCTAAAATATGGCATGCTTCAATCAAAGCTTGGAACTCTTCTTCAACTGACATGAGATTTTGTGTCATTGGTTCTTTTAGATTTGGATCAAGGTCAAAGAAATTGGCAACACCATATGGAGAACCTAGTTCACCTTTTTTATCTTTTAGTGAAAAACGTGATAATGGTAAGAGATATAGCGTATCAACTCCCATTTTTTTAAGAAGGGGTAATAATGCTAACATTTTAACAAAAGTTCCTGTTTCCTTTAATGAATCAAAGTTATTAATATCTAAAGAATAAGATCTATCATGATCCCAAGCTGAAGAAACCCTAATCATAGTCGAATAAAGCACAGATTTTCTTATCCATTCACCACCGATTTGGTTCTTGTTTACTTTAGTTTTATTGATTTTTGATAGAGATTGACAATAATTTTGGTTTTGTTTTTTGTTAGGCAAGATATAGTTATCAATCAGGTTAGAGTAGAATCTGAATGGGTTAACTAACAACTCATATGAAGGAAGTTTCTTTGTTTCTTCACCGCTATAATCCCAAGCGTTCCAAAGATCAGGGATTGCATAGTTGATTTTTCCTTGGTTGATTTTGCGATTTAAGATGTTTCTTAGTTTTTCAAGTTTGGATAATGCCATTTTATCACCTCGATTATATTATATCAAATTCACTTGATAATAACTCATGATTTTTAAAATATGTAAGTGTTTACAATTCAGTCATTTAACTTTAAAAAAACACGAGAATATAGTATAATACCCTTGGTTATCAAGATAAAGAGGTGGTCATGTTGAGAAAGCCAGTTGTTTTAATTATTATGGATGGAATCGGAATGACAAAAGCTGGTCCAGGAAATGCTTATAGTTTGGCAAACAAACCAAACTTGGACCAATTATTCGAAAAATATCCACACACTGTACTCGATGCATCTGGTGAGGCTGTTGGTTTACCTGAAGGCCAAATGGGTAATTCTGAAGTTGGTCACATGAACATCGGTGCAGGAAGAGTAGTATATCAATCATTGACAAGAGTAAACAAGGCTGCTAAAGAAAGAATGTTTAAGACAAACAACGCATATTTAGCTGCTTTTAAGCATACAATGAAGCATAACTCAACCCTACATTTGTTTGGGTTGTTATCAGATGGCGGAGTTCACTCCCATATCTTACATTTTAAGGAAATGATTCAAACAGCAAAAGATGTTGGTGTCGATAAAGTCTATGTTCATGCATTTTTAGATGGTAGAGATGTAGGTCCACAATCAGCTGTTGGTTTCATCGAAGATCTTGAAGCTTTCATGAACGACCTAAATTATGGTAAAATCGCAACTGTTTCTGGCAGATATTACGCTATGGATCGTGATAAAAACTGGGATCGTATTCAAAAAGCATACGATGCCATGAGCTTTGGTAAGGCTACACATTATGATTCTGCTAAGGCGGGAGTTTTAGCTTCATATGAAAATGGAGTTCATGATGAGTTTGTTATCCCATTTGTGGTTGATGATAACGGTCTTATCAAAGATAATGATTCGATTATTTTCATGAATTTCAGACCTGATAGAGCAATTCAAATATCAACTGCTTATTCAAATCCAAAAGCACTAGAACACTTAAATACTGAAAACGGACCTAAAAACATCATTTTTGTTTCGACAATGAAGTATGCCGATTCAGTAACTGGAGAAATTGCCTTTGAACTTAACGATCTAAGCGACATGTTTGGTGATTATATTTCTGAACAAGGCCTTAATCAATTAAGAATAGCTGAAACAGAAAAATATGCACATGTAACTTTCTTCTTTGATGGTGGTGTAGATAAGACAATTAAAAATGCTAAACGAGTTTTGATTCCTTCGCCTAAGGTTCCTACTTATGATTTACTACCGGAGATGAGCGCTTATAAGATTACTGAAGCGGTTATTAAAGAACTAGATTCGAGGATTCATGATGTTGTGATTTTAAACTATGCAAATGGCGATATGGTTGGTCACACGGGTGTGATACCAGCCGCTATCAAAGCTGTTGAGGCTGTTGATGAGTGCGTTGGCAAAGTTGTTAAAAAGATTGATGAGGTTGGTGGAATCGCTTTAATTACTGCTGACCATGGCAATTGTGAAAAGATGATTGCTGATGATGGTACAATCTTTACAGCTCATACAACTAATCTCGTACCTTTCATTGTAACTGATGAAAATGTTAAGTTGAAAGAGTTAGGTAGTTTAGGAGATATAGCTCCAACAATGCTTAAGTTGTTAGGGTTAGATAAGCCTAAGGCAATGACAGGGGAATCGATCATTGAGTAGATATGATACCGAGTTGAAATACCTTAAGTTTAAAGATGCATTTTATGTGTTTCTTTATGGAGGAGTTCTATCAGTATTGTTCGGTTTGATGGTTGGGTTCATCGATTACTATCTACAGATTTACATCGGTTTTTCATTTTCAGGTTTACTGTTTTTTCTAAGCAGTATTCAAATTGGTAAGATGGTTAGAAATCAATACGAGTATCCGCATATTGTCTATATATTGTTCACTGGATTTTCATTGGTTGTTCAAGCTTTTATCATTTTCTTCTTACCATTTGTATTTAGTGTAGTTTTAGAGTTTGAATCACCACTTTATGTTTTTGATTATACGCTTTATTGGGTTGTTTTGAGAGGTTTTTTGTTAAGTTTAGTTAGTGGTTTTAATTTTAATAGTTGGTTGACATTATTGATTTACACTATTGGTGTATATCTTGGAGTCAAACAGACTTATTAGATAAATATAAAAAAGGAGATGGATTATATGCCAAATATTAGTAGTATTTATGCAAGAGAAGTTTTAGATTCAAGAGGAAATCCAACAGTTGAAGTTGAAGTTTTTACTGAATCAGGAGCTTTTGGTAGAGCGATGGTTCCAAGTGGAGCTTCAACAGGAGAACATGAAGCGATTGAATTAAGAGACGGAGATAAAGGTCGCTACCTTGGAAAAGGAGTTTTACAAGCAGTCAAAAACGTTAATGATGTGATTGCACCAAATTTAATTGGTTATGATGTCACTTTCCAAACAACAATCGATAAAGTGATGTTGGAACTTGATGGAACAAAGAACAAATCTAAATTAGGAGCTAATGCAATATTAGGTGTTTCAATGGCAGTAGCTAGAGCTGCTGCTGATTATGTTGGATTGCCACTATACCTTTATCTAGGTGGTTTCAACGCTAAACAGTTACCAACACCAATGATGAATATCATTAACGGGGGTTCTCATGCCGATAACAATGTTGATTTCCAAGAGTTTATGATTATGCCTGTTGGGGCTAAGACTTTTAGAGAAGCTTTGAGAATGGGCGCTGAGGTGTTCCATAACTTAAAGAAAGTTTTGAGTGGTTATGGTTTTAATACATCTGTAGGTGATGAAGGTGGATTTGCTCCAAATCTAGAGTCAAATGAAGCAGGGTTAAAAGTTATAATTGAAGCAATCGAAAAAGCTGGATATAAACCAGGAAAAGATATTGTTTTAGCTATGGATGTAGCCGCTTCTGAGTTTTATAACAAAGAAACAAAACTATATGAACTAAAAGGTGAAGGTAAAGAACTAAATAGTTCAGAAATGGTTAAATTCTATGAAGGTTTGGTTGAAAAATACCCGATAGTATCAATCGAAGACGGACTTGACGAAAATGATTGGGATGGATGGAAGGAATTGACTGATGCCTTAGGCAAAAAGATTCAATTGGTTGGTGACGACTTGTTTGTTACTAATACTGAAAAACTATCAAGAGGTATCAAGAATGGTGTAGCTAACTCAATTTTAATCAAGGTAAACCAAATTGGCTCATTAACTGAAACATTTAACGCGATTGAAATGGCTAAACGTGCTGGTTATACTGCAGTAGTAAGTCATCGTTCTGGTGAAACTGAAGATACTACGATTGCAGAAATCGCTGTTGCAACTAATGCTGGTCAAATAAAGACTGGGTCATTATCTAGAACAGATAGAATTGCTAAGTATAATCAATTGCTAAGGATTGAAGAAGAACTAGAAGAAGTAGCTGAATATTTAGGAATGGATTCATTTTATAATCTAAGATAATTTAATATGTTTAAAAGACTTTGGGGTATATGAAGTAATCTTTTTCTTTCAACCCTGAAGTTTTTTTATTTTATATCTAGCGATTCTTTGTAATTCTTTCCTTCATAATTATCCTTTCTTGTTGCTACAGAAGATGGCTCAAATTTCTTTTTATGAATAACTTTGTTAAAACAAAAAGAGTTTATCTTACTCAATGATTTACTATATCAAAAAAGTCATACTAGATATTATTCTAATATGACTCTTTATATTTAGTTGTCTTTTTTAAAGGAATACTTTCAAACTCAAGCCTTTTTTTAGTTAATCAACATTTACAAGCACTTCTTTAAGGAATAAATCTGTTAGTTTTGGATCAAACTGTTTTCCAGAGCATCTTATTAATTCTTCAATTGCTTCTTCCTTTGTTTTTGCGTTCTTGTAAGGTCTAATAGAAGTCATTGCTTCATAGGCATCACAGACAGAGATTATTCTAGCAAATAGTGGAATCTCTTCTTGTTTTAAACCTTGAGGATAACCAGCTCCATCCCATCTTTCATGATGTGATAAAGCATATTCAGCTAATCTAGAATACTGGTCTGCAGCTCTAAGAATATTATAGCCGTTTTCTGTATGTTTTTTGATGACTTTGTATTCACTTTCGCTTAACTTGCCTGGCTTGTTGAGGATTGAGTCAGCCATCGTTATCTTACCGATGTCATGATAAAGACCTGCTAGTTCAAGTTCTTTGAGATCATCGGATTTTAAACCCAATTTTTCTCCGAGAAGTTTAGAGTATTTTGCAACTCGCTCAGAATGGATTCTTTCTTGTTCATGTTTGGTTGTTAGAGTTTCAAAAATAGCCTTAATTGTGTTGTTTCTGATACTTTTACCTTCGGTTAATTTGTTACGATACATGGAGTTTTCAGCGTTTTTGAGGATTGTCTCTAGTTTATCGCTTTTGCTTTTGGTTATCTCGTAACCAATAGCAATCGATAATGGAACATTACGGATAATGATTTTTGACATGTCATCATGGATTCTATTCTTAATATTCTCAAGATTTGATTCGTCAGTATTTGCCATGATAATTGAAAACTCATCTCCTCCGATTCTTGAGACTACTGCATGTTTGGGAGTATTTTCCAAAATAATCTTTGCGGCTTTTTTTAGGGCAATATCACCAATATCATGTCCATAGGCATCATTGAGGATTTTTAATCCATTGAGGTCTAACATCATTAGACCTAAAGGATAGTTAGGTTCTTCATCTAACTTTGCAAACGCCTCAACAAAATAACGGCGGTTATAAAGGTCGGTCAAGAAATCGTGAGTTGAGATATATTCAATTTGCTTTTGTCTTTCCATGGGTTCAGTAATATCTCTAGTAATACCGACTGCACCAAATATTTCTAGTTGTTCATCATATAGTGGTGAAATGGATGATTCAAAGTAAAGTTCTTTATCTTTAGCTTTAAAAACCCAATCATAGATAAGATGTTGTCCTTCTAGGGCTTTGGAGTAGATTTGATCTCTTACTTTACCTTCTTCTTTAAAAACATCAATTATAGTTTTTCCAATAAAGAATTGAGGTGTTAGTCTGAGTTTTTCTAAGCCTCTTCCATATACAGAGACGAAGCGTTTGTCTTTGTCGATTTCAAAAATTATATCAGCTGTTGAATCCATCAAGAGTTTTACTCTTTGATTTTCAACAGATAAATCATTCTGAGCTTTTTTAGTCTGAGAGAAGAAATAATCAGCTGAATCAAGAGCTTCATTAATGGCTTTGACGACTTGTTGATACTCCTTGTTTCGGTTTTCATCAAGACGATAAGAAATGTTTTTCTCAATATCGATTGCTAGAATATCGTCAATTAAAGTCTTAAAAGGTCTTTGTATTCGGTTTTTAAAAATTAAGAAAAAACTTATACTTGAGAAGAAAACTATAAAACTAGCAAGAATGCTGATGTTTCTCAAAACATAAAAATTTGCGGAGTATTCACTTAAAGGCATAAAGACTCCGAGGTAGTAATTATTTGAGTTGCAACATGAATAGGCCATTACACCGTTAATGCCATCGAGAGTAATAGTTTCAATAAAACCTTCTTCCTCAGAGAAACCAGTAAAAATATCAGTGGGTTGTGGTCCTTCTTCAAGATCTATTGTTAAATTGGGATAAGCTATCAATTGCATATCACTATCTACTAAAAAAGCAAAACCTTCTTCCCCAATCTTTTGTTCCGCTATGAAAGAAGTTATAGCTAATATATCGATGTCAGTAGCTAAAATGCCTTTTAAGCTATTATCGGGATTTCGGAGCGCTTTTGAGATTGTGACAATTACTCTGTCTTTTGACAGGTTTACGTAGCTTGGTGTATAATTAATACCTTCATTGTTTTCTGCTAAGATATACCAAGGGCGGTTAGAGAAATCAAGACCTGGAAGAGGTTCAAACAAACTGGAATTAATCATTCTTAAATCAGGGGTAGCGTAGTAAATAGAAAAGATTAATTCATTATCATTAGCGATATCTGTGAGATAACTCAATATATCAGATTCATTATCAGAGTGTTGTTCAATATAATGACTTATGTTATTGATACTGGTTTCTATTCTTTTAAATTGATGGTTAATCTTGCCTTGGGCTAGATTTCTTTCTAAAAGAAGGTTTTCCTTTTGAACTACTTCAATTAAATTTGTAGTCTGAATGAATACCACAGTAAATAGACTCATAACTATAATAGCAAAAATCCAAATTAATACATAAGTTTTTTTAATCAAGTTCATAAGATACCACCAGATACTAAATATTTTTTTGGTTTAATTTGTCGACAAAATATATATGAGCAAATATATATTATATGTCTATTATAACAATAAACTTGATATTTTAAAATAGAATAATTGAAACTAAAAGAAGTATGTCAAAATAAGATTAATGGAGGTTTAAAGTGAAAAAAAAGATATATTTAACACTTCCAAAAAAAGAAAACTGTGATATAATAATAATGTTCGATTTATTATGATTATCAAGGAGGGTTGATTATGAGTTGGCTACATTGGGTATTATTTGCAATTTCATTGTTGTTAATCACTTTAGTAATGGTTCAAGAATCTAAAGATGATGTTAAAAATACATTTTCTGGTGAAAAATCAGATTTATTCAAAAACCAAAAGCAAAGAGGATCTGAGTTGTTTATGGCAAGACTTACAGCCGGGGTTACAATAGCTTTTGCGGTTTTAGCTATTTTAGCATTAGTCATAGTTTAAGAACACATTAGGTGTTCTTTTTTATTAAAGAAGGGAGGAGTAATCAATGAGAAAACAGCTTATCAATATATTAAGAAAAGCAGCTTATAAAGATAGGACTTTTATAGCTATTGCTTCAAGACTGCACCTTTCAAGCAAAGAAGATTTTGAGTTATTGTCAAATCATCTATTAGAGTTGTCTAAGGATAATAAAATCTACCTGGACAATGCAGGGCATTATGTCTATATTGATAACTCTGACCAATATGTTAGAGGAAGATTAGATTTAAAGCAAACAGGCTATGGATTTGTTGTTGTTGAAGATAAAGAGATGCCAGATGTCTATATAGCAAAGAGCAATATCAATACCGCTATGAAAGATGATTTATGCCTTGTGAAAATTATTAATGTCAAATCCAATAATAGATATGAGGGTAAAATAGAACAGGTCATCGAAAGAAAAGTAACTGATATCGTTGGTGAGTTTTATCATGGTCAAATTTTTCCTAAAGATTATCATGATGATATTGTTTATAAATTAAGAAAAGATGACCTTAAAAAAGTCAAGAATCACCAACTTCTAAAAGTAAGAATTATTGATTATGGACATCGAGTGGTAAAAAACACAAAACTAATCGAAATTATCGGTAATGTAGATGATGAAGGAATAGAGATTTTAGAAGTAGTTCACAAATATAATTTGATTCATAAGTTTTTAGATGTAGAGAATGCTTGTGCTAGAGAACTCAATCAAGATATAAAATCTGAAGATTTATTTAATCGTATTGATTTGAGAAAAGAAACGATTTTTACGATTGATTCTGAATCAACAAAGGATATCGATGATGCAGTTTCAATAAAGAGAAAAGGAATTAATTATTTATTAGGCGTTCATATCGCGGATGTAAGTCATTATGTCAAAGAAGGTTCAATTTTGGATGAATCAGCATTTAGAAGAGGAACAAGTGTCTATTTAGCTGATTCAGTGATACCGATGTTGCCAAAAGATTTATCAAATGGCATATGTTCTCTAAATCCAGATGTAGATCGTCTGACTTTGAGTTGTGAGATGGAGATTACTTCATTAGGAGAAGTTGTAGATTATCGGATTTTTCCTTCGGTAATTCATAGTAAATACAAAATGACTTACACTAATATAAATAAGATGTTAGAAGAGGATGAAGAGATAATTCTTGAATATCAAGATATTTATCATGATGTTTTGTTAATGGGAGAACTTCAAGAAATTCTTTTCAATATCAGAGAAAAAATGGGTTCAATTGACTTTGAAACTTTAGAACCAAAATTGGTTTTCGATAGTCACGGGAAATTAACTGATATCTTAATTAGAGATCGAAGAAGAGCAGAGAGATTAATTGAGGAGTTTATGCTTGTTGCTAATCAGGTTGTAGCTACACATGTTTATAATATGCAATTACCTTTCATCTATCGTATTCATGAACTGCCTAGTGAAGAAAGGTTGATGAATGTCTTTGATTTTGTCAAAAGATTGGGTTTTGAGGTTGAAACTGATTACTCACAAGAGAACTTGCAGGCACTATTGAAAACTGTAGATAATACTACTTATGAAAAAGTTGTCACAACCTTGCTATTAAGATCTATGTCAAAAGCAAGATATTCAAGAGAAAATAAAGGACACTACGGTTTAGCGTTTGAAAACTATACTCACTTTACCTCTCCGATTAGAAGATATCCAGATTTGATTGTGCATAGATTCTTAAGAAAGTATCTTTTTGATAGTAATCTTGAGATTAATAAAGATGTCATAAAGAAATTAGATGAGATTGCAAAACAAGCATCTGATACAGAAAAGATAGCTATGAATGCTGAAAGAGAAGTATTGGATATCAAAAAAGCAGAGTACATGGAACAACATATTGATGAAGTTTTTACAGGAATCATTTCATCGGTTTTAAAGTTTGGAGTTTTTGTGGAATTGCCAAATACAATAGAAGGTTTAGTTCATATATCCACTTTCGAGGAACAAATGCTTTATGATGAAACAAATTTATCTTTAAAGTCTCAGGAGTCAAATATTGAATATCAAATTGGTCAGGAAGTAAGAGTTAGAGTAGTGAAAGTTAATGTCTTATTAGGCAGAATTGACTTTATAATAGTTCAGGGTGATAATAATGAAGATATTGACAAACAATAAAAAAGTAGCTCATGATTATTATATTCTTGAAACATATGAATGTGGGATTGTTTTAAGAGGAACAGAGATAAAATCGATTAGATTAGGAAAGTTTTCCATCAAAGAAAGCTATGTTAAAATCAGCGATGATTATCAAATGTATATTGTAAACATGCATGTAGCTAGATATGAACAAGGTAGTATTTTTAATCATAAGGAGACAAGGAATAAGAAACTTTTGATGGTGAAGAAAGATATAATTAAAATAGCTCAAAAACTTAAACTTGAAGGCCTGACATTAGTGCCAACAAAAGTTTATTTGTTGAACGGTTTTTGTAAGTTAGAAATTGCATTATGCAAAGGAAAGAAACTCTATGATAAAAGAAATGCTCAAAAAGAGAAAGATGCTTCAAAACATATCGAAAAAATGGTATAATTAAATAAAGGGGGCTGTTTTGGATTCGACAGGGTAGTTCAAGTTTGATAAGCATGCTATCGGCAGATATAAAAATGCAAGGTTAAATATAACCGGAAATCAAAATTACGCTTACGCAGCTTAAGAAGAAGTTGCGAATTCATGTAAGCTTGCCTATAGGCTTATTTGAATTTCAGAATATAGGATTGCTTGACTTTTTGCCATCTTAAAATGGTTAGGTGAAATTAATAAGATTAGGCTTTAGATTGTTTGTTGATTAGCAATCTTTAACTGAAAAAATATAGTTAACTAAGCATGTAGAAAGTTGAATGATTGGCTATTTTGGACAGGGGTTCAAATCCCCTCAGCTCCACCATATTAGCACGACAGTGTTGATACAATAGTATCGACTTTAAAGAATAGGAAAATAGGGAGATAATCCCTTTTTTCTTTCTAAAATATCAGTCTATGCATCACATAATGAATGTGATCTTTAGATTTTTATCTTTTTATGCCTAGTAAAAACACGAAAGGTCAATAAAAACACGATAGATTATTTCATGATAAAAAGCGAAAAATAATTCTTTTAAAGCCGTTTTTTAGATTTGCAATCGCAAATAAAATATTTCGCATAACAAACATATAGATTGACAGATTGAATACATTGTGATACAATTAACTGAATCAATCAGGTACTCATTAGAGGTGAAAATTTATGAAAATATCATATAACAAATTATGGAAATTACTTATTGATTGCGAAATGAAAAGAAAGGACTTAAAAGAAGTTACAGGATTAAGTTCCTCTTCAATGGCGAAGTTAGGAAAAAACGATCCTGTAAGTTTGGATATTTTAATGCGAATTTGCGAGGTATTGAATTGTCAAATTGGCGACATAATGGAATTCATAAAACACGAGGTGAAAGATTAATGATATTAAATATTGCTACTGTTTTCAGTGGCATTGGTGCCCCAGAACAGGCGTTAATGAAGCTTGGAATTAAAACTAATATTGTATTTGCTTGTGATAATGGGGAAATAGAGATAAAAGAAACAGTTGAAGAAATAAAAAAGATGACAAATGGTTTATCTCCAGAGGAAACTAACAAATTAGTAAAAAGTCTTTATTCGAAAACTGGTAAAACTAATTATGTTAAGCAAAGCTATATGGCCAACTATAATGTAGCTGAAAAAGATTGGTACGATGATATAAGATTTTTAAATGGATTACCATACAAAAACAAGGTTGATATCCTAGTTGGTGGGAGTCCCTGCCAAAGTTTCTCTATTATTGGAAAGCGTGCGGGATTAGATGACACAAGAGGAACTTTATTTTATGATTATGCCAGGTTAGTAAAGGAAACTGAACCAAAAGTATTTATTTTTGAAAATGTACCAGGTATTCTTACCCATGATAAAGGTAATACTTGGGAAGTAATAAGTTCAGTCTTTAATTCTCTTGGGTACAAAGTATATCAAGACTTACTGAATTCAAAGGATTTTGGAATTCCACATGATAGGAAAAGACTTTTTGTTATTGGGTTTAAAAACCATAATGTGGACTTTCATTTTCCAAAACCACAAAAGTTAACGAAGAAAATGTTTGATTATTTAGTTGAAGACGCAGAAGTGAAACATTATTTAGGGAAAAAAGGATTCGAGTTTGTTACAAATCCGAAATACAAAAACAGGGCTAGAGTTAACCCTGAGATAATTCAAACTCAAAAGGCAAATCAGCAATTTAATTGGAATGGTGATTTTGTATTTGTTCCATATGATAAAATTAAGGATAGAAAAGATATTCTTGAAAGGGCATATGTTTCAGAGTGGAATGGTGTACGAGGTGTAATTAGACAATTAACGTATAGAGAGTGCCAAAGACTTATGGGCTTCTCTGACTCGTTTAAAATAGTTGTGCCAAATGTTCCTGCATATAGGCAAGCTGGTAACTCGATTGTAGTGGATGTCCTTGAAGGCATATTTAAAGAAATACTAAAGGTGATTCAATGATTAGATTAGCGACGGTGTTTAGTGGAATTGGTGCAATTGAGTGGGCAATAAAAAGGCTGAACTTGGATCATGAAATAGTATTTGCATGTGATAATGGAGAAAGAGAGATTAAATATGATATTGAGGAAGAACGCTCAAAAGTATTTGCCCTTGATGGACCATTATCAAAAAAGAGATATGTAGATGAGTTGTACGCTCGTCATACATCTTCAAAGAACTATGTAAAACAAAGTTATTTAGCAAATTATCCTGAACTGGATGAAGATAGATACTTCCAAGATGTAGTGCTACTAGACGGCAGGGATTTTGAGAATCAAGTTGATTTATTTGTTGGTGGAAGTCCTTGTCAGTCGTTTTCATCTGTAGGTTTTCAAGGTGGGTTGGAAGATGCAAGAGGAACATTATTTTATGAATATGCTCGTCTTATTAGTGAGATAAGACCAAAAGTTTTTATTTATGAGAATGTTAGAAATCTATTGAATCATGATAAAGGAAAGACATGGAAAGTAATAAAAGCCATATTCGATAACCTTGGATATACATATAAATTTACAGTGTCAAATGCAGCTGATTATGGTATACCTCAAACAAGAAGAAGGTTATTTGTAGTAGGATTTAGAAATGACTTAGATATTGATATTGAGAATGATTTTGTTTTTCCACCAGCAACTAAAGAACTTCAATATACAATGAAAGACTTCTCTATTAATAGATGCGACATTGGTGGGATGAGATTTGATGAAAATGGCGATATTGTATTAGATAATACCCCTGGTTCTCCTGATCCTAAATACACACTTAGTGAAAAACTTTACAATTATGTAATGAAAACAGGGACAAAAACATTTGTTCAAAAAGTGGAAATCAATAAAGATATCGCAAGAACAATATTAAAAACGATGGGCAATAGGCATAGAGCTGGCGTTGATAACTATCTTTCATTTAATGGAACAGAAGATTTAGGATCTGTTAGAATGTTAACCGAGAGAGAAGCACATAGATTAATGGGATTTACTGATGATTATAGAATTGTTGTATCTCGAGCACAAGCATATAAACAAGCAGGAAATTCGATAGTCGTGGATGTTCTTATGGAAATATTAAAGAATATAATTGACACAGGAGTGTTTGATTTAGAATAATTAGGAGGAAGTCTATGCTAGTATTAAATGACAATTTAGACACTTTAGAAGGTGAACTCAAACTAAGTGATTGTGAAAATGAATTTGTAGTTAGATGGCTGAGTGGTAGAAGTCAGGCAAGCTTTTTTATTGGCGATTCCGATACTGAACATCAAAACATACAAACATTTATCAATGGAAATCATTATTGTTATATTGATATAAATTCCTATCTCTCATATTTGAAGACAGTTGAGCATGTCGTTAAAAAATATAGATCTATGTATTATGGTCCTTTTGATCATTTGGAGAAAATCTATCGAAAATTTTCAAATATGAAACAAGAAGATGCAAAGGTTGTCTTGAGTTATGCTTATCCCGAACGTTATATTCGAATATTAAATAATAAAAAGAATTATCGAGAAAATGTACTAATATATGGTGATCAGCCCTTGGAAAATGGGGATGATTTTAGACACTCATATGTTGGTGGGATAACTAAAATAACTATTCAAAAAAAAGAAGATAATAGTTACTGGTTAAAAATCGAATTAATAGATAATTGGAGGGATGTAATAATGGAAGCAAATGGTGCGAAAGTTACGTTAGAATCATTGATAAGTATTTTTAATACCGAAATGGAAAGTAATCTTGAATATGGCATGAATGAAATCCAAAGTGCTCAGGTTTTTGGTATTAAATATGCTCCTTTATTAGAGAGTAACAAACACAAATTTACTCACAATGAAATCATAAATGCGTCAAACTATAATTCTCAAGAAGTATTAAATGCTGTTGAGTCAGGCATTTCAATATCTTCAGCAGTTATTTGGTCTCCAGATTTATCAAAAAGTCCTGAAAATGTCAATCAAGAGCAAACACAAAATTATTCTAAGTTTAAAAAAATATTAGGTTGGTTTGTGAAACAACTACACATTAATAATGGATTATTAGAAGGGACTAAGACTTCAGGCCAAGGATATAAAGAAGGAGCTTCAATAAGAAGATTCTATAAAGATTGGCGTGAATATAGTAACTTCACTTTAGACTGCAATTTGATTGCTGGTTATCAAAGTACATTTTCAAAAGTAAATTATATTAACAAGACTGATACTGGCATTAATATTAGACCTAAGTTTGATAAAGAAACCAAAGAAGTGAAGTATTTATATATAGATGTTTACGAAAATAATAAAGAGTATGGAGAAGATATTTCCACTATACTTGAAAAAGAATATGAGCTTAGTAATTTGGGTTTGAGTGACGATCTTGAACCGAATGATTTATTGAAAGAATTGTTCGATGATTTTAGCAAAGTAGTAGAGGAACTAACTGAGGAAACTATTGATACTAAAAAGTATGATGAATGCGAGAGAAAAACCGGCGGAGAGAATATTATCCTTTACGGAGTTCCAGGTGCAGGTAAATCGTGGACCATTGAACGCTATTATAGAGATGAAAACACTATTATGCAACGTGTAGTATTCCATCCTGATTATACATATTCAGATTTTGTTGGACAAATTTTGCCTCAATCTAAGGATGGCAATGTTTCGTATGATTTTATACCAGGACCATTCACAAAAATTGTTAATGATGCATACCGTAATCCAAAGCAAAAATATATTCTTGTTATTGAAGAGATAAATAGAGGAAATGCACCTGCAATTTTTGGTGACATATTCCAATTACTAGATAGAAACAAGGATGGTAGGAGCTCATACGAGATTTCAAATGCAGACGTAGCTAAAATTGTTTATCGGGATGAAAATCACCCTGTTTATTTGCCTTCCAATCTTTCTATTATATGTACTATGAACACTTCTGATCAAAATGTATTCACACTAGATACTGCATTTCAAAGAAGATGGAGCATGCGTTTAATTGAGAATACATTTAAAAAGGACACACCTGAAGAGAAAGCCTTTGCTGAACATCCAATTCTTGATTCTGATATTAAATGGGAAGCATTTTGTGAAACTGTCAATGCACAAATACTTGAAAAGAATCAAAATTTAACTTCATCAGAAGATAAACGTTTAGGCACGCATTTTGTAACGATTGATGATTTGATTTTTGATATAAATGAAAATAATGATAATATAACTCAAGCTGAAAGATCAAAAGCTATCCTCAAAAACCGTAAATTCCCAGAAAAAGTAATTAAATATCTATGGGATGATGCATTTAAATTCTATAGAGATGAAATTTTTAAGGGTGAATTTAATTCACTTGAAAAAGTGATTAATGAATTTACTTCAAAGTCGAAAAATGATAGATTCAATATCTTTAAAGATAATATAAAAGCAGCAATTGAAGAAGCAAATAAAAATTAGAGGTGACATTATATGAACAAATCCTTTGATTTGAGAAAATCATGTCACGTTAACACAAACGAAGATGGAGATAGATTTGTTGGTGTTAAAGCAGATCAAAAAAATGCTATTGTTTACTTTCCTCAAGGGTATCAACTCCCCAATGACGATAGATTGCTAAGAAGAGATATAAGACTATTGTTTGGTATTTTATCTACTTTTAATTATAAAGAAGATAAGATGATACGTGGTAAGAAGTTTGTTCAAGCTCATCCGGTTGACTTTCCAATACAAGCTTTTCTTGATGTGATTGACTACTTTATGGAAAACAATGGACATTATTATATAGAAACAGAAAAGAAATTTAAAGTTGATACAAAAGGAAAAATTAATTGGAAAAGGACTGCTAAAAGCCAAAGAGCATTTATAAAAGATGGACAACCAATATACACCAAATTTGAGGTGGAATGTCAAAGTCCACTTGACAATCAGCTAATTACACAAATCCACAAATATTGTGTTTATATTGCATATCAAAGGCTTGGGTGGCTTTATACTAATCAACAAATAAATAATCCGGGCATTACTTTAAATGCAAGTAATAAGCGAGTGTTCTTAGCGGAATTACAAAGAAAATACAACGACACAAACAAGGATAGAGATAAAAGGCTATTCAAGTCTATGAAGGCTATGATTGAATTTATAGATGACAGAGTTCTTGATAAATCATATTATTTTGGTACAGACAACTTTGAATATATCTGGGAAAAATTAATAGATAGAGTGTTTGGTATAAATAATAAGGAAGATTATTTTCCTAAAGCTGTATGGGTAGAGAGACATGGCGCCGCTAAATCAACTGAAACTCATGCATTAATGCCAGATACAATTATGATTTATAAAGATATAATGGGGAAAGAAAAAATATATATTTTAGATGCAAAGTACTATCGATATGGTGATACTCATAAATCCGAACACCTACCTGATTCTTCTAGTATAAACAAGCAAATAACTTATGGAGAATATGTTAAAAATGAAAAGAAAACACCAAATGATATGTTGTTTAATGCATTCTTAATGCCATTCAATAGTATAAATAATTTGTTTGAGACTTCAGAACTTTATTTCAATGCTGCCGAGTCATTCGGTAAGTGGAGAGGGAATACTGAAAATTACGAAAAAATACAAGGTATCCTAGTTGATGTGAGATATTTAATACATAATTATTTAGGTAATCACGATGAAGATAAGAGGAAACTTGCAGAATCCATAGAACAATACTTCATTACTCATTAAAAAATAAAGCCATTAGATAAGGTTAGGATAACCAAATCTAGTGGCTTTTTCATTATTTTAGACTTTTCAATTTTATTCTATGTTTTGCTTGTTGTGCATTATTTCTACAATAACTATCACAATATATTTTTGTACTAGAAGAACGTTTAACAACAAAATATCTATTGCAATGCTCACATCTTCGGAGCATTTCCTTTTTTGAATCGAGATAGAATAGAGAGAAGTACATAGCACTCAGTAGAGAATCAACTCTCCAGTCCGGCCTCATTTCCTCTTCGTTATAGACAGGATGTATTTTTGAAATGCTAGAATCTATTTCATTTTTTATAACAAATTTAGCAAAATCATAAATTCCATCAATAAAGTAATTTTCCATTTTATCACTTTTAAACCTTGAATAATAAGTTACATGATCGTTTTCTATTTTTGATGGAATCCCTAATTCATAATAATAGTGAAAAAGCAAATCAATGATCTCTCTTGATTTCAAATCATTCGTTTTGAAATTTGCATAAAGGTATGTAATTGCTTTAAATCTATAATCATCAAAACCAGGTTTAGTAGAATATCCATCCAAAATTTCATGATAATCTTTAGCACTTAATTTGTATGAGTCTAATAAAGTATCTTCTATAGTAAAATAGCCTTTATTAATCTCTTCTTGTTTTTCCACCGTTTCAATAATTTTATTAAATACATCTTCATAAATTAATTCTGCAAGTTTATACTTAGAACTTTGAGATTTTTCTTTATCTATCTGAATAGTCCAACCTTCATCTAGAAAAAGATATAATGATAGCTCCATCATTTTTCTATAATCAGTACTAGTGTAATTGTTAACTTCATTAACTAAATCAACAACAGATTTTAGTCTATTAGATATCTTAACTAATTGGAGTGGATCAATTTTTGCGAATCTATCGGTTGGAATATTTAATAGAAATCCATAATTACTGAAAAAATCACAATATTTATAAAAATCATTGTTAATTTTTAAAAATTCTCCAAGTATATTTGAAGCTCGTCTTGTATTTTTTTTCTCGATTGATACTAATCCATCCCCATATTGATACGCAAATTTTATTGGATTATTCTCATCAGCATTAACTTTAAGTTCAAAAGAGGAAGGTTGGCCTGGGGTTCTGCTAATTGTATCAATTCTAACATCTGCTTTATAGGAATCAAATATGAATGCGGCTCTTTCAATAATTTCTTTTTTTAACTCACCCATAATATATTATTACCCCTTTTACTATTCTGACGCCAAATAATTAGGTGTCTTTTTTTTTATCCTTTTATAATAATAACAAAAATAATTTATATCAATATTATATCATTAAAATAATAGTAATTACAATATTAATACTATTATTTTTTGAAAAAAATAAGAGCCTTTCGATTATTAGACTATTACACAATAATCATATAATATATCCCTAGAAAGCAAGAAAAGCTGCTTGCAATCGAGGTGAAATCTGCTCATATAGAAGTTGCTATCTGTATGGGACTACACAACAGATCAACCGTCAAAATTTAAGAATGCATAACCTGACTATTGTGTAAGAAAGGCGATGCAAATAGAAATGGAAATCTTTAATGTATGTACTCCGTTCTTTTTGCTACGCCTTAATGATGTATTAACTGCGCTAAGAGATCTTCATTTCTAAATTTCAGAAATGGAGGTTTTTTTTATGAAGATTAAATATGTATTTGCAGACGGCACTGTTAGTGAAGTTGAAGTAGATGAAGAGTACGGGCGTCTACATATAGAAGCTGAACGAAAGATTGAAAATGACAATCGTAGATGGAGATATCACGTTAAAGCATCTCTTGATAATTGCGATTATGAGGGTGAATGGTTTCAAGACATGAATCCTAATCCACATGAACAAATGTTGATTGATTCAGAATATGAGGAATCAGAAAAGGAAGTACAAGAATTCAAAAAGACTTTAACTCATACGCAATTAAAAAGATTAGAAATGCTCGAAAAGGGCATGACACAAAGAGAAATAGCTGATAGAGAAGATGTCAACTTAAACGCTGTTCAAAAGTCCATTGACCAGATTAGAAAAAAACATAAAACTTTTTTTGACAGATAGGGTGGTCAAAAGGTGGTCTAAATCTCCATACAGTGAGGGACAAAGAATATCCCCAGAAAGGAGATACAAGATGAGACACAAAATGAATATCAATGTTTCAAAGGAAAAGGAATCAAAAGGTGTTATGACGAGTAAAAAGGTGAAAGTAAAAAAAAGTTTATTTAAAAAACTTTTTGGAAGTTCACAAAAGGTAACGATCATTATTCCAGGTGATTCAGTAAGTGATGTCACGATTAGTGAAATCAAAGAGAAGAGTGATGGTGGATCCCATGGCAGATAAATTACATTCGAGGACTCATTCACCAAGTAAGTCATCCATTTATTTCACTTGTCCAGCAAGTACAAGGTTTTTTGAGATGTTTCAAGATGAACCAGGACCTGAAGCTATTTATGGTACGGAAGCACATACATTAGGTGAAACACTTCTAAGACAATCACTTCATTTATCCGATTTTGAAAACAATGAAATCAAGTCGGTTGAGCAAGTAATAAACGATTTGACAAAGTACGATGATGAGATGCAAAAACTCGCTGAAGGATACGCCAATAAAGTCTTGAGCTTAATTGAGTCTGAAAGAAAGCGAATCGGTCAAGATCCAATTGTATTTATTGAAGAAACCTTAAACATGGAATGGTTGGTTGAAGGTATTATTGGAACTTTAGATTTAGGAATTATTGCTGATGATGTTATGACAGTGATTGATTTGAAAACTGGTCGGTCAAGGGTTGATTCATGGATTGCAAAAGATGATGGCAAGAAAGAACCAAATTCACAAATTGGGCTTTACGCACTCGGACTTTACCACAACATAGGAAAACTATATCCAATTAAGAAAGTAAGATTGATCATCGTACAAGAAAGAATTAATAATATTTCCGAGTATGAGCTAACTCTTGAAGAGATGCTTGATTGGGAAAAAGATGTGGTTGTTCCAGCTGTTAAAAAAACACTTGAACCAAATCCAATAGCGATTCCAAACAAAGGTTGTAAATGGTGTCCAGGAAAGAATGTATGTGCAGCTCGAAAAAACACTAATCTTGGGTTGTATGAAGAAACCCCAAAGGATATCAAATTACTCGATGATGATGACATTGAAGAGTTACTACCTAAGATGGATGAACTCATCAAGTTTGCTGAAGACATAAAGGCGTATGCATTGAAACGGTTACTTGATGGCCATAAGTACAAAAAGCATAAACTTGTTTATTCAAGAGTAACTCGTTCATTTACTGACAACGATAGTGTCGCAAAGATACTTGAAGATAACGGTTATGAAGCTTATAGCAAACCTAAGTTATTAGGAATTACAGAAATTCAAAAACAGTTAGGTAAACCCAAGTTAAATGAATTACTTGGTGATTACATAACAATCGCTAAAAGTTCTATCTCAGTTGCATCTTTAGATGATGAGCGAGAAGAAGTAAACATAGAAAAATATAAGGAGGATAAAGATATATGAGTTTCGCATTTGAAATTATTCAAGGGGAAGAAAAACTACCTATCAAGTTAGGTATTTATGGTGCTGAAGGCATTGGCAAAACAAGTCTAGCAAACGAACTGCCAGATCCATTATTCATTGACACTGAAAATGGTAGTGCACGAATAAATTGTAGAAGAATCAAAACATCAAGTTGGGAAAATTTAATCGCTATTGTCAAATCTGTCATTGATAATCCATCCATATGTAAAACATTGGTGATTGATACGTTAGATAAAGCTGAAAGTTTCTGTATCGATTACTTATGCCAAAAATTTAGAAAAGCAAATATTGAAGATTGGGGTTATGGGCGTGGTTACACCATTTTACAGGATGAAGTAAATCGTTTATTTGAATTATTAAATAAGGTGATTGCTGTTGGAATTCATGTAGTTGTAATTGCTCATGGTAAACCTCGGAAGTTTGAACTACCGGAGGAAGCTGGGGCTTTCGATAGATGGGAATTAAAGCTAACAAGACAAGTAGGACCTCTATTTAAAGAGTGGTGTGATATTTTACTGTTTTGTAATTATAAGACATACGTGGTAACTACTGACAACAACACTAAAAAAGCACAAGGCGGCAAGCGTGTTATGTATACAACACATCATGCTTGTTGGGATGCAAAAAATCGATTCAATTTACCGGATGAATTAGAGCTTAGTTTTAAACCAATTGCACATTTATTTGCTAATGAAGTTGAAGTGCAAAGTAAGACTCAAGAAGTGAAAATCGAAGAAAAACCTACAAATCTTATCAAACTTCAAAGCATGATTGCAGAAGCAGGCATTACTGAAAACTCACTTAAGGTCGTTGTCGCAACAAAAGGTCATTATTCTTTAGACGACGATATATCAACTTATTCAGATGAGTTTATTACCAGATGGATTATTCCTAACTGGTCAAAAATAATTCAAACAATTTCTAAAACTAACGGAGGAAAATAAAAATGTCAGAAATTAACAACAATAATTTAGTCCTTGAATGGAATGATTCCATTGAGAATGATGGACAAGAGTATATCCTATTACCTGAAGGTGATTACAATTTCACGGTTATAGATTTTGAACGTGGAAGATTTAATGGTAGTGCAAAAATTCCACCAACCAATAAAGCTATTTTAACAGTGCAAGTCGAATCAAAAGAAGGTATCGCAACAGTCAAATTTGATTTAATTTTATATCGATCATTAGAATGGAGACTTTCTAGTTTCTTTAGAAGTATTGGTCAAAAGAAACATGGTGAAAAACTCGTTATGGACTGGACAAAAGTAGTCGGTTCAAAAGGTAGAGCCCATTTCAAACAACGCTCATATGTGAACATGAATGGTGAAGAGAAGTTTGTAAATGACATTGACCGCTTTATTGATTATAACGAAGACTTCTTCGATGATCTTCCTTTCTAGGAGGGTTGATCATGGTACTAAGACCTTATCAAAATGCTGCAGTTGAAGCAATTAGAAATCAATGGAAACTTGATTATAAAAAGACACTATTAGTTCTTCCTACAGGGACAGGTAAAACTGTAGTCTTTTCTAAAGTTGTAGAAGAAGAAACTAAAGACGGTAGTAAAGCTTTAATACTTGCACATCGTGGTGAGCTACTTGACCAAGCGGCCGTTAAATTAATGGAAACCAGTGGATTAGATTCAGCTTTGGAAAAGGCTGAGTCTACAGCCATTGGCTCAAAGAAGAAAGTAACGATTGCATCTGTTCAGACATTAGCTCAAGAGAAAAGACTTACAAACTTTCCTAAAGATTATTTTAAGACTATCGTTGTGGATGAAGCACACCATTCGATGAGTGATACCTATCAACGAATACTAAATTATTTTGATGGAGCAAACATATTAGGTGTAACTGCAACACCTGATCGCTCTGATCAGAAGAGCTTAGGTAAATACTTTGATTCAAAAGCATATGAATACACATTACATCAAGCAATCAAAGATGGTTATCTTAGCCCAGTAAAGGCACAAATGATACCTCTTGAATTAGATATTCATAATGTTAGTGTTTCAAATGGTGACTATGCGGTAGGAGACTTAGGCACTGCTTTAGAACCTTACTTAAATCAAATTGCCCTTGAGATGCTCAAATACTGTAAAGGTAGAAAAACAGTTGTTTTTTTACCACTCGTTAAGACATCTCAAAAGTTCTGTGAACTGCTAAATCTACATGGAATCAGGGCAGCTGAAGTCAATGGGAACAGCAAAGATAGAGATGAAATATTAGCTGATTTTAAGTCTGGTGAATACGATGTGCTGTGTAATTCGATGCTACTTACTGAAGGTTTTGATTTTCCAGCTATTGACTGCGTAATCGTACTAAGACCAACAAAAATTAGAAGTTTATATCAACAAATGGTCGGACGTGGCATGCGTCTAGCACCGAATAAAAAAGAACTATTATTACTCGATTTTCTTTGGATGATAGAAAGGCATGATTTATGTAAACCATCAGCTCTCCTTTCTAAGGATGAAGAAATTGCAAAACGAATAAATCAAAAGATGATGGATAAAGAAAGTGGCATAGACTTACTTGAAGCAGAAAAAGATGCTGAAAGCGATGTAATTAAAGAACGTGAAGAGTCACTTGCGAGAGAACTAGCTGCAATGAAGAAACGCAAATCAAAACTTGTTGATCCAATACAGTATGCATTCTCAATCGCTGCTGAGGATTTAGCAAACTATGAACCTGCTTTTACATGGGAAATGGGACCTGCTACTGAAAGACAACTGAGTTACTTAGAAAAACAAGGTATACATACAGAAGCTGTTACATGCTTTGGTATGGCAAGTATGCTCATTGATAAATTAAAGAGTAGACAGGTTGAAGGATTAGCAACACCAAAACAAATAAGATTACTTGAAAAATATGGTTTTAATCATGTAGGTATGTGGCCGTTTGATTCAGCTAGCAAAATGGTATCAAGACTAGCGGATAACAGATGGCAATTACCTAAAGGAATCAACGTAACAAGTTATCAACCTTAGGAGGATTTACATGGACAATTTACTTGAAGCCTTGAATCAAATTGATGTATCAAATGTTTCTTATCAAGATTGGATAAATGTCGGTATGGCACTCAAGGCTGAGGGCTATGAATGTTCTGTATGGGATAACTGGAGCAAGAATGACAAACGCTATAAGGATGGGGAATGCGAAAAAAAGTGGAGGGGCTTCATAGGCTCCTCTAATCCCGTATCAGGTGGAACTATTATTAAGCTTGCTAAAGATTATGGATGGATACCACCTACAAAAGTTAATGGTGGATTAATCGAATGGGACGATATCATAGAATACGATGGTGAAGGTATGATTTATGATCCAACAACATCCATGAAACCGACAGAACAGCTGATTAAATATTTAGAAACGTTATTTAAAGACGATGACTTAGTAGCCTATGTCACAAATGATGTATGGAAAAATGCTGATGATAAATGGATGCCAGGAAAAGGACAATCGGATAGAACAGCTAAAGAGTTAATACAGTTGCTTAAAAAATATCCTGAAGATTTAGGTGCAGTCATTGGAGATTGGAAAGATGATTGTGGTGCATGGATAAGATTTAATCCCGTTGATGGTCATGGCGTTAAGAATGAAAACGTCACTCGATTTACCTATTCACTTGTTGAATCAGATGAAATTCCCATTCATGAGCAAGATGCAATTTATAGAAAACTAGAACTACCTATTGCTTGTTTGGTTCACAGTGGTGGTAGGAGTTTGCATGCAATTGTAAGAGTTGATGCTAGTGATGCTGATGAGTATCGCAAGCGAGTCGATTATATTTATGATTTTCTTGATATGAATGGACTCAAAGTTGACAAGGCAAATAGAAATCCCTCAAGATTATCACGTATTCCTGGTGTCACAAGAAATGGTGTTATTCAAACCTTAGTGGACACGAATATTGGTAGACGAACCTATGATGAATGGCTTGATTTTACAGAAGGTTTAATCGATGAAATGCCATCACTTGAATCGCTTGATGAAGAATTAGCACATTTACCTAATCTTGCACCTGAACTGATTCAAGGCGTTGTTCGAGTCGGACACAAAATGCTTATTTCAGGTTCATCAAAAGCAGGTAAAAGTTTTTTGTTAATGCAGCTAGCTATAGCATTATCTGAAGGCGGTAAATGGTTAGGGTTTCAGTGCAAGAAATCAAAAGTACTCTACGTGAATTTAGAAATTGACAGAGCGAGTTGCTTACATCGTTTTGACAAGATATATAAAGCATTAAAGCTTGCACCTACAAACAGTAGAAATATCAAGATTTGGAACCTTCGAGGACGTGCAATGCCACTTGATAAATTAGTACCTAAATTAATACGGAAAGTTGCTAATCAAGGGTTTGATGCAATAATTATAGATCCTATTTATAAAGTTATAACAGGTGATGAGAACAATGCGTCTGATATGGGTGCTTTCTCAAATCAATTTGACAAAATATGTAACGAAACAGGATGTGCTGCAATCTATTGTCATCATCACTCTAAAGGTTCTCAAGGTTACAAAAAAGCGATGGATAGAGCTTCAGGATCAGGTGTTTTCGCTCGTGATCCAGACGCACAGCTAGATATGATTCAACTTGAAACTAGTGATGAATTCATGGCACAAAATGCAGATGATACTTCGTCAACTGCTTGGAGATTAGAAAGTAGTTTGCGTGAATTTAGAAACTTTAAACCTGTAAACTTTTGGTTTGAATATCCTATTCATAGAATTGATGATAAAGGTATCTTAGCTAAAAATTATGCAGAAGGTGACCCTAAAGGAAATCTCGAAAAGAGTGGGAAAAGAAATCAAACACCCGAGTCAAGAAAAGATGAATTTGATAAGGCATTTGACATAAATATTGATGGCAACGGAGAATGTGAAATAAAAACTCTTGCCGAGTATTTAGATGTCACTGAACGGACAATAAGAGCAAGAGTAACCGAATTTAATGATTCATATGAATTCAAAAAAGGCATTGTTAAAAGGGTGTCTATAAAAAGGGAGAACAAAGATGATTACTAATGGAAAACCATATACAAATGAAAATGGACATATTGATGATGAATTAATGTCGGATTTGTCTGTTGAGACTCAGCAAAAAGTATATAAATGGATTAAAGACGGATTCATAAAAAGACAAACAGTCAATGGAAATCATTCTTCCTATGGACTAAAACACGTGCTTCAAGATGATACAGGAATCTATCTGACTAACAATCAATTTAAAGATGCAATGATGATTTGTGGGTTCAATCCAGTGAATCCGAATGACCTGAATTGGTATTACAAAATTAGTCAAAAATCACCGATTGTTAAACGAAAAATATACTAATGTTGAATTTTGGAAAATAGGAAGTTTAACCCTTTCTTCAAAATGGAAATAAAAATGGAAAATAGGGCTTATATATATATGTTGTTGTTTCCAACACGCTGACGCATCGTTTGTAGGATAGGGCTTATAGCCTTGCCCTATCCCAAACAAATGCATCATCGTCAGCACTTGCCTATCTTCACTAAAAAATTAAAAAAAGGAGGTAACGATGAAAATATTTCTGTTATTTGATCCACCAACAATCACAGCTCAACAAAACAAAGTTACCCTAGTGAACAAGAAACCTGTGTTCTATAAACCTGAGAAACTTAAACAGGCTAGAAGTACAATCATCAAACACCTTAAACCTTTTAAACCACTTAAACCAATCGAAGGTCCCATTAAACTTCAAGTCATATGGAGATTCCCTAGAGGTAAAAGACATAAACATTTGGAATGGAGAGCAACAAGACCAGACACTGATAATTTGGAAAAGATGCTTAAAGACTGTATGACTGAGGTGGGCTTTTGGATAGATGATGCACAAGTGGTCGTTGAGCATGTTGAAAAGCTATGGTCAGATGATCCAACTGGTATTTCGATTGAAATTGAAGTACTTAGTAAAATTAAGGAGGAAGCAGGATGAATGTAAAAGAATACTTAAATCGATATCATGAAACGAAAGTTAAGATTGAAAAACTAGAACAAATAGTAGCAGAATACATTCGTCTTGCAAACTCAATACCTGGGATTAATTTTGACCAAGTACGCATTGATGGAACTAAAAGTTTACAAGCACCGTTTGAAAAGTGGATTCTAAGAGCACTTGATGACGAAATACTTATTGAATCATTAAAAAAGGATCTACCAATTATCAAATGTGAAATTTTAGCGTCAATAGATGGTTTAGATGTTGAGGAAGAAAGGAAACTATTAATCTTTCGCTACATAGATTGTCTCAGTTGGAAGGACATTGCTGAGAAATTATTTGTGTCATATTCAACTTTAAAAAGATGGCACAATGATGCATTAAGTAAAATAATTATATTGGACCATGATGGACCATCGTGAACCATTGTGAACATGTCAAGTGTGTGATAAGATTAAAATGTACAATGATGTAGCCACAAGGCAACATATTATGGAATACTGGCTTTATAAACCAGCCTAGAAACTAATGAAAGAATTCAGAAATGAGTTCTTTTTTGTTTTTGCAGAGATACTTGTAGTATTCCAACTGGTGAACTATTACAGTTATTTACCTACAGTTGGAGTGATTATATGAAAGGAAAATTGCTAGACCTATATGAACGATGGGAAAAGTCAGGGCATCTAGAAAGTAAGTTGAAATCTATTGCTGAGATGGTATCTAAACGTGCAACACAAAGACAAGTTGCTGAATACTTGGGTGTCACTGAGAAAACGATTATCAAACTGAGAAAAATACATCCAAAGCTGAATGATGCATTTCAGTATGGGGATGAAGAGTTAAAACACAAACTACTTGATGCTGTTTACCAAAGAGCTATTGGATTTGAATATGAGGAAACACAAACAGTAATTGAAGAAACAAAGACTGGTACTAAGAAACGAATCACTAAGTTTAAGAAGCAGTCTCTACCAGATATTGCTGCAATTAAATATCTACTCATTACAAAGTTCGGTATTGAGTATAACGAGAAAAAGGCGGAAATTGATCTTATGGCCAAACGCCTAGAAAAAGATGATGAGAAATGGGTAAATGAATATTCTGATGAAACTATCATTGACAAAAAGAATGCTCAATCACAACGAAAGAAATAGGTATCTATATGTTAAAAATAATTGAGTTGTTTGCAGGTGTTGGATCCCAAACTGAATCACTTAAAGAAATAGGCATCGAGCATGAAGTTGTAGCAATATCAGAGATTGATAAGTATGCATCAAGAGCATATGAGTTGTTGCATGGCAATGTTAACAATTTGGGAGATATTAAATGCATAGATGAATTGCCTAAAGCTGACTTGTGGACTTACTCGTTCCCATGCACGGACATTTCACTAGCTGGAGCACAAAAGGGGTTCGATAAAGGTTCAAACACACAAAGTAGTTTGATATGGGAAGTTGAAAGGCTACTTAATAAGG
>Ga0334890_1001174_pt1 | contig 37225 bp, 28 predicted proteins | sample GraSluR1_MG_3_FD_207220 | JGI IMG/M metagenome (GOLD analysis project Ga0334890, IMG submission 207220) | Sludge microbial communities from methane-producing bioreactor in Wageningen University, Netherlands - Granular Sludge_31_08-R1 | ecosystem: Engineered > Bioreactor > Anaerobic >... | reverse complement strand
TTCAGCCTGGTCGCGATCGGGCTGCTGATTCTTGCCGTCACCTTGGCTTTAAGACCGATTGCCGCTCTTCCGGAAGGGCCGTACCAGATTGTCGTCCATAAAGCCGAGCGCAACCTGCAGCTCAAGCGTGACAGCGAGTTGATCGCACAGTACAGGATCGGGCTTGGACCGAACTCCGTTGGCGACAAGGAGCGGGAGGGAGACGGCAAGACTCCGGAAGGGAGGTTCACCATCACCGACATGGGACCGGAGCCTTTCCACAAGTGGCTCGGCCTGAGCTATCCCGATGGAGGACATGCCTGGCGAGGGCGAGTCTCCGGTCGACTGACCTGGATCGAGTGGTGGTACACCTGTTTCAAGGCTGCTCAAGGGAAGCCTCCCTTCAGCCACACGGCGCTGGGCGGTTCCATCGGGATCCATGGTGGTGGTTCGCGCACCGACTGGACCTTGGGCTGTATCGCCCTCGACAATGAAGATGTCGACGAGCTTTACCGGCTGGTCAGTCCAGGTACGCCTGTCCTTGTCTTCCCTTAGTGGCACAGGCTCCCACAGTCTCCAGGTGGGTGACGTTTTTTCGAGGCGGACTGTGGCCTCGAGCGGTCCTACTCGAGTACCCCGCGCCTGGGCATCTGCATTCGGTCAAGACCCTCGGTTCTCACGCAGGCGGCGGATTCAGGAAGCTCCGCCTGGATTGGCGAACACATATTCGTCGCCACTCAGGATCTGCACCCGACGAAGGATGAACATGGCGCTCAGCCTGCTACAATGAAGCTGCTTGAGCCGCGAGACTCCTCCCCCGATCCCACGGACCCAGATCCTGATGGGCGCCGCCCTGGCTCTGCTGGCGGCCGTCCTGGGCTTCTGGTTGACCTGGGACGGGCTGGAGATCCGCCCCGGCAAGGTCTCGTGGCTGAGGCCTGATCGACGCCTGGCCGAGAGCGGTCGGGTGGCCCGCCCGGACTCGACGCAACCGCAACTGGGCTCGGTTCCCGAATCCGGGCGGATCTACATCCCCCACGCCCGCACCCGGACGCTCCCCGCCCTGCCGCCGGACCCGGCCAGATCCCCCAGGAGCCACGTGGACGCCCCCGGCCCGTCGGAACCCGCGCTCGCCCGCAAGGCGCCCCCCGCTTCCCCCGCCCCCCCTTCCCCCCCGAACGCGACCCCCTCCAAGGCCAAGCCTGCTCCGCCTGCCCTCCCCAGGAAGAAGCCTCCGGCGCCGGGCCCGCCCGCAACCCACCCGGCTGCGCCCCAGGACCCGCCCCTCGAGCGGCCTGAGATGCCCTTGCCGGTGGCCTGGGCCCACGCCGACGGCTGCTGGGGCCTGCTCTCCGACTGGCGAGGCCAGCCCCGGGGCTCCGTCACCGCCCTGCCTGGAGGGAGGGCGGTGGCTTCCCTGCACCTGCTGGAGGAGATGGGAACCGACCAGATCCATTCGCCCTTCGGCCCGATGCACGAAGTTGCGCACGACCCGGGCCTGGGCCTGGCCGTATTGGAGATGGGTGGAGCCCGAGCCCTGCCCCTGGCCGGCACGCCCCCCCGCGCCGGCACCGAGCTGGCCGCGGCACCGGGCTTCGGCTCGCCGGGCGCCTTCCAACCCTGCGTGGTGATCGAGCGGCTTCCCGGTGGCCTGTTCCTGTTCCGTGGCAACAGCCTGGAGACCTCGGTGGGGGGCCCCCTGGTGAACCGACGCCGGGAGCTGGCCGGAGTGGTCCTGGGCCGCCATCCGGGCTATCCCGGCCACGACTACATGCTGGCGGCCGACGCCTCCGTGTTGCAGGAGCTGGCCCTGGCCGACCCCGAGCGCCCCGGCCGCGAGGGGCCCGCCCTGGAGGAGGTGGTCCGGCTGCTGCTGCGCGACGTGCGATCTGCGCCGATGGAGCCCCAGACCCGCCCCAAGAACCGGATCCTGCCGGGAACCGCGCTGGGCCGTTTCCGACTGGGCGTCTCGCGAGAGGACCTGCTGGCATCCCTGGGCCCTGGCCACTCCCAGGCCCTGGAGGGGGGGTTCGAACACCTCTCCTATCCCGTCTACCGCCTGGAATTCGCTTTGCTGCAGCAGCGGGTGGTCTCCATCGCCACCACCGACCCCTTCTTCGCCACCTCGACGGGGATGGGGGTCGGAACCCCCTGGGAGCAGGCCCGCCCGGGACGCGAACTGGCCGGAGCGGCCCGTGGCCCCCTTCCCGGAGGGGGACAGCGCGTGATCGCACCGGGGCTGGAAGTGGAGATCGGTCCCGACGGGATGATCCGCCAGATGAGGGTGACGCCCCGATGAGGCGAGCCCGGGGCAACATCCTGGTGATGGCCCTGTTCGTCTCGGTCTTCCTCTACTTCCTGTCCGTGGCCCTGGTGGCCCAGAACCGCCAGGACGTCCTGCTCTCGGTGACCCGCGAGCATCGGGCTCGGGCCGACGCCGCGGCCCGGGCGGGCCTGGAGCTGGCCCTCCACGTCATGCGCACCGACGCCGCCTGGCCCCAGCGCCTGGAAGGCGCCCACGGCGAACTGGAAACCGGGGGCGCATGGAGCCTGCAACCTCCCGCCCCGGTTCCCGGCCATCCGAACCTGCTGGAGATCCGCTCGGAAGGGGTCTCGGGCATCGCCCGGGTGACCCGGCGGCGGATCGTCGAAGAGGTCGCCCTGGCCTCACCGGATTGCCCCGGCCCCCACCTCTTCGCCCTGACCGGCGAAGGGGAACTGGCCATGCTGGCCCCCGACTTCCGCTGGATCCGGCTGGGCCCGGCTCCCGACCCGCAATCCTGGCTGGTCGCCTCTGGCGGCCCGCTCTTCAGTCACGTCGACGGGCCCGCCGATGCCCCGCCCCGGATCTTCGACTTGACGCCCCGGGGAATGGAGGAGGTGCCTCTGGTCGTCCAACCTTCCCGGACCGTGGCCTGGCTGGACCTGGGGCCGGAGACCGCCAGTTGGAAGGAGATCCCCTCGCCCGACCAGGTCGGAGGAAACCTCTTCCGCCAGGTGGACTCCGAGATCAGGGGCACCCGCTACCAGGGGCCGGGAGTCGAGTGGTACACCCTCACCGGAAGGGCCCTGGTCGCCCAGGGAACCGTGGTCGTCTCGCACGCCCGGCACGAGTTCTACCGCGGCGCCCGAGCGACCGTGACCGCGACGGGCTATGTCCTGGACGAACCCGGACGGCACTTCAGTTCGTCGGCCCTCCTGGCCCATGACCTGGCCAGCGGGGACTGGAGCGTCCTGGTCGACCTGATGCGGGTCTCCGACCTTCAAGCCGATCCCGAGATCCACGCCGGCTCCCGAAGCGCCGATGTCGACACCCTGGGCCTGGTGGGCTCGCAACCCTACGCCCTGGAAGCGGGGAATCCCCGGGCCGTGCTGCGAGGCATGTCGTCCGGGTGGACGCTGGACCGCCAGTCCAGTGGCCTGTCGCGAGGGCTCTACGCCTACGCAGGTCGACTGCGGATGCACACCTCCGAGGGGAGCAGTGACGGCATGCCCCGGATCAGCCTCTCGGAAGGCCTGGACCCGGGCCGGGATCTGGTCATGGACCGCCCCGGGGTGCGAGGAGCCCTGTGGGACGCTTCGACCCGGAGCTTCCAGGAACGGGACCTGATCCCGCCCAAGCGGCTTCGTGCCAACCTGTTGGGCGATCTGACCTGCACGGAATCCTTCCAGGGTGGAGGCGGCAACGACGGGGCCAACTGCGTGGCCATCCAGGGGAGCGACCTCTACACGTTCGTCCGGCTGCGAACCGAGTACCTGGCCGAGCCCGACGTGGAGTACCTGCCCCCCTGGACCGAGGAGTTCCTGAAGGACTCCGCCCGGACCGAGACGGTCGCGCTGGCCCGCTTCGACGGCCAGCGCTGGCAGGTCTGGCCGGGCGGCCTGGCGGAGTTCTCGGCACTGCCGACTCCCCCGCACTCCACCCTGGTGGAGGTGGGAGACCTGCAGCTCTCCCCCCGCAGCCTGGCTGCCGCCTCCTACCCGGAGGGGACCAGCCCCCCCAGGAAACGCTACGCGCCGGTGGTGGACCTGTGAGACGGGCCTCGGGATTCAGGCCATGAGACGCGCAGCGGGATTCACGCCATGAGACGGGCCTCGGGTTTCAGCCTGGCCGAGGTCCTGCTGGCCACGCTCTTTCTGTGCATCGCCCTCTTCGGCTACCTGGCCCTGCACCAGAGGCTGATCTACAGCAACTGGAAGATCGAGCAGCGCCAGGCCCCCCGGGAGGAAGCCCGATCGGCCCTGGTGCAACGCCTGGCCCAGGCCCGCAGAGGTGAGGCCACAGGCCTCGAGCCGGTCCAGGGAGTGGCCCACGGACTGTGGAGGGTGCGCGCGTTCACGACCTGGACCGAGACGGTCAAGGGACGGTCCGAACCCGTCGAGAAGAGCGTGCACATGGACACCTTCGTCGGCGTGCGCAGGCCGGGATGGTGAGGCGGAGTCCGGGGACCACCCTGACCGAGATGCTGGTGGTCCTGGCGGTCTTCTCGACCTTGATGGTCCTGATCCTGGGCTTCTACATCGAGGGTTCCCGGGTCACGGCCCGGCAGGAGCACTCCTCGGCCAGCTACCGGCGGGTCCTGCAGGTCCTGGACCGGGTGGAGACCCTCCTGGCCTTCTCCCGGGTCTACCACGTCCAGGCCGACCAGGTCGTCTTCTCCCTCCTTCCGGCCGCCTCCCCGCTGGCCCTGGGGTTTCCCGACTGGGGCGGCCAGGCCCGGACGCTGGCGGTGAAGCGGGAGCCGCCTGCCCTGCTGATGCGCGAGGACGGGACCAGCCGGGTCTTCCTGGAGTTGTCGGCGGAGGACGACGTGCGCTTCGGCTGGCCCTCGCCAGGCGTGCTGGAGGTCACGGTTTCCAGCCGCCCTCCGCTTCGGCCCGGCCAGGGCGTCCCCCGCACGGTCCAGGCCACCCGAAAGATCCTGCTGGAGAACGACGAGGATCGCTGATGCCCGAATTCTCGTTCGTTGCCCGGAACCGCAAGGGCCTGGACGTCCGCGGCGAGGTCGAGGCCCGGGACCAGCCGACCGCGGTGCGCCGGCTTCAGGCCGACGACCTGACCGTCCTGCGCCTGGAGCAGGTGCGCGAGCTTTCCTGGTTCCGCCGCCTGCTGCAGCCGATCCGGTCGGAGCTGGTGGTGCTGTGGCTGGGTCAACTGGCGGTGATGCTGGCGGCCGGAATCCCCATGCTGCGCTGCCTGGAGGCCCTGGCCAGCGGTGCCGCCGGCCCGCCGCGCTTCCGCAAGCCCCTGCACCGGCTGGCCGTGGATGTCCAATCCGGCTACTCGCTGTCCCAGGCCATGCGGCTGGCCCCCGAGATCTTCCCCCCGTTCGTGGTCGGCTCGGTCCGCGTCGGCGAGGTCAGCGGGCGCCTGGCCGAGACCCTGTCCAACTGTGCGGCCCACCTGGACAAAGAGCACCTGTATTCCCTGAAGCTGCGAGCGGCCCTGATCTATCCGACCACGCTCCTGACCTGCGCCGGGGCCTTGATGGCCCTCTGCTTCACGTTCATGGTTCCGCGTTTCCTGCAGCTCTTCGGCGACGTGCAGGTCGAGCTGCCCTGGCCGACCCGGGTCCTGCTGGAGACCTCGCAGTTCCTCGAGGTCTACGGCCCCCTGGTCCTGGCCACGCTGGCGGGCCCACTCCTGTTTGGTGGTTGGGTCTTCACCCGCTGGGCCCGGACCGCTCCCGGCCGTTGGCACCTGGAAGGGTGGATCATGCGGATCCCCTGGTATGGAGGCCAGGTCCGCCGGCGCATGCTGGCCGGTTACTTCCGGTCCCTGGCCACCCTGCTACGCTCGTCGGTGCCCCTCATGGTCTCGCTGGACGTCCTGGCCCAGAGCCTGGACGGCGAGATCCTGCGCGCCACCGCCCGCTTCCAGCAGGCAGCGGTCGGCCAGGGCGCGACGCTCTCGACGGGGATGCGCCGAAGCGGCCTGTTCCCACCCCTGGCCCTGGAGATGATGCGCATCGGGGAGGAGACCGGGAACCCCGTCCCCATGCTCGAGCGGCTGGCGGACTTCTTCGATGAAGAGATGACCCGCGGCCTGGAGCTTCTGAGCCGCCTGCTGGAACCGGTCGTCCTGCTGGTCCTGGGCGTCGGCGTGGCCTTCCTTCTCCTGGCCGCCTTCCTGCCCATCTACCGGCTGGCCGAGGCCTTCTGATCCAGGGGTCTTGGGAGGCGCGTTCAGGGCGATTTTTTAGACGGCCAGAAAACCCTGCCAGAAGGGCTCTGGAAGAGCCGAGGGAGCCCCTTCCGGGCCCTTTCGACGAGGCGTTCCGCCCCACCGACTTTGCCACGATGTAAACTGCCGGCCCGCGGCTCGAATCCCCCCTCCCAGACGGTTGGCCTGCCCCCCTGCGAGGGGCTAGGATGGACTTGGAACCAGGGTCCGGCCTTTCTGGTCGTGACCGCGGAGGAGAAAGATGAACGAGATCCACGGATTCGGGCCCGTCCAGCCCCTGCGCCCGGGAACGACCCGCCCCCAGCCCCCGGCTGAGGGCCCGGAGACTTCACTTCCCGTTGCCAGGGACATGGTCCACCTGCACGCCGACCTGCCCGCACCCAGGTCCCTGACCGATTCGGGGACCTCGCCTGCAGAGCTTCCGATCGGTTTCCCGGCCGGTCCCAAGAGCGAGTTGCCCGGCGGGCTGCCCACGCTGCCCGAAAACCGACTCCCCAGTGGCCTGCCGACGCTTCCTTCCGCCCAGTTCCAGCCAGCATGGTCTGAGGGCGGGAACGTGGTCTTCTCGCGCGAGGCCCCGCGCCGCGACGTGCAGAGCTTCGACGGCTTCCTGGTTGCGGGCGACCCGGGCTCGGCCAACGCCACCTCCCTGACCCCGCAGATCCGCGTGTCGGGCATGGGGCCGATCGCCATGATCGACGAGCCCTCCCATGCCGCGCCGGGCGTGCAGTTCCCTGAGCTCTCGCTGAACGGCCCCTCGAACATCCAGGAAGGCCTCTTCGGTCTGAGCGGAAGGCGCCTGGCCTGATCCGCCCCCTCCATCCAGGAGCCCTCCCCCGGCGACCCCGGCGGCAGGGCTCCTGTTCATTTCCGACTCTTCAGCGATAGATCTCCACCTTGAGGTAATCCGCCTGGGCGAATCGAGGCGCGTGATCCTCTTCGGGCAGCAGGGTCTGCCGATGGCGCAGGGGGACGGCCTTCTTCAGCACCTGTTGGAACCGGGTGCGCGGGATCCTCGAGGTGCAGTCGCAGGCCACCAGCGTCCCCCCGGGCGCCAGGTGGGCCGCCGCCCGAGACACGAGTCGGGCTTGACGGGCCAGCACGCGCTCGACCTGATCGGCCCGCGTGGTCAAAGCCGGCGGGTCCACCACCACCAGGTCGAAGAGCTCATCCTGGGGGAGATCCTTGAGCCACTCGAAGACGTCCGCCTCCACGAGGCGGTGCCGGGCGGGATCCTGGACATGGTGGTGACCGGCGAAGGCCAGGGCCTGAGCCGAGGCATCCACCTGCCAGACCTCCCGGGCCCCGGCGAGTTCAGCCGCCAGGCCCAGGGTCCCCGTGTAGCTGAACAGGTTGAGCACCCTGCGACCCGTCAGATCGGAGTTGCGGATCCAGCGGCGCAGTCCGCGCAGATCCAGGAAGAGCCCGGTCTTCTGGCCGCCCTCCAGATCGGCAACCAGTTGCATGCCCTCCTCTGCGAAGGCCACGCAGCGGGGCACCTGCCCGCGCAGCACCCGCCGGACCGGCCCCGGCCCGGAGCGTCGCTGAGGAGGCTTCCAGAGCAGGCCCGGCAGGTCCAGGGAGCGGCAGGCCAGGGCCGCGGCGTAGCGCCCCAGGGAATCCACCCCGGAGCAGTAGGTCTGCAGGACCCCGACCCGGCCGTAGACGTCCAGGACGACGCCTGGGAAGCCATCGCTCTCGCCGTTGAGTGCCCGGAACCCCTCCACCCGTTGGCGCAGATCGGCGCGACGCTCCAGGGCGCGGTTGAGCCTTCGCTGCAGCCAGTCCGTATCCGGAGGCGTGGCGCCGGGGCGCAGGACCCGGATGCCCACGGCGCCTTCGGCCTGGTAGATGCCGACGCCCACGGGCCGGTTCTGGCCATCCACCAGGGCCAGCCACTGACCGTCCGGAAAGACCTCGGCTGCCGAAGACATGGCGCCCCGGAAGATCCAGGGATGCCCCTCGTTCAAGGCGCGCAGCGAGTCCTTCTTGAGCTGGTAGCGGCGGAAGCGGAACCGGCGACAGAGCATGCCCGCCCCGTTCGCGCCCGGTGCGCCTGGAACCTACTGCCTGCAGGATGGGATGGGTCCTGGGTCAGCGTTCCATCGCGGCATGCCCGGAACCGCCTCCCCCGCTGGGGCGCCCTTGTAGGAGCCATCCCATCCGACGAGAAGCACCCCGGCATGCTGGAACAAGAGATCCGCCGCCTGATCCGCGAAGAGACCCGCTTCCGCACGGGCCTGGGCTTCGACGTGCACCGCCTGGTGGAGGGGCGCCGCCTGATCCTGGGTGGGGTCGAGATCCCCTTTGAGCGGGGTCTGGAAGGGCACTCGGACGCGGACGTGCTGACCCACGCCGTCATGGACGCCCTGCTGGGGGCTGCCGCCCTGGCCGACATCGGCGTGCACTTTCCCGACACCGACCCGCGCTGGAAGGACGCCGACTCGCTGAAACTGGCCAGCGCCGTGGGCGACCTGGTGCGCCAGGCCGGGTACGAGATCGAGGCCGTGGACGCGATGGTCCTGGCCCAGCGCCCGAAGATCTCTCCCCACTTCCCGGCCATGCAGGCCAACCTGGCCCGAGCCCTGGAGGTCCGCCCGGACCAGGTCGGCGTCAAGGCCACCACGACGGAGAGGTTGGGGTTCCCCGGCCGGGGTGAGGGCATGGCCGCGATGGCCAGCGCCCTGCTCCGAGCCCGGACCTGATGGCCCTCAAGCCCCTGGGAGCCCTGGCTGCCACGGCGCTGGCCTGCGCCACCTGGGCCGTGGCCATCGAGCCTTTGTGGCTGGAGAAGCGGGAACTCGAGGTCCCCTTTCCCGGCCTGCCCCGGGCCCTGGACGGAATCCGGCTGGGGTTCCTGAGCGACCTGCACGCCGGCGCCTGGGCGCCCCGCGAGCACTACCTGCGGGCCGTGCGCATCCTGGCCAGGGCCGGTGTGGACGTCCTGCTGCTGGCGGGCGACATCGCGGGACACCGCGCCGGCCAGACATGGAAGGAGGTCCTTGCCCCCCTGGCCGGACTGGAGCCGCCGCTGGGCCGCCTGGCCGTGCTGGGCGGGCACGATCACCGCTTCAACGCCCCCGCCGTCGCGCACCACCTGCAGAGCCTGGGCTACACCGTGCTGCGCAACCAGGCCGTGCCGCTGCACCGAGGCGACCAGGCCCTCTGGGTGGTCGGCCTGGACGACAACTCCGACCTGCCCGGCCGGCACGACTTCAACAAGGCCTGCCGGGAGGTTCCCGCAGGAGCGCCGGGACTGCTCCTGGCGCACTCGCCCGACGCCGTCATGGAGGCCAGCCGCCGCGGGCTGGGCCTGGTGCTGAGCGGGCACACCCACGGCGGGCAGGTCCGACTGCCGTGGTGGGGCTCGCTCTTGCGGGTCACCGAGTTGCCCCGTCGCTACGACCAGGGCCTGTCGCGGCACGGCGACACCCACCTCTTCGTCTCGCGCGGCCTGGCCAGCACCTATCGATTGCGCTTCTGCTGCCGACCCGACGTGACCGTCCTGACCCTCAGGTCAGCCCCGAGAGCTTGAGGAAGTCCGCCATCCGGCGGGCCACCTGGCGGCGCCGGAACTCCTCCCATTGCCGCTGCTCCTTGAAGCGCCGCTCCAGCGCGAGGTTCAGCTCCCGATAGGGGTTGGGGGAGGCCAGGACCGCCTGGAGCCTCTTCTTGAGGGCCGGGTCGACCACCGAGGCGATGAACTCGGAGAGTTCGGCGTACTTCTCGCGGCCCGAGGGGCGGGGGACCTGGACGAAGCGGCGGGGCTCTGCGGTCAGCTCCGTCTTGAAGCGCGCCAGGCCCTGAGGGTCCTTCAAGGTGACCCGAACCACCTTCCCCGTGCGGGAATCCACGAAATACTGGGTCTCGGGGTCCGGGTCCAGCATGGCTTCCTGGAGCCGGGCGCGATCGACGGGCATGGCGTCCTCCTTCGGGGTGGAGCCCTCCCTTTCGGTCCCAGCCGGCCCGGTTCCCTCCCGAGCCGCCTCCTCCGGTAGGCTCGGTGGCCCGCTGCGGCGAACATGGGCCGCAACATCGACGGGAGGTGCACAGCATGCAGGTCCAATTCCTCGGGCACTCCGCCCTGGCGCTCCACCACGAGGGTCACACCGTCCTGGTGGATCCGTTCCTGAGCGGAAACCCGGCTCTGCAGGGGCGGGCCATTCCCGCCATGAAGCCCACGACGATCCTCCTGACCCACGCCCATGCCGACCACCTGGGCGACACCGAGACCCTCTCCAAGCAGCATCGGGCCCCGGTGATCGCGACCTACGAGCTGGGAGTCTGGCTGGAGAAGAGGGGCTGCGTGGCCATCCCGGCCAACATGGGCGGGCGGATCCAGCAGCCCTGGGGATGGGCCCGGCTGGTCCCGGCCTTCCACTCGTCGTCCTTCGAAGGAGAGTACCTGGGGATGCCCTGCGGGGTGGTCTTCGAGGCGGGAGGCGTCACCTTCTATCACGCCGGGGACACCTGCGTCTTCTCGGACATGGCGCTCATCGCCGAGCTGAACCGCCCGCAGGTGGCCTTCCTGCCGATCGGCGGCCACTTCACGATGGACCTGCAGGAGGCGCTGAAGGCCGTCGAGCTGATCCGCCCGGACGTGGTGGTCCCCATCCACTACGACACCTTCCCGCCCATCCGCACGGACGCCGAGGAGTTCCGCCGCCAGGTCGAGGCCCACACCTTCACCCGGGTCCGGATCATGAAGGCATTGGACACCTGGGAGGTGGAACTGCCGGCTCGCCAGGCCTGAGAGCCGGGGCCTGAAGGGACCGGACGGTCTTGGGGGGTCAGGAAGGGCATGGCGGAATGGTCGTCAACAGTCGACCTGGCGACAGGCCGGCGCAGCGGCCACGCTCGCCACTCAGCCCAGGGTCTTCTTCAGGTCCTTTGTGAGCAGGAAGAGATGATCGGCGTCCGTCGGGGAGGGCTCAAAGCCGAACCGGAGGTAGAAGGACCTGGCTCGAGCGCCCTTGGCGTGGGTGAGCAGAGCCCGGCTCCCGATGAGTTCGCAAGCCTGCAGGTACCGCAGGCAGGCATCCTTCAGCAGGGCGGGACCGAGCCCCCGACCCTGCTCGCGCTGGTCGACGGCCAGTCGGGCCAGCAGGATGACGGGCACGGGGTGATGTGGCAGGCCCTTGGCAACCCGGCCAGGAGCGTCCTCCAGGCAAACCGCCCCTGCGGCAAGGCTGGAATACCCGACGACTTCATGGCAAGAGATTGCCGCCGTCTTCGGGTGCTGATCCCGAGCGTCGACGGACATGTATTCGCAAGAATTCCCCTGACAAGCGGAGTTGAGGCCGGCGCATGCCGGGGTTGAGGCCCGGCGAGAGGCGGGCGAAGAACCTCGGGCTCGCCACGGCTGCCAAGATGGCCTGCTGACGGCGCTCAAGGCAAGACCAGGCCAGGGGATTTCCTGAAGGACTTCTGTCAACCTGGAGGGGGGACAGGACATGTATTCGAACACTTACATTGCCCGCAGGCAGCAGGATCAGCAAGATTCTTCGATCCTTACCCGGCCAACGGCACCAGATCAACACAACCTGGTTGCACACGAAGCGAAGCCCAAATCCGTGGGAAGTTCGCGGAGGACCGATGCCATGGAATCCGCCAAAGCTGTGATCCGATTACAAGCATTGGTCATTGATTTCGCATGAACAAGACGCCGTCCAGGCCAACGCCTGCAACATTAGCATTGCTCATCACCATCATCATGGAGGCGATTCGCTATGCTTCGTTTATTGTTATGGCTGGGTCGTTGATTCTGTTTGCCGAGATATATCGGAGGCGCGAGCAAGGCGAAGCGCTGGGGATATTGTCTGCAGGTACGCCCTATGTAGTTGGTGCGTTTACGTATTCCTGCTTCGGTGCGGTTCTCTACGGTATTTGGACGGTCGTGTCCGCCTGGATTCCGGATACTTGGATAGACCTCGCCCAGTCTCAGGGTTCAAGAGAACCCCACAAGGAGCTTTCATTGGGACCGGGTTGGCCGCCTGGTGGAGAGAGACGATCCGGCCCAGGCCAACCCCACCCGCTTCGAGTGGAACCATGTCCATCGCCTGTCCAGGGCGACCCTGCCGGACCTGAGCACTGCGGAGTACCGCGACAACGCAGACGACCTGCGCACCTGGCGCCGCGCGCCCTCGGGCGCCGAGACCCACTCCGACGGGGTTCCGGACGAGGTCCTGGGATTGTCCCAGGTGCTGAACGAACTCGACGGCACCGGCGCCCGGAGGGCCGACTACGTGCTGGGCCCCGACGGCCGGATCGCCATCCTCGACGGCGACGAGAACGAGCGATACGACCTCTTCGACGCGCTGGGAAGCGTGCTGGCGGTCGGGGGCCCACGGATGGGTTCAGGCTCCGTCTCTGAGGGAGACGGGGCTCTGACGACGGTTTCGGGGAATGAACAAGGAACAACTGGGAGGTGGAACTCCCCCGCCCGCCAGGTGTGAGAGCCGCCTCCTGAAGGGACCGCCGGGCAGGCGATGGAAGAGAGCAGCGCCCCCGGAACCCGGACGCGACTTCCGGTGTTCCATCCTCCGAATCCTCCCTTCCCGGCGGTCTCTTCCTGATGGCTTTGAACCCGCGCCTGCCCTTCCGCTCCCTCCTCCTGCTGGCCCTGCTGGCCTGGGCCCTGCCCGTCCAGGCCAACGAGGTGACGGCCCTGCGCCACTCCTCGGGCCCGGGCAAGGTCCGGATGGTGGTGGACCTGAGCGCGCCCCCGGTCTACCAGGTCTACACGCGGACCTCACCGGATCGCCTGGTGGTCGAACTGCTGGACACCGAGGCCACGAATCTGCGTCCCGGCACCCCGCCCACCGCCGGGGTCATCGCGCGCTGGCGGGTGGAACAGCCCACCCTGCGGCGCTTTCGCTGGGTGGTGGACCTGGATGCCCCGGTCCCCGCCGACCGGATCAAGACGATGGTCCTGGAGGATCCCCATCGCCTGGTGGTGGATCTGCAGACCACCTGGGAAGAGGAGAGAAGCCTGCCCTTGACCGAGGGCGTGACCTGGCTTCGCCGCGAGGTGGTGGGCGGCTTCCGCGGCTACCTGCTGTGGAACGAGCTGGCATTTGACCCCCAGGACCCCCACCTGCGGCTGGACCTGGGCCTGGCCAAGGACCGCCTGGACGCCCGCGAGACGGTGACCGCCATGGCCCGCCGGACCGGTGCCCTGGCCGCCCTCAACGCGGGCTACTTCGCCAACTCGGGAGGTCCCCTGGGCGTGGTGGTCCGCGAGGGCCGGATCCTGGCGCCGCACGTCTCGCGACGACCTCCCCGGACGGTCCTGGGACTGACGCGGGAGCGCGGGGTCCTGTTCGACCAGGTGGCTGTTCGCGGCGAGCGCCTGGCCAGCCTGGGCGGTCAGGACTGGAGCGAGGTCGTGATGGCCTGCGGAGGGGGCCCCCGACTGCTGCGCGCGGGCCGGGTGGCCCTGACCACGAACGAAGAGCAACTGGGCCCGAACGGCAACAACATCACCCGGGTGGCCGGGCGCACCGCCGTGGCCACCACGGCCGACGGGAAGATGCTTCTGGCGACCGCTTCGGGGTATCGCGACAACCACTCGCAAGGGATGAAGCTGGAAGAGCTGGCCACCACCCTGCTGCGCCGGGGAGCCCGCGAGGCGATGAACATGGACGGCGGGGGGAGCGTCAGCATGGTCCTCGGCGGGCGCAAGATCTCCGACGGCGTGGGCTGTCGCCTGCCCGAGAGGCCGGTGGCCACCGCGCTGCTGCTGTTCGATGAGCGAGCGACCCTGCATCCCGAGCAGGTCTCGCTGAAGCTCAGCCCGGCCCGGCTTCCCGCCGACGGACGCTCGGAAGCCCAGGCGGTGGTCCTGGTGCGCACGGCCTCGGGGGCCCCCGTCCCCGACGGCACCCCGGTCGAGTTCCAGGCTGAAGGCCTGGCCGCCCCGGCTCGTGCGGGCACCCGCGCGGGGAAGGCGGAGATCCCCCTCACCGCCCTGCGCCTGCCCGGGAAGGCCCGACTCCGGGTCCGCAGCGGCTATGCCGAGGCCTTTGGCGAAATCGTGCTCCAGGCCGGGCCGCTCCAGCGGCTGGTCACCCGGGTGGGTCCGGGAGCGCTGATCTTCCCGCCGGCCCCACCTGCTGGGACCGACCCGGAACCGGGCCAGCCCGAGGTTGAATCCGTCCCCCCCACTCCGAGCTCCCGAACCCAGATCCTGGAGGTCCTGGCCGAAGACGACTGGTACAACGCCCTCCCCGGAGTGCCCGTGGTCGTGAGCGTGGACGGGGCCGAGGCGGGGACCTTCCCCACCCCCTGCGAGGGGAACCTGCAACTGAGGCTGGAGCTGCCCCTGGAGGCCTGCCAGGTCACCCTGCAGGCGGCGGGTCTGGACCCTGTCACCGTGCCCATCCCCGCCCTCGTCCCTGCCCAGCCGTAGGAACAACGCCCCCGATCGGGAAGGGAGGGGCTTCATCCCCATTGGAGACCCGAGAGGATCGCCCACGTGAAGATCAGCATCATCGGTTGCGGCTACGTCGGCCTGGTGACCGGAGCCTGCCTGGCTGAACTCGGCCACGAAGTCCTGGGAGTCGACAACGACCTGGAGAAGGTCCGCATCCTGCAGTCCGGGGGAGTCCCGATCTACGAGCCGGGACTGGAAACCCTGGTGGGCACCCATCGCCAGGAGGGTCGGCTGAAGTTCTCTTCGGAGATTCGGGAGGCCGTCGAACACGGGCAGATCATCTTCATCTGCGTCAACACGCCCCCCAAGCCGGACGGCGGGGTGGACCTCTCGTTCGTCGAGGCCGTCTCGCGGGAGATCGCCCGGCACATGACCGAGTACCGACTGGTGGTCGAGAAGAGCACCGTGCCGGTGCAGACCGGGGACTGGGTCCGCCGCACCATCTCGGAGAACATCCGGCCCGGCGTGGAGTTCGACGTGGCCTCGAACCCCGAGTTCCTGCGCGAGGGCACGGGAATCCGGGACTTCCTGCACCCTGACCGGGTGGTGATCGGAGCCTCCTCCGAGCGGGCCACCTCGCTGCTGGTCTCGCTGTACGAGCCGCTGAATGCCCCCCTGCTGCTGACCGACATCAAGTCCGCCGAGCTGATCAAGCACTCGGCGAACGCCTTCCTGGCCGTCAAGATCTCGTTCATCAACGCCGTGGCCCGGGTCTGCAGCCTGTCCGGGGCCGACATCAAGAAGGTCGCCAAAGGCATCGGCCTGGACCACCGGATCGGCATGGCCTCGATGGAGGCCGGCATCGGCTATGGCGGGATGTGCCTGCCCAAGGACGTCAAGGCCTTCATCCAGATCGCCCGCGAGGTGGGCTACGACTTCGAGCTTCTGGAGGCCACCGAGCGCATCAACGCCTCCCAACGGCTGTGGCCCGTGCAGGTGCTGCACCAGACCCTGGGCGAGCCCTTGCGCACCCGCAAGGTCGCCATCCTGGGCCTGTCGTTCAAACCCAACACCGACGACCTGCGCTCGGCGGCCTCGCTGGACATCATCGCGGCCCTGCAGGCCGAAGGGGCGCGGGTGCGGGCCTACGACCCGATCGCCATGGAGCGGGCCTTGAAGAAGGTGCCGGAAACCACCATGTGCCAGGACCCCTACCAGGCCGCCCGGGACGCCGAGGCCCTGGTGATCTGCACCGAGTGGCAGGAGTTCCGTCACCTGGATCTGCCCCGACTGCGGGAAGAGATGGCCCGCCCCCTGGTGGTGGACGGACGGAACCTCTTCGAGCCGGCCCGCATGGCCGAACTGGGCTTCGAGTATCACTGCGTGGGCAGACCCATCCTCCCCGCCTCACCCCGGAGCCGGACCGCCAGCGCAACCTGAAGGGTGCCCGGAGAGTCTCAAGCAGGGATGAGGCCCCCCGGAGGGGGCCACTTCGAGGAGGTCAGAGGATGAAGCGGTTGGCGCTGGGATTCATGGTGGTGGCCATCCTGGGTCTGGTCCTGGCAGTCCCGGTCCCCGCCCGGGCAGATGCCCAGGTGGAGGCGATCTTCGCCCGGGTCCGGCAGATCAACCCGGGGCTGAACGACTACCAGGCCGACATCGACATCGCCCTGAAGGCCCGGGTCGCCTTCCTGCCCTACAACCCCACCATGAGCGGGACCTACTACCACAAGCGCCCGGACAAGCACAAGCTGGTCCTGGAGAAGGCCCCCTCCTACGTCAAGAAATACCCCAACATCTTCGGCTGGAACCTGCCCGTGCTCGAGAAGTTCAACAGCCGCGTGGCGGAGCAGACGGACCTTGCGGGCCAGCCCACCTGGCGGATCACCATGACCCCCAAGCAGGGCATGGGCGACATCCAGATGGTCGAGGTGTGGGTCAACCGCAACGACTACAGCATCCCCCGCCAGGTCACCCACTACAAGAACAACGGGCGCCTGGGCGTGGACGTCGTGTACCGCCAGACCGACGGCTTCCTGGTCTTCGACCGCATGACCGCCGAGTTCCAGTTCCCTGCGGTCTCGGTCTCGGCCACCGCGACGGCCACCTACGCCAACTACCGCTTCAACCAGGGACTCACCGACGAGTTCTTCAAGAAGAAGTAGGCCCTGGTTCGCGGGCGATCATCTCGAAAAGGGCTCGGAGGCGAAACTCCGGGCCCTCGGTCTTTTCTGGGGGAGGGTGCCATGCCTCAATCGCCCGAGACCAGGAACTGGATCCTCCAGCTCCCGTCCTGGCGCACGAATCCGATCCGAGGGCCCATCGGCGAGTGGATGAAGTCGGCGTGGACCCAGCCGCTGCGCCAGGAACCTTCCGGGCCGCGGATGTGCACCCAGGATCCCTCCTGTCCCAGGACCTCCACGATGTCCCAGGACAGGCGCTCCTGGACCGGCGTCTGGGCCCCGGGGCCGGCGCGCACGTCGACGTCGTCGCCCAGGATCACCGCCCTGGACTCCCCGTCGCTTGTGGGCAGGCGTCGGTAGAGCCAGGGGAAGCAGACCATCCCCTCCTCCGGGTGGTAGGAGCCGGCGGTGTCCATGATCTTCTCCAGCGTCCGCCACAACGGACTGTCGGGATCCTCCGGGCGGTAACGGGAACGGAATCCGGAGATTCCCTGTTCGTTCGGGCCGAAGCCGAAGTGGCTGCGAGGCGTGATCCGGCTCTCCAGCCAGACCACGTCGCGGACCTTGACCGCCTGCATGAAGCGGGTCTTGAAGGCCGCGAAATTCGGGGCCCGGGCGGTCTCGTCCTGGGGCCGGAGCTTCTCGGCGCCGGCGGGCAGGCCCCCCAGCAGCACGATCATGAGCGTGATCAACAACCGTTGGTGGCGTGGGATGAGAGAGCTCATGGATTCCTCCCCGTCCGAACGATCGATGCGTGGGCGCCCCCCCAGTCTAGCAGATTCGCGGAGGTGGACGGAGCGGTCCGTGGGCCAGACGGACCAGACGGCTTGGGCAGACGAGCGGGCCCCGGGGACTTCAACCCGGTGCAGGCGGACCTGGACCGCTGCCGGACGAGGCGGGAGGTCCGAACCGCAAGACGGGGTCCGAAGTGTCGGAATATTTACCTCGTTTTTTCGAATTTCCAGCTCGGATCAGCCTACAATGACACCATGGATGTTTCTCGCCTTCATCCGAGTGTTGCCCCCTGCCGGCCCGCCGCCGTCCCCGGGACGCGTGCCCGGCTGGAGTCGCCCGAGGCCCTGCCTCCCCACGTCGAGGATGCCCTGACCGTGGCACAGTTCGTGGCCACCGGCCTGATCTACAAGATGGAAGGTGTCCGAACCGAGCGCCGGCTGGACCAGGAGCGCCCCCTGGAAGGCCAGCCCCAGGTTGAACTGGAGCGCCCCTTCGTGATGGTTCCGGGGTGGACGACCCGTCCCGAGGCCTTCCATGACCTGGGCTCGAAGCTGACCGAAGGGGGACTCAACGGAGGCCGGATCGTCTTCGTGCGCGACGGCGCGTTCTTCAACGACCCGGAGGCCCAGGTCCAGGCCGACCCCGAGAGCGTGCCTGCCGACGCCCGGGTCTTCCAGGTGATCCCGAAGGATGCCCACGCCCCTCCAGATGTCGTGGCCGACGAGCTGGAGCGCAGCTTCGAGGCGATCCGCCAGGTGACCGGAGCCCCCCGACTGGACGTGGAAGCCTACAGCATGGGCGGCTTGAGCACCCGGGTCTACCTGGATCGCGGCGGGCAGGCCGTGGGGCGCCTGATGATGCTGGGCACGCCCAACCGCGGCACCCGCTTCGCCGAGCTGGCCCGGCACGTCATCCAACGCGACGTTCGCTGGGCCATGAGCCTGGGCGGCCTGACCGTCGGGGATCTTCCGGCGCTGGACTGGATGGCTCCGGTCCAGGGCGACGGCTCTTCCAACCCTCGCCTGAGCGCCCTGAATTCCCGCTGGGACGAGCAGGCCAGCCGCCTGGAGGACTTCCATGCGGTGGCCGCCCGGGGGCTTCTGACCCCGGCCGAAAAAGGTGGTCCCATGTTCACCGAGGGGGATGGCCTGGTCCCGGTCGACCGCGTGGGGCCCCCAGGCGTCGAGGTCACGGTCCTGTCGGGAGACAAGCACCACCGCCTGCTGAACCGGGAGGCCGAGACCTACCAGGAGTTGATCCGCTTCTTCGGGTGGACGCCCCTGAGCGAGCCTGCCGCCCCGCCCGCCGCCACCTGAACCGACGCAGGCCAGGCCGCCGGGCCCCTCGGAACCCGGCGAGGGGCGTCAGCCTGACTCCACCGCCGACCGTGCCCTTCGGCCGACGATGCATTGAGGCCCCCCCACCTGGTTGCGAGTGGGAAGGGCCCCTCTGCGTCGGCAGGCGCACCGCTGCGGTGCTGACGTCGTTTCCAACAATGCGCCGCTCCTCGATGCACGCCTTGCTTGCATCCAGACCCGCCTGGACGCCCTCGGTTCTCACGCCGGGTGGCGGATTCAGGGTCAGGCCGAGAGCTGGACTTCCCGCACGAAGTCGCCGACCAGCCGATTGAAGAGGCTGGCGCCTTCGCCCATGCAGGCGTGGGCCAGGTCCGGCATCTGGACGAAACGGCCCCTGGCCAGGCCTGAAGCCAGGTCGCGGCCCTGCGCCGGCGGCGTCAGCAGATCCTCTGCACCGGTCAAGACCAGCGTGGGGGCCTGGATCTTCGGCAGAAGCCCGGTGGTCTGCAGGCCACGGCAGGCCGCCAGTTGGCTGGCGAAGGCCTGGGCGGGCTGGGGCCAGGGAGACTCGACGTACAGCCGGGTGGCCTCGGCCACCGCCAGGCGGTTCTCGAAGAAGCGCCGCGAGAGGATCCAAGGGAGGAAGCCCCGGGCAAAGGCTTCCCGGGAGAGCCCCTCCTGCATCCAGGCCAGCCAGCCCTCCAGCACTTCCAGGGTCCGAGGTTCCAAAGACGAGGCCGTGCCGACCAGCACCAGGCCCGCGACCCGCTCGGGAGACTGCGCCGCCAGGCACTGGGCCACGCCCCCTCCCAGGGAATGCCCCACCACGAAGGCCGAAGGGATGCCCAGGTGCTGCATGGTCTCCGCGACGTCCCCGGCCATCCCGGGGCAGGAGCAAGGACCGGGCAGAGCCGGGCTGGGCCCCGCTCCGGGCAGGTCCAGCCGCACCAGACGGAAGTGGCGGGAGAGTTCGGGGACCTGGAAGTCCCAGCACAGATGGTCGGCCCCCAGGCCCGGGATGAAGAGGAGGACGGGGCCCTGCCCGCAGGACTCGGCGTGGAGGATCATGGACGCGACTTCGATCGCCAGAGGCTGGCTCCTGGCAGGCCATCGGGGGGCGGTGTGATGGAATGCTGAACCCGGTTTCCTGCATGATTCTGTGGCATTTCCTCAAATTCATGGCGGAAACGCGGCAACCGGCCGCCGTCGCCCCCCTACTCCACCTCGAATCCCTGGCTGGTGAACTTCAAGGTCCTGGCGTTCTCGGTGACGGTGCGCACCAGGTGCTCGGGGGCGCCATCCGGGATGGTGGCCTCGATTTCCAGGGTCACGGTCACCTTGGCGCCGACCAGGCCGGCCAGGTGGGTGATCACCTCGTCGGCGATCTTGCTGGCGTCGCGCCCGGCGCGGTCGGGGGCCAGGGTCACGGTCCCGTAGAAGCGGCGGGGCGCCTTCGGGGTCGGGGGGCGCGGCGGGAGGATGGGGTCGACCACCTTGGTGCCGCCGTCTTGGGGCTCCGGGCCGGGCGGCAACGGGGCCGGAGGCGGCGGCGCCTCGCGGTCCAGTTGCTGGCGGGCCACCTCGGGGCGGACCAGCAGGCCGGCGCTGTCCTCGCCCACCGAGAGGGCGTCCCCGCCCCGCAGGCCCCGGTAGCGCTCGGCCGCCTCGTCGAACGAGTCGGCCCAGGCGAAGGAGTCGTGCTCCCAGGTCAACAGACCAAAGCCCGAACGGATGGCGTCCAGCAGGACCCCGGTGTCGCGGAGGCGGGGCAGGTAGAGGTAGCGGAAGAAGTCCTCGACGACCTGCCTCACGGGCACGTGGTTGCCGCGCCACAGGGGCACCCGGTCCAGTTCCATGCGCAGGCGGGTGGGGGCCAGGCGGGTCACCATCTGCTCGTCGTTCAACAACTTCTTGCCGGCCCGCACGGCCAGAGGGTCGGAGCCCGTCAGGCGCATGGCCTGCCAGGCGGTGGGCGACTGGGGGGTGTCCTGGGTGGGAAAGAGCAGCCACTGGTAGGTCTCGGGGACGCGCAGCGCCACGGTCTTGTCCATCGAGGCCAGTTGGACCTCGGCCTGCTGCACCTGGTGATGGGACAGGTCCAGCTTCTCGCGCTCGGCCAGGATGGACTTCCAGGCCAGGTAGCGGCGGATGGCCTCGTCCAGTTCCTGCAGGCGGTTCTTGTCCGGCGCCAGGAAGACCAGGCTGTTCTGGCGCAGGCGCGGGCTGCTGCCGCACCTGGACTGGATCTCGCGGGCCGCGGCCTCGGCGGGGCAGTTCGGTTCCTTGGACCAGGCCTGAGCGCTTCCCAGCACGACCAGGCGCGCCTCGGGCAGGTCCGGCACGTCGGCCGTTCCACCCGGCAGGGGGTGGACCCGCTTGAACTCGCCGGTCTTCACCAGGTCCTGGCGCAGGCGCCGGTCCAGTTCCTCGACCACCTTGTCCGGGTCGCGCTTGAGCTGCTCGGCCCGGTCCTCGGCCAGCTTGGTCACGGTGGGCTGGGTGTCGTACCAGAAGCGGGAGCCGTCCTGGTAGAGGTAGGTGGCGGCGGCAGCCAGGCGGCGCAGGGCGTCGCCGAAGACGGACGGGGACTCGCCCGGAACGACCGAGCCCAGCTTGATTCGCCGGTCCTCAAGCCCGCGGTTGGCGGCCGTGGTGATCGGCGCCGAGCCCAGGTAGATGGTGCGGGCCACCCGGCGACAGGCCGCATACCGGCCCAGGTTGGGAACCTCGGCGTCGGTCTTCACGGGCAGCGAGTTGGGCCCGTCGACGTCCTTCTCGAGGATGGGCACCCAGTTGTCCGACAGGTAGCGGGTCAGCTCGAACTGCACCCGGTTGTCGTCGATGGGGATGTGGGCGGGCTGGATCAGCGGGTTGCGGTCGCCCTTCTCCCACAGGCTGTGGATCACCGCGGCCATCAGGCGCAGCACGCCGCGGGTGCGCTGGAACTTCACCAGGGTGGACCAGTCGGTGTAGAGGCGGTCGAAGACCTCGGGGTGGATGGGGTAGGCGGCCTGCAGGCGCTTCTCGTAGTCGGACTCGCGGCACTCTGGGGGGAACTCCTGGGCCTGCGAGCGGTAGAGGTCGGCGTAGGCCCGGGCCACCACGTCGCGGTCGCGGAACCTGGCCGGGTCGGAGAGGGGCTGGAACAGGCGGCGTCGGACGATCTCGAAGCCCTCCTCGGCGCTGGCCGGGCGCCACGAGGACTCCAGCCGGCCCACCACGTTGCGCAGCCGGTCCAGGGCCTCCCGGCCGCGCCGGCCGCCCACCTCGACGTCGTCGGCCTGGGTGTGCGGCGAGCCCGCGGTGTCCGAGGCAGGCAGGCTGATCACCAGCAGGCAGTTGCGGGCCAGCTTGGCCGACTCGGTCAGCGCCTGGGCGAAGCTGAACTGGGTCTCGAAGCCCCCGCCGGGCAGGTCGCCCTGGTCGTGCAGTTGCCGGGCGTAGGCCACCCACTCGTCCACCAGGACCAGGACCGGCCCATACTCGTTGAACAGCTCGCGCAGCATGTCGCCGGGGCTGGTGGCGCGCTCGTCGTCAGCCCGGACACGCTCATAGGCGGCCCGCCCCCCCAGTTGCCAGGCCAGTTCGCCCCAGAGGGTGCGCACCACGGTGCCGTCGTGCCTGGTGACCGGGTTCCCAGGTGAAATCTTGTTGCCCACCAGGACCACCGTCCGGGCCCGCGGCAGCGCGCTGACCCCGGCCTCGGCCATCACGGTCTCCAGACCCGCCAGGTCCGAGGCGGAGACCCCCGAGAACATGTGGTAGAGGGCCAGCATCGAGTGCGTCTTGCCGCCCCCGAAGTTGGTCTGCAACTGCACGACCGGGTCGCCCCCGCCCCCGGAGATCCGGTTCAGGCCGTTGACCAGCAGGCCCTTGAGGCTTTCGGTCAGGTAGGTGCGGCGGAAGAACTCGACCGGGTCGCGGTACTCGTCGGCGCCCTCGCCCAGGTGCACCTGCCACAGGTCGGCGGCGAACTCGGCCTGCTGGTAGCGACCCGAGGCCACGTCGGGGTGGGGCGTGACCACCTCGCGCCAGGGCTTGAGGGTGCCGGTGCTCTCGATGGCGGTGCCCGCGCTCTTGCGCTTCTCGGTGCGCACCTGCTCGTCGAAGCGGATGCGCAGCAGCTCCATCTTCAGGCGTTCCACCTCGTCGGCCTGGGGGGCCGAGACGGCGGAAAGCAGGCGCCCGGCGGAGTCCAGCACCCGGTAGGCATCGTCGGAGGTGAAGGCGTGCTGGTGGGCCCAGCGGTTGCGGCTGTCGCGCAACTCGCTGACCATGCTTCGCTCGGCGAAGCCCAGGACGTTGCGGAAGACGTCGTTCCAGGTCACCCACATCAGCTTCAGCAGGGCCGAGACGTCCCACTCGGGCAGGGGCCGGTTCATCAGCATGGGGTCGCCCGCGAACTCCTGGCGGACCTGGGGGTTGAGGGCCGAGGGCCCGACCGCCTTGATCTCGCGGTCGACGAAGGGGCCCAGGCCCTCCTTGAGGAGTTCCATCGCCTTGCCGACGCGCTCATGGTTGGTGGTGGCCATGGTGCTAGACTCCTCTCGCCCGCATCGCCTCGGGGCACAGGAACTCGATGTGGATGTCGTTTCGGTCTAGAGCCTGTCGATGGATCCACCAATCGGTGTCCACCGAGTTCAGGATCGGAGGAGCAAGTCCGCTGGCGCGCGCGACCGCGACGAACTTGTGATCCGACCTGTCGAAGCCAGCAAGGTCAGGATCGTCAGGGAATTCAGCGAAACTGTCCCCTGTGGGCGTGATGTCCACGGCCCGACAGGACTCCTGTCCCAGGTGGTTGCACAGCCAGCGGTAGAATTCGCTGCCGGCCAAAGGGGGCTGATAGAAGCAGACGTTGTCCCCATACTCTTTGAGGATCAAGCCCAACGAATCGATGAGGACACGGCCACGGCGCGCTTGAAGCAGGGCGTTCACGCACGCCAGTTGGCACTCTTCCGAGGCTTGGTTTTGCCCCCCGTTGGCCACGACCAGGACGTTGGTGTCAATCACCGTCGGAGTCACGACTCCCGCCTCGCGGCGATCTTGCGTTCCAGAATCGTCTTCTGGGTCTCCGCAATCTCGCCCAATGGATCGCCGAAGAAGTCGCGGGGCCAGTTTCTGACCTGGCCGAACAGGTCAAGTTCGAGTTCGGTCAATCTGGAGCGTCCGTCTTCCATCTGGCAGAAGTACAGAGACATCTCCTCGGGGCTGGCTGCATTCTCGGCCATTCGGCGTTGCAGCCTCTTGAGGAGATGCTCGCTATGGCTCTCCAGCAGGATCTGGATGCCCCTGGTCTTGATGGCGTCCAGGAGGACGTCGGCCAGACCCGACTGTACAGCGGGATGCAGGTGGATCTCGGGCTGTTCCAGGATCAGGGTCGAGCCCTTGGGAGCGTAGTAGCACAGCGTCATCACGGGCAGCACCTGGGAGACGCCGAAGCCCACATCGGGGAGGAGGACCTCGGAGGCCTCGGGAGTGCGCCGGACCCAGACCTGGAAGAGTTTTCCGTCCTCCGTGACGCGCCTCACGTGGAAGCTTTCGATAAGCCCGAGTTCCTTGAGCCAGGCCGCGACGCGCTCTTCCAGGGTCCAGGATTTCAGGCCTCGGCCACGAGCGATCTTCTGGCCGGCCTCGGTCGAAGCCAGCAGGGCATCCACGACCTTCTCGCCGCGGCGGCCCATGTCGGCGGGCTGGGTTCCGGCCCACTGATAATGACGACGGGGGTGGTCGCGCAGGGGACCAAGGTAGTAGATGCTGCCAAAGCACTTCTCGAATTCCAGTTCCAGGTCGGAGAGAAATTCCGCGTTCTGGTGGTAAGCTCGGGCCTGATCGGGGAAGCCGTAACAACGGGTCGGCTGGGGCAGCGGCCACGAGCGGCCCAGGGTGCGGACGAAGCGGAACTTCCCCTTCCTGGGAAACAGTTCGTATTGGCCCGGGGCTGCAGCCTTCTGTCGCATGCCAACAGACAGCCCACCGAACCGGTAGGTCATTTCGGTGACCACCGGCCGGGCTGGCGAGTCCTTGTGGGATTGCCAGGCGATGCTGTTCAGGAAGGCCATCCTACCGCCTTCTGCCAGGGGTGTGGCCCGGCTGGCCGGATCCAGGATGGAAAGGGGAGCGGGAAGGGTCCATTCCAGTTCGAGGCTCATGGATCGGCCCAGGTCGTGACCAAAGAGCGCCTCCCCGAAGGTCCCCAATTCCACGAGGCTGCGTTCGTCGCCAAGGTTGAGGGCCTGGCTGCGGTCGGGCGAATCTACGGTCTGCTTGAGCATCAGCAGGGCCTGCAAGAGGCTGGTCTTGCCCGAGCTGTTGGCCCCAAAAAGAGCCGTCAGGGGGGCCAGGCGCATCGGGCCCGTATCTTCCCAGGACTTGAAGTTTCGTACCTGCAGGTGGGTGAGCATCAGAACAACTCCTCCTGGGTGGCCGCGGGGGTCTGGGTGGCGGCGAGGTGGCCTTGGGCCAGGCGGGCCAGTTCGGGCCAGGCCTGCACCAGGGCGTTGTAGTCCAGGGCCTCGGTGGCGCGCTTCTTGCGCTCGCAGACCGAGTACAGGCGGTAGGCCAGTTCCCGGGCCATGTCGGCCTGGCTGCCGATCCGGGTGATGATCCCGGCGGCGGCCTCTTCGCCCTGGGCCAAGGCGCGCACCAGGTGGTGGGTCATCTCCCAGACGGTCAGCCGCTTGTCGGTGGCGGGGTCCCAGTCGGTGGGAAGCTCGGCGGGCTTCAGCAGGCGCACCTTGCCGGCCCCGGCGACGGCCACGCCGGCCTCCACGATGCCGGCAACCGAGGTGTTCTTGGCCTTGGACAGGGTCTCGGCCACCCCGTAGTCGCCCTCGGCGAAGCCCATCTGGTCGAACCAGGTCAGCGCCCAGCGGGTGTCGGCGTCGAAGTCGCCCTCCTGCTCGGCCAGCACCTCGTCCAACACCTGGTTGATCAGGGCCAGGGCCTCGCGCACGGAGACCTGGTTGCCGGCGGCGTCCAGGACCTTGCTGTAGCGAGTGTAGACCGCCATGCCGGGACCGATGGCCGCCTGCTGCAGGTCCACGGGGGCGATGTTGCCCTTCTGCAGGTGCTTCAGGGCTGCGGGCAACTCGGCCTTCAGGGCCCCGACGAACTCGCGGCGGGTGGCGGCAGGCGCGTCGGCGGGGCGGGGGCGGCAGACCAGGACGATGCTGGAGGCGAGGGCGTTGGAAGCTATGCCGCGCATGCGATTTGCCAGTTCAGTTCTCATCGGCCAAGTTCCGCTTATGCCGAAGCCTGCCTGAATCACAGCATCCAGGAACGTTTCCCAACCGGTGCTGGCGGTGCCGTCGTCGCCGTCGCCCTCGGACTGCTTGAACGCATAGTAGATGCTAACCGGGCATGCGGAATGGGCCTGCTCTGCCAAGCGGGCCATGGCCCGGGTCATGCCACGCATGAAGAAGGCTTCCGCTGCATCACGGTTCCCGTGCCTATGGGGAGATGCGATGAGTTCTTGAGTCTTCGGTGTTGTTACAGTGGCAAAGAGGTCGGGAATTACGTCGTACAGTGAGCGGCGGACCCATACATAGAAGAAATCCGATAGATCAGCATATCCTACATTGTCATAATATGGCGGGTCCGTAGAAAGTATCTTGCCTGACGATTCTGACTGTGTACTGGCGTCTAGCTGACTCACCGTACCTGGCGTGTTGGCTGGAAGTCTCTCCATTGCCCTGCCGACCGTTTGCAGTGTGACATCCAGGTCACCCATGGCGCCAGAGAACGGGTTCGGCTCTGCAAAGTCCCAAATCATTGGAATGGCCTGTCGTGTGAATAGGTGGATTGGCTGATCCATGCTGGGCTTCCAAGAGACCAGAGCATTATTGCTGTCGGCCATTTTGCTGACGCCCAGAGTAGCATAGATGGTCACGGCGTTGGCATAATCTTGTGCGAGATCTTGCATTGAACTCTCAAGATTACAGTCCGTAACGACTTGCGGTCCCAGGTCTTTCAGCAGATCGCAGAGAGTCGACAGCGCCAAGCTCTGGCGATTGGTGAAAAGATCCTTCCAGTCGCACAATCCATATAGATAGGGGGTGAACGCACGTGCATCTTCGACGAGAGAGCCTTCCGGGCGCCACGGTGGTCTTGCACCACTCGCGACCTCCTCGTGCTTCGCCGTTGGAGCCAAGTAGACCCGTCTCCGGACCCCTTCGGCCACGATCGCTAGCATTCGGGCCCCCATTCGCCTGGCTTGACCCTCCGCCTTGATATGGTCCGGAGTAATTGGCGCCCCCGAAAGTACGCATCGGAAGTTCGCCCCCCGCCCAAGCTTGGTCCCCGCCTTGGCCGCCTCCAGGTCCTTCGGCTTACCCACCCGCACCTCGAACCGGTAGGAGTCCCCCTCGACCACGGGCTCCACGTAGGCCTCCTTGCCCGGCTTGGTGGCCAGCATGAAGCTCGACACCAGCGGCACGTCCACATGCGCAAACGCCGGGTTCGGGCTCTTCACCGTCCTCGCCCACAGCCAGGCGATCACCGTCAGCTTGCGCCCCAGGTAGGGCGCCAGGTCGGGCCGATCGCGGACCATCTCCTTGGTGATCTCCACCTTGGGGTACAGGTGCCCGATGCGCTTCTCGGCTTCGTCGCGCATCCACCTGCCGTAGTAGCGCACGTCCTCGGCCAACCCTTCAGCGCCCTTCCACTCGCGCTCGAACAGCCCCTCGCCGCGGCCCTGGCCGCGGCGCCCCCAGGTATTCCGCGCCTCGGGGTTCACCGGCGGGCGGCCGGCGAACTTGGGTGGGATCTCGATCATGGCCTTGTTGATCAGCACGGCCACCGGGTTCAGGTCGCTGGCGTGGGCCTCCAGGCCCAGGCGCTGGGCCTCCAGTGGCAGCGACCCGCCGCCGGCGAAGGGGTCGTGGAACGCCGGCAGCTTGTGCCGATTGAACAGTTCCTGGGCCTGGGGGTGGTCGGCGTTCTCGGCGCAGGTGCGGCGCCAGCTCTGCCATATCTCGGCGCGGGCCCGGTCCAGCACCTCCTCGTTGGTGGTGTTCTCCCACTGCACCAGTTCCTCGATCAGCTTGAACAGGCGCTCGCGCTCGATCTCGGCGGCAGCCTCGTCCAGGGTCGGGGGCTGGCCCGCATCGTGCCCGGCCTGCTCCTGACCATACTGTTGGGCGCCCCTCGCAGGCTCGGGGCTGGAGAGGGCGCCCCTCGCAGGCTCGGGGCTGGGGGTGCGCTCCCACGCTTCCAGGTTCTTCTTGTGCCGGGCCAGAGCCGCCCGTTTCAGCTTGGGGTCCCCCAGAAGCTCAGGGAGATACTCCGACGGGTCGTCCACCATCTGCGCGAAGATGACCGCCCGGGCCGCCGCCAGGGGCCGCCGCGCCCACCACAGGTGCAGCGTGCTGGGATGTCCGTGCCGGATGCTCTTCTCCCGGGCGCTGGCCTGGTTGATGGCCTCCAGCGGCAGGGCCACCTCGATCAGCTTCTTGCGGGTTCTCATCTATGGTTCATCCTCTTAAGCGATCTGCGCGTTTCTATGGCTCGAACATTTGTTTGATGCATAGTAAGTGCAGCCTGATTTCACGGCGTTTGCCAGTTCTATGGCGCCCGCTCTATGGTTCGGATTGACGTATAGACGCTTCATAGCGTTACCAGAGCGATCACGCTGACAGCCAGCGAGACCAGCGGCGTGAGCCGACCATCCGGACGCGGCCTTCCTGGCGGAGTTCCGTGAGCAGGCGGTTGATCTGGCCCCAGGAGAGCCCGGGCAGAACCTCCTGCAGCTCGGATTTTGGGCAGCCCGATTCGGCAGCCCCTCGCAGGTGCTGGACCAGCAACTCCTTGTTCTGCTCCTTGTCCAGGCCTCTGAGGCGGGTGTACGCGCCTTCGGTCCCCAGGAACCGGTGGAAGCGCCGACTGAGCAGGAGCCGCACCCCGCGCCCTCGGCCCACCGCCTCCAGGACCCCCAGGTCTCGGAGCCGATTCGCCGACTGTCGAAGCTCCGCAGGGATTGGCTGGGCACGGTGCACGTGGTCGAGCACGAGGAAGTCCTCGGTCGAGAAGCTCTCCAGGGTCTCCTGACCCACCTGCTCCAGGAACGTGACAAATCGCGGGTCGGTGACCTGGCCATGAAGGGTCAGGGTGACCTGGTAGCCATCCGTGCCCGAGAAGTCTGGGCGCCGCTTTCCCTGCCGGATGCTGCGCTCGAACATCCGGTTCATGCCCTGGCCCGACCGCTCCACCAGGCCGCAGCGGGCGAAGGCTTCGGCCAGGCGGCGGTTCCGAGGTCTCTGCCGGTGCAGGAGGTTGTCCAAGGTGATGCCCCACGGCAGGCCGCCCGGGCTTTCGACCACCAGGCGCCGCTGGTACTGGCGGAGGAACACGCTTCCGGCGAGTTGGTAGTCCCGATGGCTGACGGCGTTGAGAATCGCCTCCCGGGCCACCAGCTCGTCGAAGGTGGCGATGTCCTTCAGGAACAGCCCATCCTGGTAGTGCTGGAGGTCGTTGCGCTTGTCGATGAGGGTCCAGAGGTCCTCGTAAAACGAGAAGAACCCCTGGCGGAACTCTTTGCGTTCCTGGGCTGGCCCGCTGGCTTCCGAGGACCGGTATTCGAAGATGACCTCGGCTTGGGCCAGGTGCCTCCCCAGGGCCCTGCGCGTCCCGAAGAGGATCAGCGCGGCGTAGGTCAGCCCCCGGTCGTCGAGGAGCTCCGAGTCACGGAGGATCTGCTCGTGGGAGAGGCGGCCCACTTCCGGGCTTCCCGCCTTCTCGGCCCACCGGCGTCGGTAGTCGTCCAGCGCGCCCGGATCCAGGTCGGCCAACGTTGCGCCGAGGCAGACCTCCGCTGAGAAGTCCCGACCGCCTTCTGCGAAGACCGAGCGCAAATCCTCGGAGGTCATCGGAACCAGGCTGTCGCCCTTCCGGGACCAGTAGCGCCCCTCCCACTGACAGGCGTTGCCCATGGGTCTGCCAGCCACCTCGAACACCAGCACGCGGCCGTCGGGATGCTGCACCTCGTGGACGTGGACGTCCACGTAGAGCCGCTCGAGGAGCCCGAGGCGGGTCCTCTCGGGCTGCTCGAAGGCCTGGGAGCCCACCACCCGGCGCGGGCGCCTGTCGGTGACGCCCAGGAGAACCCGACCGCCCCCCTCGTTGGCGAGCGCGCAGCAGTACCTGCCGAGTTGCTCGAACTCGAAGTTGCGCCGGGCCTCCTTGAACTCCAGGTGTTCCCCCTCCAGGTCGCGCAGCCACTCGTCGACCTGCCGGATCCGGTCATCCATCCCGCTCACCTCGGTGCCTCTTCCCGGGGCCGTCGACAGGCCTGTTCGATGCGCAGCGCCAGGCGCCGGAAATCCTGGTAGCAGTCCCGCACCGCCGAGGCGTGTCCGCCCAGGGCCCCGTCCGCTGGCTTGAGGTGGAACATGGGCTTGTGGGCCTCCTGGGCCATGGGCATCAGGCTGCGGTAGTGCCGCAACATGGAAAGGCAATGGGGGTCCTCGGCCAACCTGGGGACCTCCAGGCACGACTCGTCCAGGACGGCTTCGCGGTAGACCCCTGGAATCCGCACCATCCAGCGCTCGTAGGCCTGGACGGGCCGGTCCATCCGCACGGCGTGCTGCATCACCACGTAGCCGGCAGGCTCCATGCTCCCCGTCGGAAGGGAGAGCGCGGCCACCGGATTCCGGGATCTGCGCTCGGTCCATTCCTCCCGCCAACGGCGCAGGGTCGGCCCCAGGTTGCGCAGGCCCTGCAACGAGTACAGATCCGGAGCCAAGGGGATCACCACGTGGTCCGCGGCGATCAGAGCCGCCCGATTCAAGGCGCCCAGGTTCGGGCCTACGTCGATCAGGACCAGGTCCGCTCCTCGTTCCTCGGCTGCCTGTTCGGCCAGGCGCCAGAAGGAGGAGAGGACACGGAAGGCCCGCGGATCCCGGTCCAGGCATCCAGGCCACTCGCGGCTCAACTGGTCCTCCGCAGCGGAAAGAGCCAGGTCGCCCACCAGGAGCCCCAGGTTCTCAGCAACCTCCTCCACCTGCGGAGCGGCCAGGTCGCCCGTTCCCTCCAGAAGCGGTCGGAGCGCCCCCGCGACAGTCCCGGGACAGGCTCCGTCGGACCAGAGTTCCTCCAGACGATCCTCGTCCAGGAACATGGCCGTCAGGTTGGCCTGGGGGTCCAGGTCCACGGCCAGCACCTTGCGTTCCAACTCGCGGTACATCCAGGCCAGGTGGTAGACCAGGCTGGTCTTGCCCACGCCCCCCTTGTTGTTGAAGAAGGCAATGGTCTTCACGGCGATCGCCTCACCCGGGCCAGCACGAAGCCGGGCTGGACCTCGAAGTCCAACTCTGGATGCCCCCCGTCCTTCAAGGCCCGTCGCGCTGCGGCGATGCCGACCCCGAAGCGCTGGACCAGGCCCAGCACCTTCATCGCCTCCGCCAGGTTGGGATTGCGGTAGTCGGCCAGGCCGGGAGTCCCGAAGTTGGTGGCTGTGACTTCGCCGTAAGGCCCTCCCGGGCTGAGGATCTCCAGTCGGTCTGAATACCAGGTGACCCGGACGGGTGCGCTGGTGCCTTCGTAGTTGCGGTGCAGCATGGCGTTTCGGATCAGTTGCTGCAAGGCGGGCATCGGATAGTGGGCCCTTCGGGACTCGACAGGAGCCGAGGTCAGGTCCACCGAGACCCGGTTGTGGCTGACCAGCTTCTCCTCCAACCGACGGATCACGTCCAGGACAGGCCCGCCGAGAGCCAATTCGTCCAGGATGGGATCGCTCAGGTCGGTCCCGTCCACCTTCAGGAACTGGGCCCAGGCCCCCGGAAGGAAATCCCGGGGCTCCCGTCCCAACACGAGGAGGCCCAGCACCGTCGCCGTCGGCTCCTCCGCCGAGGCGACCATCTTGGTGGCCGCCAGGCGCTGCTCGAGGGTGCGGTCGTTCTGTTCCAGGACGTCGGAGGCTACGGCGTTGGGAAGGTATTCCTCCCGAAAGCGCAGCAGGTCCAGGTCCCGCAGGCCGGATCCGGAGAGCGGCCGGACATCGAAGGGCCGATCGCGATGCCGGCGCCTCTCGTTGAGGATCCTCTCGTCCTGGGCCGTGGCCACGGACTTACGTGGGCCCGTTCGCACCCAGATTCGCCCCTTGTAGCGGACGGGGGGAGAATCCGACGGGGCCACGGTGACGACGGCCATCTCGCTTCCCGCCAGGAGGCGCTTCTCCACGGTCAGGGTGGGAGGCGGCACGATGTTGCCATCGTCCTTGATGCTCCCCAGGGAGGTCAGGAGCTGGTCCTCGATGGGCAGGCCTGTGGGTTCCCCGTCGTCCCGGACTCCGACGAAGGCCACGCCGGGCTTGCCGTGGCCCGGCAGATCGTTGGCGAAGGCGCAGACCGCCTCTCGGACCGCGTTGGGAGCGTCGCCTTGGAAGGACTGCTTGCGCTCCACCCTGTCCGATTCGATGTCGGCCAGCATGGCTTCCAGTTCTGCATCGCTGAAGGGTATCATGTCCGTGCCTCTTCCCTTCCGCTCACCGGGGCGCCTCCCCCCGGGCCGCCGCCAGGGGGCGCCGCGCCCACCACAGGTGCAGCGTGCTGGGATGTCCGTGCCGGATGCTCTTCTCCCGGGCGGATGCCTGGTTGATGGCCTCCAGGGGCAGGGCGACCTCGATCAGCTTCTTGCGGGTCTTCATGGGCCTTCCTTTGATGCGAACAGACATTCGAGAACCCAAGACGAACCCTGCTTCCATCGATGATCGTCGACTGTCCGGATCGGTCGTCATGGCTCAGTCATGGTGAAGTTCTGCGCGGTTCTGGTGATCTTGGTGCCTGGGTTCTCTCACTGCGGCCCCTCACTAGAAATCCGCCCTCCACAGGTGCACCGCCCGGGCGGCCATCCGCGCCTGGCGGGCCTCCAGGTGCGCGGGTGTCCACGCCTCGGGGACCTGGTCGGGGATATCCTGGGTGAGGCCGTAGGCGCTTCGGCTGTAGACCTCTGTCTTCTGGGCGTAGGTGGCGTTCCCGATCTGCCGGTTCAACGCCGGCTCGAGCAGGGTCAGGTTTCCCAGACGCCAGACGGACTCCGACCAGAGCTTCTCTGGGAAGGCCTCCGACCAGTCCGCGCTCGGGTTCTCTGGAAGGATGTGCTCCAGCGTGCCGGGATCGGTCTCGTGATCACAAGCCTTGCCGGTCGCGTCCTGCTCCAGGCGCGCCAGGATGTAGCGGGCGATCTTCTTGCCCTGGGTGCGCCTGCCCAGGTCCAGTTCGGCGAGATCCTGCTGGAAGCGACGATCGTCGACGTAGATTCGCTCCAGGATGCCGAAGACGTCCGCAGGGATTCTGGCCCTTCCCTCCAGGACGGCCCGAGCCGCTTCGTGGTAGACCGGCTCGAGGGCGTTGGTATTCAGTTTTCCGATCACTGAATAGCGGAAGGCCAGGGTGCGGACAAGCTTCAGGATCCGGACGAAATTGCCCGAATCCAGCCTCTCCCAGGCGGCGAAGAGCAGCGGAGTCATCTGCTTGACGCGGAAAAGGTTCAACTCCTGGATGTGTGGTCGCGCCTCCGGCAGTTCCACCCAGAAACCGTGATGGGGATCCGAAAGGGCCGCGAAGAGTTCCGCACGCCCCTCCAGAGCGTCCAGGAGGGCGAAGACCTCCACGTCCGTGCCCGCCTGCTGGCGGACCATCTTGAACAGGCGCTGACTTCGCACGCTCGGGTGCGCGCAGAGCAGGTGGTAGCGCAGAAACTCCGGGAACCTCTCCGCCCGCACGGTTGCCACGAGGGACTGCCACCGCCGCTGCAGCGAATCGAGGTCGGCCCCGACCCGGACCTTCGAGAACAGGTAGTTCTTCAACAGGTCCGTGGTGGTCAACTCGACGCCCCGAGCGTTCAGGGTCTCGAAGACCGTGTAGGCGTTGAGTTCGTCCTCCACGGTGATCAGGATGAACAGCAATTGCCGTCCGACCGCCTCGGCCAGGACCGACGCCAGGACCTCCCCGGACCCGGACATGTCTGCCTGTTCGAACCGAGCCTTGAAGTAACGGAAACAGTTCCAGAGCAGACGATTGGAGTGCGAGAGTCCCCTCGGATTCAGGGGGGCCCGAAGTTGCACGAGGTAATCCTGGTAGAACGGGTCATCCGTCTCATTCAGGCGAAGCTTGCTGCTCTCCACCAGCGAGGCGGGGTCCTTCTCTCCGATGAACCGATTCCTCAGTGCTGCGGCCCTCTCGCGGTTGGCCTCGGGATCACGACCCTCGCGCGCCAGGTCCCCCAACCGCGAGATCAGGGCCAGCGCCAGGATGCTCAGGGTCGCCAAGCGCTGCTGCCCGTCGATGATGAGGAACTCCCTGTCACTGCGGGCCTGCACGACCACTGCGCCCATGTAGTGACGTTCCTCTGGGCCGCTGCGAAGCTCCTGGACGTCGTTCCAGAGATCCTCCCACTGGTCTTCTTCCCAGGAATACTCGCGCTGGTAGGGCGGTACCCGGTAGATCTTCCCGTTGCCGACCAGCTCCAGCATGTTGGCCGTACGGGTATTCAAGAGGTTGCTCACGCCCATCGGAGGTCCTCCACCTGGAATCCAGGCTGGTCTGATTCTTCATCCGACACTGCAGGCCCCCTCACCTCGGTTCCTCCCCCCGGGCCAAGAGGTCCGCGAAGTCGTAGTTGACGCTGGCGGCGGCGAAGTCGGGTTCGCGCTGGAAGGGGGTGCGCACGTAGAGGACCCGGTGTGAGGTGTCGGACAGGAACTCGACGAGGGCCAGGATGAAGTCCTCGGGCTTGTTCAGGCTGTAGAGGATCTCGTTGCGGGTGACCGTCAGGGTCTTCGCTCCCGCCACCCGGCCCTTCACTTCCAGGAAGCGCAGGCGGCCGGTCTGCGGGTCCCGGGACTCGATGTCGTAGCCCAGTTTCTCGAACTCGCGGTCGGTGGGCTGGAAGCCCAGGTTCCTCTCCACCTCCATCACGGCCGCCCGGGCCCGCGCTGCGGAGGCCTGGGTCTCGGCTGCGACGGCCACCGGGGCGGAGGAGGCCTGTCCGTTCAACCTGGCCAGCAATCCCGCCGGCACAACCACCAGGCCGCCCAGAAGGACCGGCGGCAGGGCGGAAACCCGGGCTTCCTGGTCCAGCCGGGCCATGCGCTTGTAGAGCCGGGCCTGCAGCTCGTCCGCCCGGCGGCGGGCCTCCTGGGAGTTCAGGCGGGCGTTGGGCTTGCCCGCCTTCTCCTGGGCTTTGAGGTCCTCGGCCCGGTGGTCCCAGTAGCCGATCTCCTTGGTCAGGCGGTCCTTCACCGCGGCCCGGGTCTTGTCCACCCAGGCCAGACGGCGCTGGCGAACCTCCCGCAGGTGTTCGGGCACCACGGTGGCGATGGCGTGGGCCATGGCCCGGCGCTCCAGGTCCCGGGTGATCCAGGCGCACTCCGGCAAGGCCAGCAGGCCATCCGCATCGACCTCGCCCGGCTTGAGCGGGCGGTAGTCCAGGTAGGGGGCGTAGTGCAGGTGCCGGGCGCCGCCCTCCTCGGTCAGCTCCACATACAGCATCTGGCGCGAGATCACCCGCCGCTCGGTCGACTGCCCGCCGCCTGGCGGCGCGTTGGTGGGGACCGGGCTGGCATCCTGCAGCGAGTGCTCCAGGTAGAACAGCACCCGGGGCTTCTCTCCGGGGTCGGCCTCGTCGACCAGGATGGTCCCCCGGCGCAAGAGGTCGCGGTTGCGTTCCAGGGTCAGATCCAGCACGGCGTCCAGCAGGGGGTGGCCGGGGCAGATGAAGGCGGCCAGGGCCTGGCCCGGCGGGGTCAGGAATGCCTTGTCGAAGGCGATCCGCTCGTAGCGGGACAGGACCGGCTCGCCCACCCCCAGTTGGCGGTCCCGGTTGCGCACCGGGGCCGGGACGTGGGTGACCTCGTAGCGGCCGGCTTCGCGCTTGCGGGCGTTGCCCCCCAGCAAGGGGAAGGCCTCCATGAAGAAGGACTCTACGTAGTGGGGCTGCAGGCGCCGGGCCTCGGCGCGCTCCATGTCCTCGCGCACCCGGGCCACCCGGCTGGCGTCCATGACGTCCTGCACCAGGGCGCGCTCCTGCATCAGGGCCAGCAGTTGCTCGCGGTCCACGGCCTGGGCCACGGCCTTCTCCAGGCGGGCCCGGACCTCCGGGTTGTCGCCGTAGCGGATGGCTTCCATCAGCAGTTCGCGCAGGGGCTTCCCCTCGAACTGCAGCTTGCCCAGCACGTCGAAGACCTGCCCGCCCAGGGCCTCGCGGGCCTGTTCCAGCTTCTCCAGCAGCCGGCGGTAGACGTCGCCCTCGCGGGTCTGGTCGGCCACCAGGTTCCACAGGTGGCAGACCTCGGTCTGCCCGATGCGGTGGATGCGGCCGAAGCGCTGCTCCAGGCGGTTCGGGTTCCAGGGCAGGTCGTAGTTCACCATCAGGTGGGCGCGCTGGAGGTTGATGCCCTCGCCGGCAGCATCGGTGGCGATCAGGACCTGGACCTCGGGGTCGTGCTTGAAGGCCTCCTGGGCCTTCAGGCGATCCTCCCGGCCCATCCCTCCGTGGATGACCACCACCGACTCGCGCCGGCCCAGGTACGTGCTGACCTTGCCCTGCAGGTAGGTCAGGGTGTCCCGATGCTCGGTGAAGACCACCAGCTTCTGGTGCGGGGAGGGGGTCGGGGGTGGAATCGGGCCGGAGCCATAGGGGCGCTGTCCATCCGCCACACCGGCCACGGCGGCCGGGGTGAAGACCTCCGCCAAGAGGCCCGACAACTCGCGCCACTTGCGGTCCTCGCCGCTGCGCCGCACCGCCTGGGCCAGGGACTCCAGGTGGGCCAGGGTGCCCAGTTCGGCCTTCAACTCGAGCGTGGTCCGGGCGGCGGTGGCCTGGTCCAGGACCTCCTCCTCGACGGCCTGCACCTCGACGTCCGGGGCGTCGTCCAGGTCGTCCAGGTCGTCGACATCCAGCAGCACCGCGGGGACATCCCCCGGTGTAGGAAAGCCGCCTGGCGGCGGGTTTGTGCCCCGTTGCACCAGTTCCAGTTCGCGCAGGCGGCTCTCCAGGCGCTGGCGCCGACGGCGCAGGGACTGATGGATGGCCTCCGGGGACGACGCCAGGCGCCGCTGCAGGATGGTCAGGGCGAAGCCGACGGTGCCGGCCCGCTTGTCGTTCTGAAGCGCTTCGGCGCGGTTGAACTCCTCGCGCACGTAGGAGGTCACTTCCTCGTAGAGGTGGGCCTCCGCCTGGGAAAGTTTGTAGGGAACCGAGTGGGCGATGCGCGCGGGGAAGAGCGGACGGCCGTCGAATTTCAGCAGGTTCTCCTTGACCATCCTGCGCATCAGGTCGCTGACTTCGACCTGGTGGACGCCATCCCGGAAGCGGCCCTCGAAGCGATCGCCGTCCAGAAGGGCCAGGAAGAGCTGGAAGTCCTCCTCCTTGCCGTTGTGGGGAGTGGCCGTCATGAGGAGGAAGTGCCGGGTCAGGCCGGACAGCATCTGGGCCAGGCGGTAGCGCCTGGTATACTTCACCTCGCCGCCGAAGAAGG
>Ga0334890_1001170_pt1 | contig 37295 bp, 31 predicted proteins | sample GraSluR1_MG_3_FD_207220 | JGI IMG/M metagenome (GOLD analysis project Ga0334890, IMG submission 207220) | Sludge microbial communities from methane-producing bioreactor in Wageningen University, Netherlands - Granular Sludge_31_08-R1 | ecosystem: Engineered > Bioreactor > Anaerobic >... | reverse complement strand
GATGAAAACCAAAAGAGCAATGAAGCTATTCCTCTTTTTGCTGAGTCCTCGGTATGTCATGATTTATCATCACCTCATTGGGGGAAACAAGTTCTATGTCGATAAATAATCACGAATCATTAATGAATGCTTCTTCTAAAAACTGTAGTTCTCCATGAATATACACTAAAATGATTTATTCAAAACGTAAAGCGGTAATTGGATTGAGTTGACTGGCACGGCGTGCCGGATATATTCCGAAAAATAGCCCGACGGCAACGGAAATGCCAAGAGCATATATTATCGAAGCCCAGGAAATGGTGGTACTCCAGCTGGATACTTTGGATACAATGAAAGAACTCAGTATTCCTAAAATTATTCCAATTAACCCACCGGTAAGACTCAAGACTGAAGCTTCAATCATAAACTGGGAGAGGATATCAGTGGTCTTCGCTCCGATGGCTTTTCGCAATCCTATCTCCCGAGTCCGCTCGGTTACCGAAACCAACATGATATTCATGATACCGATGCCACCAACTAAGAGAGATATTCCCGAAATAATAACTAAAAAGAGAGTAATACTGCCGGTCACGTTAGTAACGGTATCTAAAATATCTTGTGAGTTCATAATATCAAATTTATCCGGATCGTTATCGAATTTTCGTAGAAAATAGGCTTCCAAATAATCACTTACACTATCCATATCTTCTATCGTGTTCGTTTCTACGGTTATGGTTTGTAGGTATTTACTTCCCGTAATTCTTTTTTGGGCTGTTGTAATAGGAATAAACACCTGATCACCACGATCCATGCCCATGCTGGTTTTTTTCTCCATTATTCCAATAACTGTAAAGCTAACATTTCCAATTTTTACTTTTTTGCCAATATTGGAACTGTCATCATTGCCAAAAAGGTCTTCAGCAACCGTTTGACCCAATACAACGACTCTGGTCATATGATCCAGGTCATATTGGCTAAAAAAACGCCCCTTAGCTGGTTTAAAATTTTCAAGCACAGGATAATTTGGAGTTGTTCCTATAATGCTGGTTCTGGTACTTTCCTTCCCAAAGGTAACAACCTTATTGGTTGACGCTTGGGCCCCAATATTTTTTATTCCTCTAACTGGGGAATTCCCTAATCCTAAATAGTGGTCGTAAGTGAGGATATTCATGCCTCCTCTTTGCATGACTCCCATTCCAGGGGGTACCCTTTGGAAACCAGGTCTTACTGTTAAACGATTAGACCCCAGACTTTGAATTTGGGAAGTAATATTGGTTCTCATTCCTTGACCAACCGAAACCATGGTGATAACTGCTGCGACTCCGATAATAATGCCCAACATGGTAAGAAAAGAACGAAGTTTGTTGGATAAAACATTCGAAATAGCACTTTGAAGTTTTTCAAATATGTTCATAACGATTATATTGCCTCCAAGTTTTCTTTTGCCATCTGGAGAACTTCTTCTGCTTGAGTCGGATCATCAACGGATTCTTCCTTTTCTAGTTGCCCATCACAAAATCGGAGTATCCGTTTGGAATGAAAAGCAACATCCGGTTCGTGAGTGACTAATATAATGGTCTTTCCTTGTTCATTTAAATTTTGAAAAACTTCCAAAACTTCTTCCCCGGATCGAGTATCCAAGTTACCGGTTGGTTCATCGGCAAGGACGATTGATGGATTATTAGCCAGAGCACGAGCGATTGCAACTCGTTGAATTTGGCCTCCAGAAAGTTGATTCGGACGATGAAATTTTCTTTGGCTAAGCCCCACCTTTTCCAAGAGAGGATTCACTATTTCGCATCTTTTGGTTTTAGGGATGCCGGCATAAAGGAGTGGAAGTTCAACATTTTGAAAAGCGTTTAATTTTGGCAAAAGATTGAAACTCTGAAAAACAAAACCGATTTTACGATTACGAATCATTGCCAACTGGTTTTCTTCAAGGTGGGATACCTCTTCCTGATCAAGAAAATATTGGCCACTGGTGGGTGTATCTAGACATCCTAAAATATTCATCAGGGTTGATTTTCCTGAACCAGAAGGTCCCATTATTGAGATAAAATCACCCGGAAAAATTTGGAAAGAAACATCGGTTAAACCCTTAACTTGAATTGATTCCAAAAAGTAGATTTTCCCTAATTTCCTAACGTCAATAATTGGTGAATTGATTTTTTCGTTCATGAAATTTCTCCTATTAGCTGTATTTGCTTTTACATTCCAGCGGGGGGTGGACCACCCATACCCATCGGTCCTCGATTGGATAAAGAATCTTGAATATTTGTATTAGGAATCATTACTTCTTGATCTTTTTGAAGACCTTCTAATATCTCGAAAAATTCATCATTTCTTAAACCAACTTTTATAAAAATTTTGTCTGGATCTTTTTGCGATCCTGGAACAAGAACAAAAGTTTTTCCGTTTTCCTCTATCAGAAGTTCTAAGGGGAGCAATAGAGTGTTTTCGCTTTGATTTATAATTACAGAAGCGTCGGCGGTCATTCCTGGGTAGAGTCTTCTATCTGAATTGGGAATAATAATTTCTCCTTCATAGGTTACGATATTATCAATAACCTGTGACTTCAAGGAAATGAAAGATACCTCTCCCTTGATGATTTCACCAGGAAAAGCATCGAGAGTAATTTCTGCTTTAGCGCCGATCTTTATTTTGGGAATATCAATTTCATTGAATGCTACCAATGCCTTCATTTGATCTAAATTTCCAATCGTAATTAAGGTCTTAGCTTGTGTAACAACGTCCTCTTTCTCCACTGAAACATCTATAGCGACACCGTCAATCGGCGAGGTTATGGTTCCATATTCAATCTTTTTTTGGGCATCAACGACGTTAGCTTCTGCTTGAGCTAACTGAGCTTGGGCGACTTTAATTTCGTCTTGATCTGAACCATCTAAAAGATCATCAAGTTTTTTTTGAGCAGATATAACGTTTTGTTTATAAATTTCCATTTGGTTTTGACTTTCGTTAAGCTCTCGTTGTGAAACGGCGCCACTCTCGAAAAGTTTTTGGTTTCTTTCAAATTGAATTTGAGCATTTTCATGATTTAATTGAGCTTGTTCAAAAGTCGTTTTCGCCTGGGTGATTTCTAATTCGGTAGCTCCCTCTACAAGTTTTTTTAGTTTAGTCTGAGCTGACAAGAGCTCAGCCTCAGCTCTTTTTAAATTGGCTTCATAATCGCTGACATCAAGTTTTACTAATTCTTGTCCTTTGGTGACAGAATCTCCTTCTCCAATCAGGACAACTTCAACCTTGTAGCCATCCTCTTTTGATTTTACATTTACTGTTTCAGAGGGAGCCAAACTACCCTCGGCTTCAATCGTTTCTCGTATTGTTCCTTGGATTACCTGAATGGTGGAGATATTTATGTCTTGAGCCTGGGTAGAACGAGATTTATTGAAAATGAAAAAGGAAAAAATTGATGTGAGTATAACAATAAAAACAATGATTACAAGAACTATTTTTTTTCTTTTATTCATTTTTTGCACAGTCCTTTTTTCCTAATTATAAAGTTCGGTTTATAAAAGCAGAAATAGGTTGAATTAGGCAACCTGGTTGAATTTTTTTAAAGGATTAATAAATGTTGTACTTTAATTGTTTTACTAAAAAACTATGTCTTTTAAAAAAATTTAAATTAGATGATTTCTATATAAAAAGGAAGAGGATCCTCCAAAAAATACATTTTAATCCGGAAGGCCCCCTTCCTTTTATTGAATAATCTCCTCCTTTCGAACTAAATTAACCAAGGAGGGAAACCGAAAGGAGGAGATTTGAGGGTTAGTTCTATTCCTCATTACCATTTTTTAAAATTTCAAGATGTTCTTCCAATTGTTGGTTGCTCTCTTTGATTTGTTGAAAAAGCAAAGGAAGAATTGATTTAATTTGAACTTCATCACCAATCTCAACGGCTTCAGTGAATTTCTTAAATAGTTCTCGGTTTTTTTCCATCGCAGTTCCTCGGTTTTTAAAGAAGAATTGGTTTTTCTGGTCTAAAAATCTTTGTTGAGAGAACCCCGGTACTTTCCTAAGCTTAGGTTTTTCCGTTTCCGGATGCTTTTTTTCTCCATCCATTTCAGTTCCGGCTGGCATTTTTCTTTTATCAATTTTTTCTTCCAAAATTTTGAGTCGGTTTTTAATTTCTTCCAAATTTTCAAGGATTTGGTTTATTGGTTCTTTATTTTTGTTGCGTTGAAGAATTTCTCTCCTAAGGGTATCACGTCGATTCAATTCAATTTCCCAATCTCTGGTCAATTCTGGAGTAAATTTTTCTGAAAGAAGAAGCATATACATTTTTTGATGGACTCTCATTTCATTGATTAATCCCGGACTATTTCTTCCTTCGGCAAAAGAAACCCTCGTTAAGGCGATGAACAAAATAACCAGGATACTTCCGACAGCTATAAATTTTTTCATAATTTCACCATTCCTTTCAGCGGAGGGATTTTTAAATGGATTGAACCTTAAATATAAATGAAGTATAAACTCCAAATTTGGAGGAATTATCTGAAAAATATGGGAAATTATGGGAATGAACAAAAATTGAATCGATAAAAAGTGATTTATGACGGGTTGTCATTTTTTATGATGACAACCCGGAGAGGTTTTTGTGAATTCGTTATGAGTTCATAGTTAGTTCAGAAGCAAACAGAGAAATGATTTTAAAATACTTCACAATTAAGGTTTTCTGGTTGGCCACGGTGTCGGGGTTGGTGTTGGATAAATATCAGACTTTTCACAGCGGATGGTAGCAAGGAAACAGGCAGATTTTGCTGAATAGGTATAGGTTCCTCCTAAACCAGAAGGATCAAAACGCCAACGTCCAGCAAGTGGTGTGAAGTTGGCTGATCCATCATCACTGGTGATATTAAAATAGATTGGTTTGGAGCCATCCCAATTGGATTTCTTACAGCCCCAATTTTCCCAATATTCTGAGACGCCAGCACACTGAGCTGACCGTATTGCTGCTACAATTAAATTCCTGGATACGCTTTTGGGGTTGATGTCACAGAAAAATCCAATATCGATATTGCCATTAGCCACAATGGTATAAGGTTCTTCGCCTTTGATAACACGAACGTTAATTGATTTATTAAAAGTACAACCGCCTCCAGTAAATTCAACTTTCCAGTCTCCCGAGGTTCGAGGTGTAACAGTAGCATGCCCTTCGGAAATGGGGAAATCAAAACTTTCCCCACCCGGACCAGTGATGTGGACATTACTGGTTAATGAAGCATCGGCTTTCCAGTAGAGTTCAATCTGGTCCCCATCACAGATGGTTAATGAAGTTGGACAATCTTCCAGGGCGGGTTGTACCGCAGAAGGTGCCAGTTCTTTAATAATTGCGCAAAACTTGGTATTATCAGTACAAGATGTACCGATTGTACCCTCACAACAAGTCATAATTGCTATTAATATACTAATTGACAATCCTAAAACGATATAGAGAACAACTTGGTTTTGATGTTTTTTCTTTCCCCTCATCGGTTTTCCCTCCTAAAAAAAATTAAAAAATCAACAGCGTTTTTAAATAGAATGGGCGTGATAGGAAGTTTTTGTTGGGATAGTTGACTGATTATTATTATACTCTATTAGATACCAAAAATTTAAAAAAATTTAGTTAATTTATTAACCGTTCTCCCTCTCCCACCAAGGGGCGAGAGGGAGAACGGGAGAGAGTGCGAGAAAAGAAAAAGATGAAATCCTCACGCCATTAGATTCTGAGGGGGAGAGGGCGCGAGGGGGTGAGGGGGAGAAAAAGAAGAAGGGAAGAGGGTCCAGGATGACGAATTAAAAAGCCCCTCCCCGCCGCGAAAGCGGCACCCCTCCAAGGAGGGGAATTCATTAGATGATATTTTCAGGATAGACTAAGATTTTCTTCCCTATGATAAAATTTGAAACAGTATATTTTCAAGGAGTGGTTTATGGCACGCTATATCATGTTTCAAGGAACTGGATCTGGTGTTGGGAAAAGCCTTATTACAGCAGGTTTTTGCCGAATATTTGCTCGTAAGGGTATTAGAGTTGCTCCGTTTAAAGCACAAAATATGTCTTTAAACTCAGGAGTGACACCATTCGGAGAGGAGATCGGCAGAGCCCAGCTGTTGCAAGCTCGAGCAGCCATGATTGATCCTGATTCCCGAATGAACCCAATTTTACTGAAACCCCAGGGAGACTGCATGAGCCAGGTGATTGTTTGTGGAAAAATCTGGGAGACTCACGAAGCTTATGATTATTATCGGTATAAAAAATTTCTCTGGGAGAAGGTTATCGAAAGCCTGAATTCACTGGCTGAGGAATATGACCTCATCTGTATTGAAGGAGCTGGTAGTCCAGCAGAGATAAATTTGCGAGAACAGGACCTGGTCAATATGTCGGTAGCTCGATATGCGCGTATACCAGTATTTCTCATTGGTGATATTGAAAAAGGTGGGGTATTTGCACAACTTTATGGAACCTGGGCACTTTTGACTAAAGAAGAAAGAGAATTACTCTGTGGCTTTATTATTAATAAATTCAGAGGGAATTATACAATTTTAGAACCAGGATTGAAAGAAATTGAAAAATTAACTCAAATTCCAGTTGTAGGTGTTGTTCCTTATTCTCGTTTTCTGCTGGATGATGAAGATAGTATGACGGAAAAAATTGAAAACTCATATAAGTCACTCAAAACCGTTGATATTCAAGTTGGTATTATTCGCCTTCCCCATATATCAAATTTCACCGATTTTGACCCATTAACGAATGAGCCTGACGTGGAAACTCAATACATTTTTCCCGATGAAAATTTTAGTAAGTTTGATGTGATAGTGCTTCCTGGAAGCAAAAATACTATTCGAGACCTTCAATGGTTGAAGAAATTTAACCTTCAAGAACGTTTGGAAAGCTATATAAACAATGGTGGAGTGGTATTAGGAGTGTGTGGTGGTTATCAGATGCTAGGAGAATCTATAATAGATATCGATGGAAATGAAGATTTCCAAGGTGAAATAGATGGTCTAAAAATCATTCCGATGAAAACCTTTTTTGAGAAAGAAAAGATACTTAAAAACTTGCAAGGATATTTGGCAAAAGCTGAACACATTTCAGTGAAAGGGTATGAAATTCATCAGGGGAAAGGCTCTTTCCAACAGGCTTATGAACCACTTTTTAATCTCAACTTAGGGAACAGAATCGAATCTGAAGGTATAATAATCAATAATCAGATATTTGGAACCTACCTTCATGGATTGTTTGATGATGGATCGTTCCGAAGATATTTTGTCAATTTACTTCGCAAAAGAAAAGGTTTAGCAACCATATCATCGGTTTCTCCATCCTGGCAAGAAGTCGTAGAAAAAGAGCTTGACCGTTTGGCAGACTTTCTTGAAACCTGCCTCGATATTGAACGGATAGAAAGCTTGATAGAGAATTTTTAAATACAACAGGAGGATCTTTATGTTACTCCGAAGACTGGAAGACTGTGATGAATTTATAGCTGGCGATTTAACTAGACTTCGTGAAATACTCCATCCGGATAAATTAGGAATTGATATCCATTACAGCCTTGCCCATGCTACTCTTCCGCCCGGGCGTACATCTCAGCCTCATTATCTCTATTCATCTGAAGTATATTATATTATATCTGGCAAAGGGATTATGCACATAAATAGCCAAATCGAGCAGGTGGAGGAAGGTTCGACCATTTACATTCCTCCACAATCCATACAATTCATTGAAAACGCCGGGAGCCAAGACTTGGTATTTCTATGTATTGTTGATCCAGCCTGGAAAAAAGAAGATGAAATTGTTCTTTGATTATGAGAGATAAGCTTGAGTTAAGATTTATACTCTAACATACGCTGAATACTTCGTTCGGCTCGCTGGCGAATTGTCTCGGGCAGGTTAATTTCACCATAACCAAAACGGAGAGAATAGAGGACCTTTTCCAGGGTTATTTTTTTCATGTCGGGACAGATTGCCTGTGCTGAAGCGGGATAAAAATTTTTCTCAGGATTTTCTTTACGAAGACGATAGAGTATACTAACCTCAGTCCCAATGATAAATTCGCTTTTTTTGGATTGACCAATAAATCGCGACATTCCCTCAGTTGATTGAACCTCATCAGCTAAATCAATCACTTCAGGAAGACATTCAGGGTGAACAACAACCAACGCATCGGGATGGAGTTTTTTTTGAAAATGGATATGTTCAGGAAGAATATGCGCATGAATTGGACAGTCGCCATCCCAGAGAATAAATTGACGACCAGTTTTTCTCGAAATATAATTGGCTAAGTTTTTATCAGGAATAAAAATAATTTCTTTGGCATCTTTTAACCCATCGGTAACGATCTTTAGGGCGTTGGCCGATGTACAGCAAATGTCACATTCAGCCTTAACGTCTGCAGTTGTATTCACATAGGCAAGCACCGTAGCTTTGGGATGTACTGATTTAAGCTTTTTAACTTCTTGAACGGTAATAGTATCTGCCATGGGGCAACCAGCATTTTTCTCGGGAAGGAGCACAACTTTATTCGGAGAGAGAATTTTGGCGGTTTCTGCCATAAAACGAACACCACAAAAAACGATGATATCGGCATCAGTTTGGCTGGCTTCGATGCTCAAACCCAAAGAATCCCCTAAAAAATCCGCAATATCCTGTATGTCCGGGGGTTGATAGTTGTGAACTAAAATAATCGCATTTTTCATTTTTTTTAATTCTTGAATTTGTTGGATGACCGCATTCATCTCAAAACCTCCTTAATGATTCCTCCTCCGATTACGATTCCTTCACGAGTGTACCATACAACTGATTGGCCAGGGGTTATATTTTCCAATTTATCATAAAAAATGACCTTTATTTCATGGTTAATTTTTTCTAATGTACACTGATGCTCTTTCTGGGAATAACGCGTAACAGCAAAAATTTCTTGGTCAGGGATTTCATCGACTAAAAAATTCACCTGAGTAGCAACCAGAGCCATGGCTTGTAAATCTTTTTTTTCACCAACTATTACGGCATTTTGAGAAAGATCGATATCAACAACATAGAGAGGATGCGAATTACTGAGTCCTAACCCCTTCCTTTGGCCGATAGTGTAAAGATATATTCCTTCGTGGTGCCCGAGTATTTTTCCTTGGAGATTAATGATCGGTCCTGATAGATCAAGATGAGAACGGTTTTTAAGGAAATCACGATAACCGCCCTGAGGAAGAAAACAAATATCCTGGCTTTCAGATTTTTCATCCATTAGTAAACCGAGTTGATTAGCAAGAGATTTAACCTCTTCTTTGGTGAGATGAGCTAAGGGGAAAAGAATTCTATTGAGGATTTCCCTATGGATATTATATAAAAAGTAGGTTTGATCTTTCGAGTGATCCTGGGATTTCCGTAAAAAAAATTGGTTGTTTATATAATCAATTTGGGCATAATGTCCGGTTGCAAAATAGTCAAAACCGTTTTTCATGGCATAATTAAAAAGAAAACCAAATTTTATCTGTCGATTACAAATTACACATGGGTTGGGAGTTCTTCCTGATAAGTATTCCTTGATAAAAGGTTTTACGACTTCCCTTTCAAATTCGGTGCTTAATTCAAGAGTTTGATGAGGAATTTCAAGAATTTCACATACCCTTTTCGCATCGTTTAAGGTTGATCCTAAACGGGGATCGTTCGAAGAACCGTGAGTTACCTGAAAAGCCATGGTAATCCCAAAAACTTGATACCCTTGTTTTTTTAAAAGGAAAGCAGCAACCGAAGAATCGACTCCCCCACTCATAGCGACTAATATTTTTTTAGTTTTCACATTAACTCCTCTGGGTTGAGTTCTTTATTCATGTTTCCAGAACGATATTCCTCAAGATCTAATGTGACCCAATGGTATCCAAAGGATTTTAATCTTTCGACGATTTGGTGGCGATAATCATGAATTCGAGTCAGATCATTATCCATTAAGGGAACTTCAATTCGAGCAATTGGATAATGATCCCTTACCCGCAATTGCTCAAAACCCAATTCACTCAGATATAATTCTGCTTTTTCGATTCGACTCAAATGTTCAGAAGTTATATCTGTTCCATAAGGAATACGAGTGGCTAGACAAGAAAAAGAGGGCTTATTCCAGGTTGGTAGGTTCTTTTCTTTCGATATTTGACGAATTTCTTCCTTGGTAAAGCCAGTTTCCAATAAAGGGCTTAAAATATTCATTTCTTGAATAGCTTTTCTTCCCGGACGAAAATCATTTAGGTCGTCGGTATTTGAACCTTCGATGATGAATTGAAAATTTTTCTGAATGGCAACTGCTTCTATAGTTTCAAAAAGAATTTTTTTACAAAAATAACAACGGTTTGGTTGATTTCGAATAATTGAAGAATATTGAAGAAGATTTACCTCTTGAACTATTAAGGGAAGATTCAGTTGGCTGGCGGTCTTGAGAGCGAAGCTTTTTTCTCTTTTTGGCAAAAAGGGTGTATCAATCAGAATCCCGCTGGTTTTATCTCCCAATACCTCATGACTGGTAAAAAGCAAAAAAGTACTATCAACACCACCGGAATAAGCAACCAAACAATTCTTGAGGTCTTGTAAAATTTGTAGTAATTTATCGTATTTAATTTTAATAATATTGTCCATGAATTTCTTACCAAACTGATAAATATCGTTCTCCAGTGTCGGGAAAAATAGCTACAATCAGCTTCCCTTGATTTTCCTCGCGTTTTGCCAATTCAAGTGCCGCCCAACCGGCTGCTCCGCTTGAAATGCCAACATGGATACCTTCGATTTGAGCAATGCATTTTGCCGTTGAAAAGGCGTCTTCATCCTCAACTGGAATGACTTCATCGATCAATTCCCGACGTAACACTTCAGGGATGAAGCCGGCTCCAATACCCTGGATACGATGAGAAGCTGGGGTTCCTCCTGATAATACTGCTGACTTTTTGGGTTCAACGGCAACTACCTTAAGGGACGGTTTCCGATCTTTTAAAACCTCAGCGGTTCCTGTGAGGGTTCCTCCGGTTCCTACTCCACAGACCAAGATATCAATAAGCCCATCGGTATCAGTCCAGATTTCTTCGGCGGTTGTTTCTCGATGAATTTTTGGATTGGCAGGATTTTTAAATTGCATTGGCAAAAAAGAATTAGCATTCTCTTTTGCCAATTCTTCTGCTTTTTTGATCGATCCTCGCATTCCTTCTTCTGAAGGAGTGAGAACCAGTTTAGCACCAAACCAAGAAAGAATTTTTCTCCTTTCAACGGATACGCTTTCTGGCATAGTGAGTATTAATTTATAGCCACGCTGAGCACAAACAAAAGCCAAAGCTATACCGGTATTCCCGCTGGTTGGTTCGATTATCAAGGTATTTTTATCTATCGAACCATTTTTTTCAGCTTCGTTTATCATTGACACTCCAATACGATCTTTCACGCTTCCGCATGGGTTTAAGTACTCAAGCTTGGCAACTACCTCCCCGGGTAGATTGGCACCCAATTTTGACAAACGAACTAAAGGAGTATTTCCTATGAGCTGAGTAATGTTTTGGGCAATTTTCATAAAAATTCTTCCTTTCCGTCAAGTGAAAAATCTACCATAATGTTATCACTCTGAAACAAAATTGGTGAGCAAGTTATTTTTGAGGCGTTTTTTGATTATTTTGACGAATAATTTTGATAGGGAAATTTTCAATCCGGTATTTTTCTATTTGATCCAGTGATAAGGTTATGGGTTGAACCATTTTTGGCGATGAATAGCTTTGATGCTGTATTTTGATATAGAGTGGTTCAACAAGAGATGAAGAATAATAAGCGATAATTCCTGAAGCAAATTGTTCAGTATCAGAGTCGATCATTCCCTTTCCTAAGCCGGTTGGTCCCTTAGTATGGGAAGGAGTAAAAATATAGTCTTCTGGTTTAGCTTGGCTGAACAATGCCAAATTATCTTTTTCATTCCGACCAACTAAAAATATAAATTGGTTACTCAACCGAAAATATCTGCCTAATTTTAAAAGTTCAATGTTTTCCATCGTCAGTTCATCATGGATAAGCAGGTCATAGACCCTTCGAGCAAAAATCGGATCGGTGAGAAGACATCCACCGGCTGGAGCTGGATAATCAGTAATTCCCATTTTTTGAGCCAAGTCGAATTGAGGTCCACGAACACGACCGGAAAAGTTATAGAGCTTATCCCGATCAACCCACCCTTTTTGTTCAGGAATGGTCTCTTGCAATAATTTCGCTGAAAGGGGCCTTAAAATTAAACCTTTTATATGAGAATCTCGGTCAATGATGCTCAACCCCCATAGGAACTGAGATTTTGGTCTTTGAGAGAGGACTTCGCCAGTTACAATAAATGAAGCCTTTTTTTCTTTCATAACTTGATAAGCTTGGGTAATCATTAGAATTTTACAATCGATACAAGGGTTTAAGTTTTTACCAAAATCATATTTTGGATTTCGAAGAAGATCTAAAAAGTTTTCTCTAAGTTCTATTTCTACCAATTCAATACCCATTTTTTGAGACATGTTACGGGCATAGTATTGTTTTTCTTTCATTTTTTTATTATTGGCAAAGGGAATAATGAAGTTAACCGCTATGACTTCGATACCTTGATCCATAATGATTTGGGTTGCAAGCAAGCTATCAAGGCCTCCTGAAAATAACGAAACCGCTTTAATCATAAAATAACACCTCAAAAGGATGGAACGTTTTAATTCGAATTGATAAAATGCTCGTTGATTCAAAATTATTCGGGAACATTTCACTATTCTTTTATTCTAAGAAGTCCGTGGTTTTTGCTGGATGATGTAAGGATCTCATCTTTTTATTCTTTTTTCTAGGTGATTTTCTCAAGGTATCAAAGAAAATTCGAAAGGCACCCTCCCCACCGTAAAACGGCACCCCTCCAAGGAGGGGAATTGTTGAATTCATTCCCTCATTGAGGGGGGATTCAGGGGGGTGTGCCTTTTTCTTTTTTTGTTTATTCTTTTTTCACCAATATTGGTATTTTCAGAATAGACCCTCATGCTGCATAAATAGCACCAGATGAGGATGAAAATACCTATCTCAAACCGTCATTGCGAGGAAGTCAACCGTTTTTTGATTGAACGACGTGGCAATCTCATTTCGTATTTCTTTTAAAAAAATTAAAAGATGAGATCCTCACGCTTTCATAAGGCGAAGGCTCAGGATAACGGATGAAAGAATTCATTTGATGCTATTTTCAAGATAGGTGTTACTAATATTATAAAAACACTAATATTATAGGTTTTATACTGAGGTTGTCAAGAAAGAAGGTTGGGAAACGCTTGAAAATTGTCTATAATATGACCAAAATAAATAAATGGAGCAGATCATGACATGAAAATAAAAGAACTTCCCGATTTTGATCGACCTCGTGAAAAATTAGAAAAATTAGGTCCTAAAGCTTTATCAAATATTGAACTCATTGCGGTACTTCTTGGAAGAGGCACCCGGGTGAAAGATGTATATCAACTTTCTAAAGAAGTTCTTGAGTGTGTGGAAAATGATTTTGAAAAATTAAACTTTGCGACTCTGATGAAAATTAATGGATTAGGAAAAACTCATGCCTGCCAAGTTCTTGCTGCTTTTGAGATCTCTCAAAGATATTTTTTTAAAGATGGCATAAAAATACAAAATGCTAATGATGTTTATAAATTAGTAAGTGATTTAAAAGAAAAAAAGCAAGAGTATTTTGTTACTCTTACTTTGGACGGAGCAGCTCGACTCATCCAAAAAAGAGTGGTTTTCATTGGAACATTAAACCAAAGCCTGGTTCATCCTCGGGAAGTATTCGCTGATGCCATTGGAGATCGTGCTGCTGGTGTTATATGTGTTCATAATCATCCATCTGGGAATATTCAACCCAGCCGTGAAGATATAGCCGTTACCAAAAAACTTGTTGAAGCGGGAAAAATTATCGGTATTCGGATTATGGATCATGTTATTATTGGGAAAACAAGTTATTTCAGCTTTCAAGCTGAAGGTCTATTAAATAATGGAGAATATTAAAACCAAATCAGATTGAAATTCCGGTTTTTTCCCATTTTGGAGGAATAGTATGTTAAAACCAGGTAAGGTTGAAAAGATTGAAGGAGAAAAAGCCTGGGTTCGAATGCAAAAAGGAACAAGCTGTGGAGAACATCATTGTCCTCTGGGTTCAACGCTATTGGATGACTCAGGAACTGATTTTTATAAGGTATTAGCAAAAAACGAAATATCGGCTTCGATTGGTTCCAATGTCATGGTCGAGGTAAAGGATGACCTCGCCTTAAAAATATCTTTTCTGATTTATCTCATGCCAATTCTTCTGGTTTTAGGTACGTATCTTATAGTTAAAGCTTTAACCCCTCAAGTTATGTTGATCGGGGTTGTTACCATAATAGCTATGTTAATCTCGATCATAATATTGAAAAAAGCTGATAAAATCATTCAACCAGAGTATTCAATAACCGGGTATCTTCAGGATGATGATTGTTCCCAATGCCCATTTAAAAGCAAAAAAACCAAAGAAGAAGAGGAGGAGGTAGACACGCAAGATAAATAATTCCATTAACGGACAACAATTGATTCCTCTCCGCTCCCGGTATATTTTGCCATGAGAATTATTAATAGGATGGATAAACCAAGTACAACCGTCGAGATCGCATAAACCTCAGGAGAAAGACCAAAGCGAAGCATGCCATAAAGATAGATGGGAAGAGTATTGTAGGTACTGGTAAGAAAATAAGTTATGATGATTTCATCAAAAGACATGGTAAAAGCCAGCAGTGCTCCCCCAATGACTGCTCTTTTGATCATGGGAAAGGTTACATAAATAAAAGCTTGGAATGGATTGGCGCCTAGGTCCATGGCAGCATTTTCTAAATTTCTAGAAAGACGTGCTAAGCGAGCTAAGACCTGAAACATAACGACTGGTGTAGTAAAGCTCATATGCCCAAGGATGACGGTCCACATTGATAACTGTAGCTTCAAATTGAGAAAAAATATCAATAAAGAAAGACCAACTATTATTCCGGGGAGGATGATGGGAAGCATAGCCAGCGTGCGAAAAAAGTCTTTTCCCTTGAATTCAATTCGGTTAAGGAAAAGCGCCCCCGATGTTCCCATGACTACTGCAAAAAGAACTGCCAATCCTGAAACCTGAAGGGAGTGAAAAAGTGAGTTTAATAGTTCTTTATTTTGAAAGAGTTTCATATACCAATCAAACGTTATCCCTTCAAACTTCATGGTTGAGCGAGAGGAGTTGAGTGAATAAACAAAAACGACCAACAAAGGGAAATAGAGATAAAAATACACTAAAGTTCCATAAATACTCAAAAAAGGGAAAGATTTATTCTTACTTTTTAGATTCGATGTCTTTTTCATTATTCTAAAAACCCTTCTGATGAACCAAATTTTTGTGAAACTAGTAGGATAACGACTGCAACTGTAAACATTATGAAGCCTAATGCTGCTCCTAACGGCCAGTTATAAGCATAACCAAACTGAGTGACAATGAGATTACCGAACATCATTCCATTCAAACCTCCCAATTGCTGGGGAATAATATAATCACCAAGAGCGATAACAAAAGCAAGAGTAAAACCGCTAATTACTCCTGGCATAGAAAGAGGAAGAATGACATGGAGAAAGGTATTAAAACTATTAGCACCCAGGTCAGCGGAGGCGTCTAAAAGATTTTTGGGGATTTTTTCCAAGGAATTAAATATAGAAATAAACACATAGGGTAAGGCAATATAGATGAGAGCGACATAAACAGCAAAAGGACTATAGATAAAGATGGAGAGTGGTTCATCGATAATTTTTAGTGAAAGGAGAATGGTATTGAGGACCCCAACTCGTCCTAATATAGTTCGCCAGGCCACGATCCGAACCAGATAACTTACCCATAAAGGAACAATGACCAGCATATAGAGTTGATTTCGAAAGCGTTTTACTTTTCTTGATACTAAATAAGCCAAAGGATATCCTAATAATATTGAAGTAAGAGATACTAAAAGTGCTAAGAGGAGGGTTCGAAAGAAGATAGGAAGGTAGATTGGATTTATAAAAAATTCTAAATAGTTCACCAGGCTAATTTTTTTAACCACCACAGAGCCTTCTTTGATATAGAAACTGGTAACCAGCATAATGCAGATTGGAATGATGATTAATAAAAACAGCCAGGTGGTTATAGGGACACCAATCCAAATTTTGGAAAAAAAGGAAGATTGCCCTCTTGGTCTGGCATTCAATTTAGTTGTCAAGGTTGGTTTCATAATCACATACCTTTTTACATTCCTTTAAATAAGTAATCACATCATCTTTCTGGAAACCAATAAAAAGTTGATCACCAATTTTTTTATCATTAAAATCCGAAGCGCTTTCTATCAAGCGAATTTCTGATTGTCCAAATTTGAGAGTGATTTCATAATCAGTTCCCCGGAAAACAATTCTGTGGATTGCAGCTTGGAAATGATTTTCAAATTTATTCTGAAACTCACTATCGCACACTTTATCTAAACATATTTTTTCCGGCCGAATGCAGGCAACAACTGAATCTCCTTTTGAAAAACTTCCTTTAAAACGCGTGCTGAGAATCGGTTTGCCATCTACATCGATAGTGATTGAATTTTCTCCTTTTTGGACTACTTGACCTTCAAGAAAGTTCATATCACCAATAAAACTGGCAACAAAAGTGGATGCAGGAGAATTGTAAATTTCATCAGGAGTACCAATTTGGTGGATTAATCCGTCTTTCATGACACAGATTCGATCCGACATGGTGATTGCTTCAGTTTGATCGTGAGTTACATAAATAAAGGTGATATCCACATTTTTTTGAATATCTTTTAGAACTTTTTGCATAGCAATTCGAAGTTTAAAATCTAAAGCCCCCAAGGGTTCGTCGAGTAAAAGTGCGCGAGGACGATTGACCAGCGACCGTGCCAAGGCGATTCGCTGACGTTGTCCACCGGAAAGTTGTTGAGGATAACGTTTGCCAAACCCGGTCATATTTACCAAAGAAAGAGCTTCTTCAATCATTGTCCGAGCACTGGAATATTTCACCTTTTTCATTTTCAATGGGAAATGGATATTTTCTTCAACGGTCATATGAGGAAAAAGAGCATAATCCTGGAAGACCGTGTTCACGTTGCGCAAATACGCAGGTTTATAAGTAACATCTTCTCCAGCTAAGCAAATTTGTCCTTCAGTAGGCTCTTCAAGGCCAGCGATCATTCGTAATGTGGTGGTTTTACCACAGCCAGAAGGTCCAAGTAAAGAGAAAAACTCTCCATGATGGATCTCTAAATTGACATTTTGAACCGCAGTAAAATTACCAAATTTTTTAGTAATCTGAATGAGTTGTATTTCTGTCTCATGGTTGTTCATTCTAAACCTCGATTGGGAAATGTTTGGTTTATTAATTTAAGAATTTATTTTTACACAATCCCACAATTTTCCAATAGATCTCAATTCATTAAATTGATCAATTTTTAATTGACCAATTTAAAAAGCAATGAAATATTTGCTAAAAAACTAAAGACGGGAACAGTGAAAATTATCTGATTCATTTTCACTGTTCCCCCTACCCTTTTAAATGTTTACTGAGTAGCCTTGACTTCGTTCCAGAGGTTCACCCGAGCTTCAAAATCCTCTGGGCTTTTCATTAAAAAGACCGGAACTGGAACATTATCTATATCGTCATAGTTGCACATTTTAACAATATCAGGGTCAATAACTTCTTTGGCTGCAGAAGTAACTGCTCCAAATCCCATATACTTAGCCAGTTCTTTTTGGGCAAAATCAGATAACATGAAGTCAATCCACTTATGGGCTAGATCAGGATTTTTTGAATCTTTTAAAATAACCCAGCCATCAGCCCATACATAAATGCCTTCTTTTGGAGTAAGGCGACCAACGTTCATTTTCAGTTCGTCTCGGAGATAGAGGATCAGACCAGAATCATAACCAGATACGCTTAGATTGGTTTCACCAGAACCAAGAACACTTTTCTCTGAATCAAATCCAACGGTCAGAGTACGCAAGTTTCTTTTAATTTCTATCAATTTTTCCTTCACTTGCTTAAATTGATCTTCAGTGAGATTGTAGGGATCGGGGAAACCGAGAGCTATAGCTGCAACAACAACATTGTTATTCGCTTCATCGGTGATTGAAACTTGACCTTTGTATTTGGGGTCCCATAAGACTGACCAGGTAGTGGGTAATTCACCCACGGCATCTTTATTGTAAACAACATTATTCGAACCCCAAACGAATGAAACATGATACGGCTTTCCATCAAATACTGTGAAGTCAATATCTTTGAATTTTTGGCTTACCTTTTCCCAATTAGAAATTTTGCTCAAATCGATTGGCTGGAGAAGATTATTCTCGTAATATCTTTGAACTGAACCGCAATCAATGGTGACTAAGTCATACTGCCCACCACCAGCCGCAGCTTTGGTGAACATTTCTTCAACCATGCCAGAATAAGTAGCATTTACTTTTACGCCAGTTAGTCTTTCAAATTCCTTAACCCAAACATCTTCGGTGTAACCTTGGAAACAAAGAATGTTTAAAGTTTCCTGGGCATAAGCTAAGCTAAATAATAAACTGACTGCAACAAAGACAATAGCTAAAAAAAGAGAAAAAAACTTCTGCTTAAACATTGATTATCCCTCCTGTTTAAAAAATATTTAAATATATTTAACACCTAACAAATTTTAAAAAATACCCACTCCTTCACCTTACAGTGAATAATATTGGATCTTATTCAATGAACAGAAAAATTCAAGCTCCTTACGAACATCACCATAACCAGCCATCCAATGATGTCCAATCCCTTGAGATGCAATTTCTTCATTCAAATCTTCCAAAGAACGTTGGAAGCGTACTTTTAGAGGATTTCCAGGAAATTCCATCCCACACTCTATTGCCTCTCCGGTTAGTGCTGACATTCGAAAAGTTCCCCTCCTTCCTACTAAGTTAACCAGAGTGACAACACCTATCCGCGCTGGAAATAAAGCACACACTCCCTGATTGAGCAAACGAACTGGTGAAAGCTCTATTTGAGCAGGATCATTTGCAATACTAAAACCTCCTGAACCGCAATGGGAAAATAAAACTGTTTGTGAAATTGGATCTGGATATAGGAAATCAGTATTGTGAACCGGTTTTCCGGTTAAATTAAAAAGGATTTTCATGGTTACAGTATTATTGACATCTCCTTCACAGCCACCAACAATCTCCTCTTCGGCTAGGAGCGAATAGGCCAGGCAAATTTTTCCCATATATCGTGGGTAACATTTTATACATATTCCATCTAAACCGTATTCTTCAATTAGTTTTTTTAAGCCGAAATAATAGCTGAGAGCCTCGATGCCAGTTTGATTATTAACTGTTATCTTCCCGACTTTTTCCCCAATTGCAGTCCAAAGTTTAGAAGCGGCAAGTTGATCGGTATTTTTAACTGATTCAATAAGCTCATCTTCGTCTAAGTTCACGATACGAACTCCAGTTCGAGCCTTAATTTCTAACTCATCGTAAGCAATTTCGGTCATTCCCTTCACTCGTCCGCCAATGACACCAATACGAGAATGGCGAAGATGATTTCCCAGGGTTACCGCCATTGCAATTTCCCGAATTTTTTGATGAACTTTGACATCCTCTGGCTCTCCGTAAACGAAAAAGTAGGGTCTTTCTAATTCTTTTAAAACACAACAAATTTGCTGAACACCACATAATGAACCAGTTTCGACAGCTGGTAAAGCCCAAAGAACCACCGGTCGATTATAATATTCTAAAAAATCAAGCAAATGGTGATCTTCACTCCAGGTTCCAACTCCTACGCAGAGGAGATCGAAATCATGATTGGCGAAAAAATTAACAGCTTTTTGAACGGTTTGGAGGTCATATATAATATCCAAATTGGTTATAACAGGGGCAATATTTTCCAGTTGGTTTTTCATTCTTTGGAGAATGTACGGAGTTTCTGAAAAACCAACTTCTAAGGGTCCTGCTATTCCAATTAATCCAATCCGGGGTGTCATAATTTTCTCTCCTTTTTTAAATTTATTGTTAACTTAAACAATGCTATCTATCGTAGGCCTAGTTTTTTTTCATATTGGTTGATAATAGATTGAATTGCTTTTTGTTTGTCTTGAGAAAGTGGATTCTGACAGCCACCGAGAAGGATGGATGATACCAAATCAGAGGATTTTTCCGTAGTGTTTTTTGATCCTTTTTGCTTCCAAACTTCAAAATTTGTTCCATTTGACACATCAAGAGGGACATGCTCACCACTACGCAAATGATGGAGGGTGTGTTCCGAAGTGAGATATTCACCTCGTGGTCCGACTTGAAGAATAGAGTCAAGAGCTAGTGTATCTTTATTTACCTCGATTCCTTGACGGAATCGTTTGGCTATTCGACACATTTCATTGTCCATAACCAGTTGCTCCAGGCTGATAGTCATTCCTGTTCCAAACATTCCTAAATTGACAATCATGTCATTAGCGCCAATGATTCCGGCAAGGGTTGAAAGCATTTTTTCCCATGCAGCCTGTTCATCATGTGAATTGGCATCGTTGTCTGGTGCGGTTGTATGACTGGGGATGTTATAATAGTGTGCCATTTGGGCACCAGCAATTCTAAGTAAAGAAGATTCAGGCCGTCCAATCAGGACATTGGCTTGTTTCATTTCATAAGTTGTCCAAGCAGCACCATAAATAACTGGAGTTCCAGGGTGAATCAGTTGAGATATTATTATTCCAGAAAGGACTTCGGTATTATGAACTGTCAATAAACCGGCTAAAGTATACGGTGCTGTAACTCCCGCAATTGGTTGAGGAAGGAGATCAAGGGGAATCCCTTCCTGAGCAACGATGTAAAGAGCTTCCACTGCTCCCCTTTCCCAATAGAGTGGACTGGTGGTTGAGAGTTGGCTAATCATTGGAGAACAACCCTTCAATTTCTCTTTTCCGGTAATGACCTTACCCATATCTATAACTGCTTGATTGATTATTTCACTTTCAGAGGAGAAAAAGATGGGTTTTTTGGAATTTTCAAGAATTGCTTGAATTGCATAAAGGAGGGTGGTTTGGGGGGTTACATCTTGAGGCATAACCGGAACCCCCACCATATCAACTTCGGAAAGTTTATCAGAAAGGATGGCAAAATTTTCAACATCTTTAACAGTTGAATTACGACGTTCTCCGGTTTCGTTTACCAGGACGAAAACCGCGTTATGACCACTAACGCAATACCGTCCTCCATCTCCTAAAATAAAAGCAAGATCGCCATCTCGTTTGAAAATAGGGATTTGGCTTGGCAGAGTTGACAAACATTCCTCGACAATAGAAGGTGGAAATTTTACTCGTTCATTTTCAAAGTTTACTATACAACTCTTTTTTTGCAATAAATCAAGAATTTTTTTGCTTTCGACACGAAGACCAACCGATTCAAGTATAACCAAGGAATTTTCGTGAATTGTCAAAATTTCATTTTCAGAAAGAACCTTTAAATCGGTTAATTGCATAAACCCTCCTTTTAATGACTTTTTAAAAATATATTTGACCTTCTAATTCTAGGTTTTTTCCTTATTAATAAATTATTATACTAAATTACGATCCCCCTCCTTTTTTACACAAGATCCGTTTTTATAAATTGTTACCCATAAGATCTCTTTTTGTAGTAATAAAACTGGATTATGTAACGTATAGAGGAAGCTCTAAATAATAAATTCATAATCAAGGGAAAATCCCCCTCAGTTTTTTAGCTTTTACTACTCGATTTAGTGCCAGCATGTAGGCTGCCATTCGCAAAGAGCTATGATATTTCAAATGAAGATTCCAAACCTCATCAAAAGCTTTGTTCATTATTTTTAATAAAAGAGCATTTACTTCGTTTTCATCCCACATCAAAGATTGGATATTTTGAACCCATTCGAAGTAGGATACCACAACTCCTCCTGCATTAGCCAAAATATCGGGAACAACAATAATATTTCTTTCTTTTAAAATGGTATCAGCGTTGAAAGTGGTTGGTCCATTCGCAGCTTCAACGATAACCTTGGCTTGAACTTTTCCTGCATTTTCAGAAGTGATTTGATTTTCTTTTGCTGCTGGAATGAGAAAATCGACTTTGAGATTCAAAAGGTCTTGGTTGTTTATAACCGATACTCCAGGAGCGGTATAGCCCTCGAGAAGATGGTGAGGATGATGGTTGGTATATTCAATCATGTCTTGAATATTAAGGCCTTCTTCTCTATAGAAAGAGCTACTTATATCACTTACCGCCACAATTCGACAGCCTTCTTTATTTAAAAGATAGGCAGCGGCTTGGCCTACATTGCCAAACCCTTGAATCGCTACCGATGAATAAGTTAAATCAATATTTATTTTTTTGGCTATTTCGTTGGTAATGAAAGCGACGCCACTTCCAGTTGCTTCCCTTCTTCCCAGTGAGCCACCGATTTCAATTGGTTTACCAGTTACAACACCTGGTACACAGAAACCCTTGAACATGCTATAGGTGTCCATAATCCATCCCATAACATCGGCATTGGTATTGAGGTCAGGAGCTGGAATATCCTTTTCTGGACCGATTAATGGAAGAATCATTGCAGTATAACGGCGAGTTATTTGCATGAGTTCTTTTTTTGTTAGCTTTGAAGGATCACAGCGAACAGCTCCCTTTGCTCCACCATAAGGTATATTAACTACAGCACACTTCCAAGTCATCCAGGCAGCCAAAGCCTTTACTTCATCAATCGTTACATCAGGTGCAAATCGTAGTCCTCCTTTACAGGGACCTCTGCTGCTGGAATGTTGAACTCGATAACCAGTAAACATTTCGACATGTCCGTTATCCATTTCAACCGGGAAAGAAACCGTAAGTTCTCTTTCAGGATAGCGAAGTGAGATGTAATCATCAAGATTCAACTCAAGTTGGTCGGCAGCAGAATCGAGTAGTTGCAACATGTTTTCGTATGGATTATAGCTTCGACTTGTAGTCATTAATAACCTCCAAATTCTGAATTATAATTTGCAGCTAAAATATTATATATAATAGCAAAAAATGATTCTACATTTCATTATTTATTTATTAATTTCAGTTGGTGTTTTAATTTAATGAAATCAGGTTCTTTTCCAGAATATATAAAAAAGCACTTTACCATCTCTCTTTTCCAGCTTATTCAAGGGGGATTGATGTATTTAATATGTCTAACCCGAAAATACCGTCAAATGAATTCTTTAATCGGTCATCCTGAGACCTCGCTTTTTGAGGGCGTGAGGATCTCCATCTGACGCTGAAGCGTCATCCTGAGGCTTCGTATTCAGAAGCCGTGAGGATCTCATTTTTTTAGGTTTTTTATTCTTCATAAATATTATAAAGGATGAGATTGCCACGTCGCTGCGCTTCTCGCAATGACGGAACAGTAAAAAATTCAAATCCCCCTTACCCCCTTTTCTAAAGGGGGAAATTGATCGGCATATAAATATTTTCATTGTTATTTGGTGCCACACAAGTGGCATGAAGGTCTATCCTGAAAATCCACGGGTATGATAAATCAAGCCTCTACCAAAGAATATAAAAAGTAGGGGCACAAGGTATTGTGCCCATTCTATAATTAATGTAGCGATATGCCATGGCATATCGAATATTGGATTTTCTTCCTCATCTGGTGCTACACAAGTGGTATAAGGGCTTATCCAAAAATCTCGATTTATTAAATGTTTTTATAAAATAATTTTAGAGAATTCTTCTTTAATATAAAAGTTGTTGCAATTTTCCTAGTATTTCTCCCAGTTTTATTGTTAGGATCTCTTTATGGACAGCCACACTAAGTTTTTCAAATTAGAAATCTTTGTAAACTGGGTTATCCTTTAACCAATCTTTGGCCACGATTTAATTGAAAAATGGTATACATATCATCAGAGGATAACTGAAAATCAAAAATGTCAAAATTTAACTTCTGATGCTCTGCACTTTTTGCTTTAGGGATAGCAACCACTTTTTTTTGCTGGATTAACCAACGGAGCATAATTTGTGGAACTGTTTTCTCATATTTGCTAGCAATTATTTCCAAGGTTGGATTATTAAGGTCCCGACCCCGGGCAATGGGACAGTAAGCAGTTAATGAAATATTATTTTTTTGACAGTAACTCAATATGGATTTTTGGTCGAGAAAGGGATGGTATTCAACCTGGACATTCATTATAGGCAAAAAAGATATTTTTTGGGCTTTCATGAGAAGATCTTTATTAAAATTGCTTAGTCCAATAAATCTAAGCATCTCCTTATTTTTTAGATAGTTCATCGCTTTAAAAGTCTCAGATAAGGAGATATTTGGGTTCGGCCAATGAATGAGTAACAAGTCAACATAATCGGTTTTCAGTTTTTTTAAACTATTTTCTAAAGAAAGGATTACATCTTGGTATTGAAGATGAGTGGACCAAACTTTGGTAGTTAGAAATATTTCGTTACGAGGAACCAACGATTGAGCTATGGCTTCCCCAATTTCACTCTCGTTTTCATACATTTCAGCAGTATCGATATGTCGGTAACCAATCTCAAGGGCAGAAATGGTTGCTTCAAAACATTCTTTCCCTCTCAAATTCCAAGTTCCAAGACCAATCACTGGCATTTTCATTTCAAATATTTCAATAAATTCCATCCCGTTTCCTCCTTCTTGCTAAATTTTTATTCTGGCATAGTATTGTCAAGAATCGCAATGGTCTATCAAATTTATACCGAGGCTTTATATAACTTTGGATTCATAACCGGCATTTTTAATTGCCGAAATCAGGGATTGAGGCGTAACTCCATCTTTGACGGTTATATCGGCTTCACCCTTTTTTAAATCGACACTAACAGCTAAAACACCAGGAACTTCCTGAAGCGCTTTTTGTACTCTCGCGACACAATGTTGGCAACTCATGCCTTCGATTTTTAATTTCATTTAAAACACCCCAGAATTTTAAAATATTAGTTTTAAATAATATGGAAAATTTATTTAAAAATTAGTATTTAATCGGAAACGATCCATCATTTGTTGGAAAATTGGTTGATAAACTTGGTACCTATTAGATTCTGCAGTGAAGGTTAAAATATATCCTTTATTTCCTTGAACCAAATAAACTTGTGAAAAAGTCAGGTTTTTTCCGCTTTGAGAACGACTATAAATTAGTATTTTGCTGGGAACACCCGAAACAAAACCATCATAATTCCCTAAAAATTGGATATCGGGGAAAGCTTTTAATTGATTGATATTCCATTGGTAATAATCAGCTAATTGAACTGGGGATTGATAGGTTTCAACAATAACATTTAGATTTTCACGAAAACTATCATTTTGACTGTCTGTTGGGGCAAGGAAGCCATTGATAATCTGGTTTTGATAATTCTGGGTAACCGGTTCCCAATTGGAAGGATAACTAACAAAAAATCTATGTGAAGAATCCTCAAAAATTTTAAAATCCACAGCTGATAATTGAGCCAAAGAAATTGGATTAGGTCTTTTATTATTAATAATATCTATCACTCTTTGACTGGGAATAGCAAAATTAAGATTTTCTCCGTGAAAATAGACATAAAAAGCAATAGCGATTACTTCACCCTGCATATTCATCACTGGACTCCCGCTGGAACCAGGAGAAACCGGAGCGGTTATTTGTATGACTTCTCCATTTGAGTATTCGGGAATATTTCTTATTGCAGCAATAATTCCATCCGATACGCTAAACTCAAGAGCTAAAGGATTTCCCATGACCAATACCCTTTCACCAATTTCAGGGGTTGAATGAGAAATTGGAAGACCTTGAACTGAATCATTTCGGATATCTACTGAAAGTAAAGCCAAGTCACTTTCTTTGCTTCCACCTAGAGCCTCTTTTACTAAATAGGAATTACCTTCAAAGGTTTTTACCACGGCACTATGAGCACTTTCAATAACGTGCCAATTGGTGATGACATCTCCTTGGTTATTTATAAAGAAGCCACTTCCTTGCATTAAGCTTTGACCTTGATTATTAAATGTATAGATAGCCACAATCGTAGGTTTTACTTTTTTTACCAGAGAAACTAGATCGGCTTGGGAAAAGGATATGTTTGATAAAATGAACAAGACAATTAAAATTAATACTATTCGGAACAAATATTTTTTCACAATTTCACCCTCCTATGTCCCATGAATGAATACTTATAATTCTATTATAGAGGATTGATTTGTGAATTGCTCATTTGTAATACGGGTTTGCTTATGATATTCTCAAATGTTATCTAAATATAAAATATTTTATCTAAAGAGTCATCGAAACATAAGGAAGATATGGAATTTCTTTTTATTAATTCAGATAGGTAAATTTATCCTTTAAAATTATTCCAATACCGAACTTGTTACCCCCAATGAGGTGATGATCAATCATGACATATCGAGGATTTAGCAAAAAGAGGAATATCTTCATTCCTCTTTTAGTTTGCATCGGATATTTTCTCATCTTTTCTCCTTTTAATGCCGATGCCAGTGATACTGGAGAAAAGGAGATCAGGTTGACCCTATCCCAGGTAGTCGAATTCGCCCTTGCTACTGATAGCCAGATCCTGGATGCCCAGGATAACGTCAAAATCGCCCAATCGAATCGTCGTATTGCTCAAAAAGAAAAAGGCTTCAACCCCACCGTTCAAGTCACTGGAGATATAGCCTTAGTTGGAGAGGCAGAATCAAATGCTCTCCTTTCAATCAGTGACTCGATTGCCCTGAATGAGACCTCCAGTGACCTTGCCAACCAATTGGAGCAGGCTGACCTCGCCCTCAACCAAGCCCAGAATGCTCTCAAGAATGCCCAGGAGAATACCAAACTGAAAGCCATCACCGCTTACCTGGAAGTCCTCAAAGCTGAATGGACCATCGAGATGGCCCAGCGCACTCTTGAGCAAGCTCATACTCTCCAGGCTGATATAGAAAACCAGTACCAATTAGGAATGGCCTCATCGGTGGATCTCCTCAAGGCCAAACAAACCGTAGAAAGAGCCCGGATCAACCTCGATCAATCCAACCAAAGTTTGCTTTTCAAAAAACAGCAGCTCAATCAAATGCTCGGGTACCCGCTCGATACCCCAATCACTCTCGAAAAGGATTTTCCCTACCAGCCACTGGGGGAGGAATTGGATCAGTTCACCACCCACGCTCAATCTGACCATACTGACCTCAAGGACTTACTCTGGCAAAGAGAAATCGAGACTATCACCTTGAAGCAGATTGAACGGAACCGTCAGGCCAAAATTCATCTCATTGGATCCTATGTTGAAGAAAACTATGCGGTCCGGTTTGACCTGCAAAGCCCCGATTGGGTCTTAGATTGGAAGGTCACCGGTCAGCTCTCGGAAGGGGAGGATACCTTTTCAACCAGCGCCATCAATCAAGACCCGTTTACTCCTTCGGCATCCGGCTGGGGACTGGGATTAGAAGTAACCTGGATTCCCTTTGATGGGGGGATTTCCCAAGAACGAAAACAACAACAGGAAATCATCCTGGCCCAGATCGAGAGAAAGTTGCAGGCTCTGCCTGATTCAATCACCCTTGAGGTATTGGATGCTTACCAGCTCTTCATCCAATCCGATCAGGTCACTCTCACTGCTCAGTTAGAGATGCAAATTGCTGAAGAAACCTACCGACTCCAATCCCAGCAGTATCAGGCTGGTTTTATCACCGACCGAACCCTCAAGGAGAGTGAATTGGCTCTGGAGAGTGCCAAGCTCGATTACCAGAAGGCGGTCTATGGGTTTATCCTCTCGAAGGCCCAACTCTACCAGATAGCTGGGAAGGAGATTATTGTTGAGGAACTGTAATTCCCTTTGCAACATAAAACAGAATAGTTATTAAGTAATCATAAATAATCGAATTTAAATATTTTTTTATAACGGAGTTTAATAATGTTTAATAGCGAATTGAATAAACCGATTATTATAGTTGAAGAGTTAACTAAAATTTATAAGATGGATTCATTTGAACTGAAAGCCCTTCAGAATGTTTCTTTTAAAGTTTATTCTGGAGAGTTTGTATCGGTTATGGGTCCATCTGGTTCAGGAAAATCAACCTTAATGAATCTCTTGGGGTGCCTTGATACCCCAACCAGTGGTCGATACTTACTAGATCAACAAGATGTATCAAAATTAAAGGATAATACTTTGGCAACCTTTCGAAATAAAAAAATAGGTTTTGTTTTTCAGAGCTTCAATTTACTTCCAAAATTGGATGCATTTCAAAATGTGGAATTACCTTTGATTTATGCAGGTGTATCGAGAGTTGAACGATATGAAATAGTTAAAAAATTTTTAACAAAAGTGGGGTTAGAAGATCGAATGCACCATCGGCCTAACCAGCTCTCTGGTGGACAAACCCAGCGGGTTGCTATTGCTCGAGCTTTGGTTAACGATCCGTCTATAATACTTGCCGATGAACCCACCGGAAATCTTGACACTCGCTCAGGCGAAGAGATCATGCAAATATTTCAAACTCTTAATGATGAAGGAAAAACCATAATTTTGGTCACCCATGAACATGATATATCCCTTCATACCAAAAGAATCCTTTCTTTTCGTGATGGCCAATTGGTTGGAGACGAAAAAGTAGAGAACCCGGTTCGAGCCGAAGATAGTCTTAAGACTTATACGGATCAAGAAGAAAAACAGAAACTTGAAGAAAGTCAATTATCTACCAAAAGTTAACCGAGAATAAATTTTCTTATCTTTTTAAGAATTGAACCTCAGGCCAATTTAACAGCACCTAGTGAAGATGAAAATACCTATTTAAAGCCGTCATTGCGAAGAGTTCAACTGGTTTTTGGTTGGAAGACGTGGCAATCACAACTGACGCTGCAAACGTCATCTTAGGTTTTATATACAGAAGCCATAAGGATCTCATTTTTTCGTGTTTTTAATCTTTTTCTCAGGGTAACCAAGAATAAACGAAAGAGACCCTCCCCGCCGTAAAACGACACCCCTCCGAGGAGGAGAATTGTTGAATTCATTCCACCGTTGGGGAAGATTCAAGGGGGCGTGCCCTTCTCGTTTTTTTGATTTCTTTTTACTTTTTTTATTTTTTCAGGATAGACCCTCGTGCCACTTTGGTGACTCCAGATGGGGATGAAAATATGTATATGCCGAACAAATTCCCCCTTTTCTAAAGGAGGTAAGGGGGATTTGAATTTTTTCCTGTTCCGTCATGGTGAGGAGCAAAGCAACCTGGCAATCTCATCCACCCAATCCGTCATTCTGAGGAGCGTCTGGTGCGACGCGAGAATCTCATCCGTCATCAACGTCATTGCGAGGAACGAAGTGACGTGGCAATCTCATCCTTAAAGTTTTTATAAAGAAGAAATTATAAAAAGATGAGACCCTCATGCCCTCAAAAAGCGAGGGCTCAGGATGATGGCATTTTTAATCATTAATGTATTTTCAGGATAGAATAAAATATTATTGAGTTACTCTTAGGAGGTGTGAAAAAATGTTAGGTGGTCACCAATCAAGAAAGCAATTTAAACAATTATTTTTAGGAAGTGCGATTTTTTTAGGGCTGGTTTTTATACTCCCTTTTGGAGTTTTTGCTGAAGAAACAAACAGTCCCCCTCTCACTCTCCCTGAAGCAGTAAAAATTGCGCTGGAAAACGGAAATGAAATGAAAAAAGTTCAATTTGATTTGCAGCAGAGTGAATTAAACTACAAAAAAACTAAAGCTGATTTACTTTTGGCTCCTTCGGTATTGAGCGATCTGTCCAATGAAACCGCACTATTAGTTGCCCAACGGAATTATGAAATTACTCGTTCCAATCAAATCCAGGTGGTCGAAGAAGCTTATTACAATATTCTCAAGCTCCAACGATCAGTGGTTTTAGCTCAAGATAATATTAATCGTTCTCAAAAGCAATTGGAAAATGTAAAAGCTAAATATTCATTAGGAATGGTTGCTCAGATTGATGTAATCTCAGCGGAATATGAATTGTCAAAAGCCCAGTCAGACCTTTTAAATGCAGAAAGTAATTTACAGATAGCCAAAATGAATTTTAACCAGCTTTTGGGGAAAGACCTAAATAGTCCTGTAGATTTGGCAAGTGAATTGATTTTTAATCCCTCAAATATTGATTTGAAGGAAAGCGTTGAATATGCTTTGAAACATCGTCTAGAAATTAAAAAAGCTGAGGATGAAGTAGTTTTAAAAACCAAAGAGGTTCAGGTTAATACTAATGATTACACACCGGTTATCAGCCAGCAACTATCTCATATAGGATTACAGATTTCATTAGTTAACCTTGAAAACATTAAAAATAGTATTCAAGTTGAGTTGAAACAAAACTATGAAGTGCTAAGAACTGCAGAACGAGCTGTTCCACTGCAGGAGAAAAGTTTAACCCGGGCTAATGAATACCTGAAAATAGCAGAAGCACGATATGATGCCGGAGTTATTACCAGCATTGAACTTATTGATGCTCGAAACGAAGCATTTCAAGCAGAAAACGCTTATTTACAAGCGGTATTTGATTATAATGTTGCCAAATCAAAATTTTATAATTCTTTAGGAATGTCATTAGAAGAGCGGATGAAAGTATTTTATGAGGAGGGATCGGAAACAGTTCGTCAAAAAAAAGAAGCTGGAGAAGAAACAGAATCATCTACTGATTAAAAATTATGAGAATGGAGGAAAAATATGGCAGGTGTTGTTGGAATATATCAAGGGAATCAAATCTCTCTGATTGAAAAACTTTTACCAGAAATTGCTTATCGAGGTAAATCGGGGAAGACACTTTTCCAAAACGGTTATTGTTCGCTCGGAATGATATGGAATGATTCCCAAGCGCCTCCCTTAAAATCGGGGAAAAATGAAATAATTTATGAGGATCAGGGTGGCGATGGGCGTTCAGTGAAAATTGTTTTAAGTCAGGAAAACATTGTTCTTTCTCGTGACTTTCTTGGTATTGCACCACTCTACTATGGTTGGAAAGATAATGAGTTCTTACTATTCTCTTCGGAAGTAAAACCTTTAATAAACCTAGTTCCAAAAGTCAACGAGCTTTTACCCGGACATGTATTTAATGGAAAAAACTCTGTGCCTCAAATTACATTACCGCAAGAATCAGTAACTAAAGATGACCCCAGTCAAATAGCTAAAAAGCTTTATAAGCTTTTATCTGAAGCAGTTCAAAAATGTATTTCAGCTCAGAAAATTGGATCTTTGCTGTCGGGAGGTTTAGATTCAAGTGCTATATCAGCCATTGCACGCCATGATATAAATACATTTCATACTTTTGCCGCAGGAGTGAATTCGGCTCCAGACCTTTTATATGCTCGTAAGGTTGCAGAACATATCGGTTCCATTCACCACGAAATGGTTGTAACTCAGCAAGATTTAATAACAATATTACCAGAAGTTATTTATCATCTTGAGTCGTTTGATCCGCTATTGGTCCGATCGAGTGTAACCAATTATTTAGTCGCCCGTTTAGCGGCTGAATATGTTCCTGCGGTTTTTTCCGGTGAAGGCGGGGATGAATTGTTTGCTGGTTATGAATATTTAAAATCAATCCCTCCCGAAGAGTTGACCGATGAATTAAGAGATATCACGCTTCGCCTTCACAACACGGCCTTGCAGAGGGTAGATCGTTGTGCATCGGCCTTTGGAATTATAGCTTATATACCTTTTCTTCACCCCGATGTTGTCCGTTTTGCTTTAAGTATTCCTCAGCAATATAAAATAAAAAACCAAGAAGAGAAATGGATTTTGCGATGTGCATTGGAAAATAAACTCCCAAATCATGTTCTTCATAGGAGGAAAGCCAAATTTTGGGAGGGAGCTGGGGTTAATGAAATATTAGCCTCCTATGCAGAAGAGAAAATTTCAGCATCAGAATTTGAAGAAGAGCATATTCTGCCCAATGGGTGGAAAATAAAGTCTCGGGAAGAATACCTTTATTATAAAATATTTATAGATTGTTTTGGTGAAATGAACTATCTTGATTGGATGGGTCGGTCAAAAACCTATTCTGAAAATTGACTTTTTTGTTTTTTTTAAAAAAAAAAGTGTTTTTCCACTAAAGATACATTAAACTTCTTCAAGGAGAACTATGAAAGCTCCCCTTCTATCCCGAAAATACCATCAAATGAATTCCCCCATTGAGGGGGGTTAGGGGGGTGTGCCCTTAATCCGTCATCCTGAGCGGTGCTTTTCCGCGTGAGGATCTCATCTGGCGCAGCCGGCGTCATCCTGAGGCTTCGTATTCAGAAGCCGTGAGGATCTCATCTTTTTGTTTTTTATTCCTAAAAAAAATAAAAAAAAGGATACCAAGATTTATACTACTAAAAAAGGATTTTACTTATTGAAATCTCCCCTCGTTTTGAATTCCTTCTCAAAAGGGTTTAATAACCATTAAAAAATCAGATAGTAAATATTTAAGAAAGTGGTAATATGATTCATAAAAATTCATTACTATCACGGAGAATTTTCCATGGACAGTACCAATTTTACTCAAGATGAATTGGATGGTTCCCTTCAAAGTGGAGAAAATCAAGCTATTAAAAAAAATGACCAGGAAGAACTATTTCATATATTCACGTATAGTGAAAATCAATACCGAGAAATTAAAATAAAAGAGGCAGATGAAATAGATGATTTAAGAGATAGTCAGTCAATAACCTGGATTAATGTTGATGGTATCTGTCAGGAAAATATTTTAACCAAGATTGGATCGAAATTTGGTATACATCATCTCGTGTTGGAAGATATACTCGACACTACCCAACGCCCAAAAGTCGAAGATTATGAAAATTATCTTTATATTGTTGTAAAAATGATATATAGCCAGAACCAGTCGGATGAAATCATTTCAGAACAGGTGAGTCTTATATTAGGAGACAAATTTGTTATCTCTTTTCAAGAAGAAAAAAAAGGAGATGTTTTCGAAGAGATAAGAAATCGCATTCGTCTCGGTAGGGGTCGGTTGAGAAAAGCAGGAGCCGATTATTTGGTTTACGCTCTCCTGGATGCGATCGTCGATAATTATTTTCTCATGGTGGAACAAATCGGGGATCAATTAGAAGAATTAGAAGATGAATTGGTTGACCATCCTTCCTCAAAAATTTTACCGAGGATTCATTTTTTAAAAAGGAATATGATATTTTTTCGAACCTCTATTTGGCCCATGCGTGAAGTGATCGGTTCTTTAGAAAGACGTGAGTTTCCCTTTATTGAAAAATCCACCGTCGTTTATTTACGGGATATATATGACCATATTACTCAACTTATCGATACAATTGAAACTGATCGAGAATTAATTTCCAGTATGATTGATATTTACCTATCGAGTATCAATAATCGTTTAAATGAAGTAATGAAAGTTCTAACCATGATTGCTACCATTTTTATGCCCCTTTCTTTTATCGCAGGAATCTATGGCATGAACTTTCGTTTTATGCCTGAACTGTATTGGAAATGGGGGTATGCAATTACCTTGTTCACCATGGGAGGAATAGCGTTGATTATGTTATTTTTCTTTAAAAAGAAGAAATGGCTATGAGAGAATTATTCATTTTTCTTTTGGATTTAAGGATTCAAAATATGTTTTTGTATAAAACTTTAAATAAGCATTTGTAACCTGTGAGGAGGTTCTATTATTTATGAAAGAAGAGTCATCAAAAGGGACTCCCCCTTTAATCCGGAAAAAAGGTGGGAGTAAAATGCAAAAATCTTTAGGACCGGTCATTAATTTAGAGGAGCATGTTTACCCTGATTGGTGGCGAAGAATATTTAATTCAATTTATTTAAAAACCGATGCCGATGTTGTTGAAGATAGTGAAATAACCCGCAAAGAGGTCAATTTGTTTATCGAAGCTGTTTCACTATCTCCTGATGATAAAATATTAGATCTTTGCTGTGGTCAGGGAAGGCATTCTTTAGAGTTAGCACGACGAAACATGAAAAATATCTATGCATTAGACCGCTCCCATTACTTAATACAGAAAGCTAAAATTCAAACAAAAAAAGAGGGTTTAGGTATCCAATTTCGAGAAGGAGATGCGAGAAAACTTCCCTATTCAAGTGATTTTTTTGATGCGGTTCTTATTTTAGGAAATAGCTTTGGATATTTTGAGACTGTTCAAGATGATATTAAGGTTTTAAAAGAAATTTTCCGGGTTTTGAAGCCTTGGGGACGGTTATTAATAGATGTCGCTGATGGCGAGTTTTTAGCTGCCCATTATGAACCCCGTTCATGGGAATGGATTGACAAAAAATATTTTGTTTGTCGAGAACGATCCCTTTCGGCTGATGGTCATCGACTTATTTCTCGAGAAATAGTCAATCATGTGGATCGAGGAGTCATAGTTGATCAATTTTATGGAGAAAGACTTTACACTGAAGATGAACTCAGCCAACTCCTAAAAAATTCTGGTTTCAATGATATTGTTTTTCATGGAAAAATATCTTCAAATTCTCAAAGAAATCAAGATTTAGGTATGATGAAACAAAGAATAATCGTTAGTTCTCGAGTAAAAAAACCTTGGACCCCAGGTAAGAAAAAGTTACCACCAAGTATTCGACGAGTTGCAGTTTTATTCGGTGATCCAGGGAAGCCTGACATTTTAAAACCATCATCAGTTTTTGATGACGATGATTTTTATACCATAGACCAACTGAAATCAGCTTTGCATGAATTAAGAGAATATAGTTTTATATATCTCGATAATCATCAAAAACTGGTAAATAATCTCATTTCCCTGAGAGGGAAAATTGACTTGGTTTTTAATTTGTGTGATGAGGGTTTTAATAATGATCCTCGCATGGAGTTACATATCCCCTCTTTTTTAGAAATGATAGGAATTCCCTATACGGGATCCGGACCTCAATGTTTATCTTATTGTTATGATAAATCATTAGTAAGAGGAATGGCTCGGGAGATGAATATTCCAGTTCCGAAAGCGTTTTTTATTAAGCCGGAAGACACCATATTTGATCTCATGATAAATTTTCCGGTCATTGTAAAGCCAAATTTTGGTGATGCAAGTTTTGGAATTACCCAAAAAAGCGTAGCTTATAAAATTGAAGAATTGATGAATGCTATATCGGATATTCGTGGCCAGTTTGGTTATGATAAACCAATTTTGGTTGAAGAATTTATAACTGGTTCAGATCTTAGTTTAGGAATTATTGGGAATTCCCCCGAATCATACTTGGTACTTCCTTTATTGGAGGAAGATTATTCAGAACTACCGGTGGAATTACCAAAAATTTGTGGATATGAAGCAAAGTGGCTTCCTGACTCGCCCTATTGGAAAATTAAGTCGGTTAAAGCTAAAATTCATGAAGAGACTGAAAAATTAATCATAGGAAGTTCGTTGAAACTTTTTGAAAGATTGGAATGTCGGGATTATGTTCGTTTTGATTGGCGTTTGGATGATTTAGGGAATCCACGACTATTAGAAGTTAATCCTAACCCAGGTTGGTGTTGGGACGGGCATTTAGCTAAAATGGCAAAATTGGCTGGAATATCATATGCTGAATTGTTAGAATCAATATTAAAAGCAGCTGAGGTTCGTTTTGGGTTTAGGAGCTTAAATGGGGTAAAGAAAACTTTTAATAATGATCATCAAATAACTAATCAAGAAATAATTTTAAAATAAATATTATCAGGAGGTAGGTCATAATGAGGACTCGTCGATTAGGGAAAACCGATCTCGAATTAACGGTGATTGGATTTGGATCTTGGGCAATTGGTGGTGGAGGATGGAGACACGCCTGGGGCCCTCAAGATGACTCTGAGTCAATAACAGCCATAAAGAAAGCTTTAGATCTCGGGATAAATTGGATTGATACTGCTGCAATTTATGGTCTTGGACATTCAGAAGAAATAGTTGGGAAAGCAATCAAGGGTATTTCGAAAAAACCAATCATAGCAACAAAATGTGGTTTAGTATGGGATGAAATGAAAAATATTTCTAACCGACTTAAAAGAGAAAGCATTAAAGCTGAAGTTGAAGCAAGTTTAAGGAGATTAGATATCGGTACCATTGATCTCTATCAAATTCACTGGCCGATTCCTGATGAAGATATCGAGGAAGGTTGGGAAACAATGGCTCAATTGGTAAAAGAAGGGAAAGTTAGATATATTGGGGTATCGAATTTTAATGTATCCCAAATGAAACGAGCCCAATCAATTTATCCAATTGCATCATTACAACCTCCTTACAGCATGTTGAAAAGAGATATTGAAGAAGACATACTATCCTTCTGTAACCAAAACTCAATTGGTGTTGTTGTTTATAGCCCAATGCAAAAAGGATTACTGACCGGCAAAATGACTCGGGAACGGATTGCAAGCTTTCCGGCTGATGATCACCGAAGAAACGATCCCGAGTTTAATGAGCCATTAATTAGCTATAATCTTGAATTCGTGAATCAACTGATTCCAATCGCCAAAAAACATAATAAAACTCTTGCACAACTAGCAATTGCTTGGGCTTTGAGACGTCCTGAAGTGACGTCAGCTATTGCAGGAGCCCGACATCCGGATCAAATAGCTGAAACGGTTTTAGCGGGCGATTGGACACTTCCTCAAGAGGATATTGACAATATTGAGAAATTGTTCCGGGAGCGTAAACAAAAAATTATGAATAAATAATTACAAAAATCATAGAGGGTGAAAGCGTTACAATTGATCCGATAATTCTGCTTCGCCCTCTACCCTGAAAACACCGGAAACAGTGAAAAGTGATCAAACAAAAATGAGAAATGCACACCCCCCTTAGTCCCCCCTCAATGGGGGAATAAAATGAATAATTCCCCTCCTTGGAGGGGTGCCGCTTTGCGGCGGAGAGGGTGTTTTTTCGGTTTTTCCTCGATAACCTGAGAAAATTATAAAGAAATTTGATTAAAGTTGAGATCCTCACGCCCTCAAAAAGCGAGGGCTCAGGATGACATCGGTAGTGTTAGATGAGATTCTCACGTCGCACAAGACGCTCCTCAGAATGTTCTGTGTTAATTGTCAAGTCAAAACTACTTCAAGATTACTTTTTAGTTTTAAGTAATGAGGATCATAAGGACAACCACTTTTTAATACCGCAAAGGCTTGTCTTAAGAGCTTATTGGCGACTGCTATGAGAGCGACTTTCTTTGGTTTCCCCTTTGCAAGGAGTCGCTGATAGAGTTCCCGACATTGAGCATTAGACCGTGAAGCCGAAAGAGCCGCAAGATAGAGAAGCCTCCGGAGATAGCCATTCCCCTTTTTACTCAGCCAGGCTTTGCCTTTGTCTTTTCCAGATTGAGAGATCTGGGGAGCAAGACCTAA
>Ga0334890_1001161_pt1 | contig 37502 bp, 29 predicted proteins | sample GraSluR1_MG_3_FD_207220 | JGI IMG/M metagenome (GOLD analysis project Ga0334890, IMG submission 207220) | Sludge microbial communities from methane-producing bioreactor in Wageningen University, Netherlands - Granular Sludge_31_08-R1 | ecosystem: Engineered > Bioreactor > Anaerobic >... | reverse complement strand
CATTTCCTCAACAACCTCCAGCTCCCCATCCAACGGTCGTTATAATCAGACCAACCCGCGGTTCGTGTCAAGACATCGTGAACAAAACCACCGCCCCTCCGTCAGGAGATTCTGGGAAACGACACCACGAAACCAATGGAGGGGAAGCGGAGCACGGCATCTCCAATCTGACGCTGCTTGATGAGTCCACGAACCGGAGCTACAAGAACGCCGTCTTTGCCGTCAAGCGGCAGCGTCTGCTGGAACTGGACCAATCGGGGATTTTCGTTCCTCTATGTACCCGAAATGTGTTTCTGAAGTGCTACAGCCCCCAGGTGGATAACCTGATGTTTTGGGGAGAGGATGACCGGGACGGCTATATCTCGGCCATCGCCGATGTCTTGGCGGACTTCTTTTGCGGGACTATGGAGGGATGACAATGAGCTTCGGCAGCCAAATCAACTACCAGCAGTTACTGGAACGGCACGAAGGCATTCGGGTGCCCATGATCCAGCGCGATTACGCGCAAGGCCGTCCGGCGGAAAAGGAGGTGCGCGAAGAGTTTCTGAAGACTCTCAAAGATGCCCTGTGCAAGCCAGCCGACGACCAAAGCCTTCCACTCAATCTTGATTTCATTTACGGCAGTGTCGAGGGGAACGAGCAGACGCGATTCCTGCCGCTCGACGGGCAGCAGCGCCTCACGACCCTTTTTCTTCTGCACTGGTACCTGGCGTGGAAGGATGACCAGTGGGCTACCTTCGAACAGCTGTTCTTGTCGGAGGATCACTCCCGCTTTGCCTACAGCGTGCGCCCGAGCAGCAACGAATTCTTCGATCAATTGGTAAGCTATCATCCCGCTATCTCCCCCGATGAAGTGCAGTCCCTGGCGACCCTGATTGCCGACCAGTCATGGTATTTCCGAAGTTGGCGGCTTGATCCGACGATCCAGGCCGTACTCCACATGCTGGACGCCATTCATGACAAGTTTTGCAAATCGGAGGGGTTGTTCGCTCGATTATTGGATACGGACCAGCCTGCGATTACCTTCCAGCTTCTTGATCTGGAGAATTTCGGTCTCTCGGACGATTTGTACATCAAGATGAACGCGAGAGGGAAGCCCTTGACGGCGTTCGAGACGTTCAAAGCACGCTATGAGCAGGAATTGGTCAACCAGCTTCAGGGAGAAACGTTCTCGATTGGCGAGCAGACTTTTGGAGGAGCCGACTACATCGCCAGGCGCATGGACACGGCTTGGGCTGACCTTTTCTGGAAACACCGAAGCACAGGAACCAACCTCTACGATGCCGCCTTCATGAATGTGTTTCGAGCCGTTGCACTGATCACCCGCAACCCTGAATCGACGGAATACCTGGGGGATTTTACCAGGCTACGAAAGGGAATCGATCCACCCTCCTACACCGACTTCCATTCGTACAACTGGCTCGATGAGGAATTCACCCGCACCCTCATGCATCTGCTCGACGCATGGTGTGGCTCTGACAGTTCGCTGCACCAACTCCTCCCTGATGGCCGTTATCTCAATGAGAACGTCCTCTTCGAAAGAATCATGTCTAATGGGGCAAACCTCTCGTACGTCGAACTTGTCCAACTCACGGGCTATGCACAGTTCATCGTGAAGCACCAGGGCGGCATCGATTCTGAATGCTTTCAGGAATGGATGCGGGTAATCCAAAACCTTGGCGTGAACACCGGGTATAACCGCCCAGACGATTTCAGGCGTAGTGTTCGCGGCCTTGTGGGATTGATTGAACACTCCGGCGATATATTGGGGCACTTTGCACAATCCGAGAAGCCCACGACCGGTTTCAGTGAAGCGCAGATTGCCGAAGAAAAGCTGAAGGCCCAACTTATACTCGCCAATGATGGATGGCGGGAACTTGTAACTCGCGCCGAGGGCCACGGGTATTTTCGCGGTCAGATCGGTTTCTTGTTGGATTTTGCAGGGCTAGTCACCAAGAGCTCTGAGTGGGAGCCTGACAACTGGGATGCCTCTGAGCATGTGGCTTGCCAGAAGGCTTTTGAACGATATCTCGATGTTGCGGAGACGATGTTCTCCGCAAACGGCCTCGTTGAACCCGGTGGATATCGCTGGCAAAGGGCGTTACTCAGCCTTGGCGACTACTTTCTTCCCAGCGGCCGCAACCGCTCATTCCTGGTTAATTCTGTGACGGAAGAAGCAAGCTGGAAGCGGCTGCTCAGCGGTTCCGGCAATCGGGCTGCTGCTGCACGCAACATTCTGAAGAGCCTCTGGCAGAAGCTTGTGCCCGATGCAGACATATCGGAGCAGCTTGACAAAATCATTGCGGGAGCTGATTCGCTCGATCCATGGCGTAAGGCGATGGTAGATTGCCCTGCTGTGTTTAATTATTGCGAGCGCAACTCGATTCGCGTTGATGAATACGGCACCATCTACCTGCTGAAGCGCTCCCAGATGAATGGTGCCCATGCCGAGCTGTTCACCTTCTGCATCTACGACAATCTTCAATCATTAGCTCAGAACGGTGGCCTCGCCCCGCTCAAGCTAATGGAGTACTCCTTCTCAAAGGAAACTGCGATTGAGCCCCGCATTAGATTCGATTGGTCTGGTGACAAGGTCGGCCACTTCGATCTAGAAGGCGGCAAAGATGGCTTTGTTTTATATCGCAGACTGGATCGTGATGAGAACCAGCCCCGTTTCGTCGATTTTCTCGTCGAAAATGCCGGGTTCAGGCTTACTGAACAACGCATCGAGAGGAAGTGTGCACCCTCGGAAATAATAAGTGTCATCAATGAATTACGAAACGGCCTTATCAAGTTCACCGAAGGGGAGGGTCACGATGTCTAAGAAAACACGCCATGAGAGGCTGCTTTAGAACTCCGAGGGGCGACCAATCAACTGTTCTATCGGCTTCCTGGGTGGCTCCCGGGGTAACTCGCGACAAAACCTGTGACAGGACCACGACAATGCTTGCGTCATGCCGTCCCGCCAGCCTCACCGACCAAGTCCCGACCAAGTAGCTTTACGGCTCCATCTCCCAGCAGAAACCGCCAGGCCGGCACCACCCGGATGGTGCCAAAATCCACGGGGATGGTTTTATCGGTGCGCCAGGTGACGATGATCCCCTCCGCCACCGTCAGTTCGACCATGGCTTCGGAGAGGGAACGCACTTCGCTCTGCCTGACACGGGGATCGGCCAGCGAGACGCAGACCTGGATCGGCATGACGGCTCGTTCTTGTCCCGGCGCTGTCGGCAGCAGCGCGACAAGATCCACCTCCCGGCCCGTCTTGGTCTTGTGGTAGAAGATTTCCGGCGTCACCCGCCGCAGCGCGGTGAACACCAGATTCTCCAGCAGGCTGTCGCGGTTGGTGAGGATGCCGGAGCTGATCGAGGTTACAAGGGCGTGGTCGACAAAGTAGGCCTTGCGGGGATTGACGCTGATGCGGGTCGGCGAGCTGGAAAAGATATTCACGCTGAACAGCAGCCCGACATCCTCGAACGCGGCACACCAATCGACCAGCGAGCTTTTGCGCACCCGGTGGCCGAGGGATTTCAGGTAGTCGGTCAGGTGACTGACGGCGTAAAAGGAGCCGCTGTGCGTCGAACGCTCGTCCGAGGAAATCGAAGCGGCCCCTTGGGAAATCCACTTGATCTTTCCTTTCCGATTCTTTATTTTAGGATATGTTGTTAAAATAAAATAAAGACGAACCTTATTTTAGGTTCGAGGCAGGCAGGATGAAGCGAGAACTCCAAGGCAGATACGTGACCATATCGACGGTGGGTGAGAAGGCCCAGGCCTTCGTACCCGCGCCGCTGCCGCCGCGTCCGCCCATCGACTGGACCCCAGAGCTGCGCAGCAAGTTCGACCAGGCGTTGCTGGCGCTCGGGCGGCTGGACAGCGTCTCGACCCTGCTCCCGGACACCTCGCTGTTCCTCTACATGTATGTCCGCAAGGAAGCGGTGCTCTCCTCCATGATCGAGGGAACCCAGTCGTCCCTGTCGGATCTGCTGTTGTTCGAGCTGGATCAGGAACCCGGCGTGCCGCTGGATGACGTGCGGGAGGTCAGCAACTATGTCGCGGCTCTCGACCATGGCCTGCGTCTGTTGGAAGAAGGGCTGCCGTTGTCGCTGCGGTTGTTCCGCGAGATCCATGGTGTGCTGCTGACCAGGGGCCGGGGCAGCAATCAGACCCCGGGGGAGTTCCGGCGCAGCCAGAACTGGATCGGCGGCACCCGGCCGGGCAATGCGGCCTTTGTTCCGCCGCCTGCCGAAGAGGTGCTGGAGTGCATGAGCAAGCTGGAGCTTTTCCTTCACGACCAGCCGGAGCCGACCCCGGTGCTGCTCAAGGCGGTGCTGGCTCATGTGCAGTTCGAGACGATTCACCCGTTTCTGGACGGTAACGGCCGTCTCGGTCGTCTGCTGATCGCGCTGCTGCTGTGCGAACAGAAGGTGCTGCGGGAGCCGATGCTCTACCTCAGCCTCTACTTCAAGACGCACCGCCAGTATTACTACGATCTGCTCAACAACGTGCGCCTGACCGGCGATTGGGAAGCTTGGCTCGACTTCTTCGCCGAGGCTGTGATCGCAACCGCCACCCAGGCGGTCGAAACAGCGCAGCAGCTCCTCGATCTGTCGAACCAGGACCGTAACAAGATCAGCGGCCTCGGACGGGCGGCGGCATCCACCCTGCAGGTCCACCGGGCACTCATGGAGCATCCCATCGCCACCTCGGGCTCGCTGGTGGAAAAGACCGGCATCACTCCTGCCACGGTCAACAAGGCGCTCGGCCACCTGGAGCAGCTCGGCATCGTCAAGGAGCTAACCGCCCAGAAGCGCAACCGCCTGTTCAGCTATGCGGGCTATATCGAGATCATGAGTCGCGGCACGGAACTGCCGGGCAGGTAGGCCAATTCGATTCCCGTTTTCGGAATCGAATCAGATTCGCTGGGAGATTGTTCTTGGTATCCGCTCGCTCTGCCTGACGCGGGGATCGGCCAGCGGGGTGCAGACCTGGATCGGCAGCTCACGCAGCTCGATGAGTGATTACAGCGATCTGCTCCAACGGCGGATAAACACTGCCACCTCGGCCTTGTCGATCTCACCCCGGGCGACAGACAGCACCACTTCGGCGAAATCGTCTTCCGGAGCATCGAAGTCATGGCCGTTCAGTAGCAGAAACACCAGCGCCGCCACCGCACCGACCCGTTTGTTGCAGTCGAGGAAGGGATGGTTCTTGACCGGGTGAAAGAGATAGGCGGCGGCCATCTCATACACATCGGTGTGCAGGAACTCTCCGCTATAGGTCGCCATGGGGATGCCGAGCGCGGATTTGAGCAGCTCGATATCCCGGATGCCGGTTGCGCCACCGTAGCGTGAAATCTGATCGCGATGGATTTCAAGAATCTCGGTGAGGGTCAGAAACTTCACCGCCTACTCCGCCAGCTTTTTGAGTGCCTTGGGGTAGCGGGCATTGACCTTGTCGAGAGCGGCAGAGAACGCCTCCCTACGGCCTTTATCCCTGATGGGGGAAAGAATCAGGACCTGGCCGTCGGTGGTGACATCAAAAGGTGTCTCGGCATCGGCCCCGAGCAGTTCCAGGATCGGTTTCTCGATCACCAGCGCCAGGCTGTTGCCGTGCTTGGTCAGGGTCTTGATCATGGCGGCCTCCACGGTCTAGCGTTAATACATCGTTAGTACAAAGATAGAACCAATCCGTGATTCAGTCAAGACGGACATGCGCAGCCCGGCAGACAGCGGCATTAGGCTCAGCATGGATGTCTTGGTGTATTTGGTTGGCGAATGTTAAAAGGAAGCAGCGTTTACGCCGCTTCCCGCTCGTACCAGGCGACGATGCCGCCGAGCCGCTCCTGTCGTTTGATCGGGCCTGCGGATGTGCGCCGGAAATCGGCGGAGATGATGTTGTTGCCCGTGCCCTGGTGGGGGCGCTGGATGGGGTAGTAATCGAGCCAGACGCGGTTGATGTGGGCCGGCCGGTCAAGACCGAAGCAAACGAAGTGGTTCAGGCACTGTGCTTGCAGGTGCCGATGAAGGATTCGCAAAAGGCGTTGGCCTGCTGCATCACCCAGGCATCAATGGGGTGCAAGGTCGGCTGGCTCATGTAGACCCGGCGGCTGCCGAGATGGATGAAGACCAGCACATAGGCGTCGAACTTGCCGCGCAGGGTGTAGACCGGCTTGGTGAACAAGTCGCAGGCCACCAGCGATTCCATATGGGCGCTGACGAACTTGGACCAGGGAACTGACGGCCTGCTCTTGGTCTTCTCGGGAGGCGGCGGACAATCGGAACGCTTCAGGATATCGCGGATGGTGGTGAGACCCACGGCAATACCGAGTTTATTGAGCTCGCCGAAGATGCGCTTGTAGCCCCAGGAGAGATTCTCGGCCGCCATGCGCAGGATCAGCGCCACGGTATCCTCGGCGGTGCCGGAACGTCCGCCTGGTTTCGGACTGCGGGCCTTGGCCTTCGGACTCAGCCAGCGTCGGTAGGTGTGCGGCTTGACCACCAGCATGACATCGGCAACGTCGTGGTTGATCTCGTTTCCCAGTCGCAGGAGCTCGGTCCGCTCCTCGGGCGTGGGGGCAATGCCCTGATCGTCGATCCGGCCGCGCAGCATTTTGATCTGGAACATCAGCAGCTGCATGCCGACGTCGCCTTTCGGCAGGAACCGATGTGCCAGGAAGGTGAAAAGAACGAACAGAAGATTGAATTTCATGCCCAACCCACGATCCTGCGCAGGATGCATATCCTGTGGATATTCATACCTGGAACTCGGCCTGCCAGTCAACTTCGGGTCCGATCCGAAGGTTGAGGTCGTCCGAATAGCCAATACAAACTTTCGCGATTTTCGCGCCTTTCGCGGTTAAAGAAGGAATCTAAACATGATGAAAAACAACCCCGAACTCAAAAGCAAGATCGACCAGCTCTGGAACAGGTTCTGGTCCGGCGGCATCTCCAACCCGCTCGCCGCCATCGAGCAGATCACCTACCTGCTGTTCATGAAACGGCTCGACGAGCTGGACCAGAAGAGGCAGGCCGATGCCGAATGGACCGGCGAGCCCTACACCTCCAAATTCGCCGGCCAATGGATTCCGCCCGAATACCGCGACAAGGAGAGGGCCGGCAACTACGCCGTTGACAAGCGCACCCTGCGGTGGACCGAGTTCAAGCGCATGCAGGCCGAGGAGATGCTCCAGCATGTGCAGGACAAGGTCTTCCCCTTCCTCAAGGACATGAACGGGGCCGAAAGCAAATTCACACGCCACATGAAAAACGCCGTGTTCATCATCCCCAAGCCGACGCTCTTGGTGGAGGCGGTGAAAACCATCGACGAGATCTTCGAGATCATGGAGAAGGACTCGCAGGAAAAAGGCCAGGCCTTTCAGGACATCCAGGGCGATGTCTACGAGATGCTCCTCTCCGAGATCGCCACGGCGGGGAAAAACGGTCAGTTCCGCACTCCGCGCCACATCATCAAGCTGATGGCCGACCTGGTGCGGCCGCAACCGGGCCACCGCATCGCCGACCCGGCCTGTGGTTCCGGCGGCTTTCTGCTCGGAGCCTATCAGTACATCGTCACCGAGCTGGCGAAGAGGGCCGGTGCAAAAGAGTTGCAGCCCGACGAAGACGGCTTTGTCCGCACCTCGGTGGCGGCCGGGCTCACTGAAAAGGCCCAGGCCATCCTGCAAGCCTCACTCTTCGGCTACGACATCGACAGCACCATGGTGCGCCTGGGGCTGATGAACCTGATGATGCACGGCATCGACGAGCCCAACATCGACTACAAGGACACCCTCTCCAAGAGCTACAACGAGGAGGCCGAATACGACATCGTCATGGCCAACCCGCCCTTTACCGGCAGCATCGACAAGGGCGACATCAACGAAAACCTGAGCCTCTCCACCACCAAGACCGAGCTGCTGTTTGTCGAGAACATCTATCGCCTGCTGAAAAAAGGCGGCACCGCCTGCGTCATCGTGCCGCAGGGGGTGCTGTTCGGCTCCGGCGGCGCTTTCAAGACCCTGCGTCAAATGCTGGTGGAGCGCTGCGACCTCAAGGCCGTCATCGTCATGCCGAGCGGCGTGTTCAAGCCCTACGCAGGGGTCAGCACCGCCATCCTGTTCTTCACCAAGGTCTGGGGGCCAAAGGACAAGGTCACCCAACCGGCCACTGAAAGCGTTTGGTTCTACGAGGTGCAGGCAGACGGTTACTCGCTCGACGACAAGCGCAGCAAACAGGAGGGGTATGGGGATTTGCAGGATATCGTCGCCCGGTTCCATGCCCGCAATGCCGAGACCGATACCGACCGAACCGCGAAATGTTTTTGTGTGTCTCGGGCGGATATTGAGGCTGAAAGCTATGACCTCTCGCTCTCGCGCTATAAGGAGGATGTCTTTGAAGTGGTTGTCTATGACAAACCCGCTGACATTATAAAGCGACTTATTGAGGCGGAAGTGGGCGCGGTGGAAGACGCCGACTTGGCCAAGATTCAGAGTGGAATTGTGCGCGATCTGCTGGAGCTGAGGGGGATGATTGGATGAAGCGCGAGCCTTTACTCAAAGCAGCACCTTTTTCCGGCTCGCGTGTTCAGCCGTTTGACGGTACAAGGCGGTATTTAAGCACCGGCGACCTGCAGGAGGCGGCAACTTCGTTTGTTGAGGTCACCTATGCGGACAGGCCGTATCGAGCCGACATTTCAGTCCGCCCCGGGGATGTATTGTTTGCGCGCATGAAAGGCACAAAAAAGGTCCTTGAAATAGACCGTTCTCTCGCTGGCATTATTGTATCCACCGGTTTTGCCGTGCTCCGGCCGACGGAAGAGTGCAACGGAAAGTTCCTGTCGATTTATCTGAAGTCAGAAGATTTTGAAAGGCAGAAAGAAAAATACTGCTCAGGTGCAACACAACCGGCCATAACGAATGCCGGTATCAAGAAGATCACGGTTCCATGCCCTCCGCTTGACGACCAAAAGCGCATTGCCCATCTGCTCGGCAAGGTGGAATGGCTGATCGGCCGGCGCAAACAACACCTGCAACAACTCGACGACCTGCTCGAAAGCGTCTTCCTGGAGATGTTCGGCGACCCCGTGCGCAATGAGAAAGGGTGGGACAAACCGGAATTGAAACAGTTTGGCAAGATATCGACGGGAAATACCCCTGCGAGAAAAGACCCGTCCAACTATTCGAGCCGACACATTGAATGGATAAAGACGGACAATATTTCGGCTGACTCTGCATTCATAGATCGGGCCGCTGAATACCTTTCAGAAACTGGGGCAACCAAAGCGCGAACAGTAACGAAGGGCGCTCTTATGGTGGCCTGTATAGCTGGGAGTGTCGAGTCCATCGGGCGGGCCGCACTGGCAGACAGAACAGTTGCTTTCAACCAGCAGATCAACGCCATTCAGCCCAAGAAGGATGTGAATCCGTTCTTTTTATACGTTTTGTTCAAGGTTTCAAAAGCATACATCCAAAGCCATGCTTCAAAGGGGATGAAAAAAATTTTGACCAAAGGCAACTTTGAAAAGATCACGATGATCAAGCCGCCAATCGAGCTTCAAAACCAATTCGCCGCCATTGTTGAAAAGGTGGACACCCTCAAATCCCGCTGCCGGGGGAGCCTGACCGATCTGGAAAGCCTCTATGGCGCACTGAGCCAGAAGGCGTTCAAGGGCGAGCTGGATTTATCGCGGGTGCCGCTGCCAACGGATGGTCCCGGCATTGCCGAGGAAGAAAAGATCGATGTAGAGGAAGAACAACCCATGGAGCCACTGTTCGAGTTGCCTGCACCAGGCCGGCTTGCCGTGTTGCAATCCGTGGATGGTCGCAAATCTTTGCTGGGAGAGTGGCTGAAAGCGTGGCTGGAGCATCTGGGCGATACACCTTTTACCGCGCAGGATTTTATGGATGCCGCCCTCCAGCGGCTGTGGGAACTGTCGGAAGACGATGTGCCGAACTGGGGCACGGCGGAGTATGACGAACTCAAGGCCTGGGTGTTCGAAGCGCTGGAACAGGGCCGCCTGACCCAGGGTTACGACCATGCCAACAACCGCGGCCAGATCACAGCGGCAAAGGGATAATACCGGACGAAGCTGCCATGCTTCCAAATCACCGACACGAAGGGCTTTCGCAGCCTGTAAGCGGGTGTTGAGCACCGCTTCCGCAGTGAGAGTGGAAGCTGCAGGAAGAACAGGGTTGATGTGAAAATCGAGGCACTCAAGGAGTTCCGCATTATCGTCCGGCGCAGCATCGAGGTGATTGAGAGCCAGATCCCGGCCTTCGGCAGTCAGGATGAGAATAAACGGGAAGCCGGACCCAGCAGGCAGATGGACTTCGTAGAAATCACCGCCCGGTTTCTCTTTTAAACCCCGCAGGCGCAGCCGGTCTGCCAGGCCCGTCCGTCTGGACCCATGATCCAATGGCGGTGGCCGAGCGCGTGGGCGTGGCCGGGATGAGTACAGACTCCCCCCGGACCCTGCCGGTGGCTGTTGCAATAACCCCCGAAACGGCTCACCGGAGACCAGTCGGGACTGACCGGTGGCAGTTCCGGGGCCAGTGAAGCAAACTCCCCGCCAGCGTAAACAATCTTACCGTCCACCACGGTGAGCAGGCTTTCCAGGCCGCGGATGGCGTCCTCTTCCACCGCGAAATAATCTTCGCTCAGTACCGCCAGGTCGGCCAGCTGTCCCGGGGATAATGCCCCTTTAATCTCATCCTCGCCGCTGAACCAGGCGCTTCCCTGGGTCCATAGCCGCAGGGCCTCCTCCCGGCTCAGTCGGTTTTCGGGATCATTGATCACCACACCGCCCACGCTTTTTCCGGTCACCAGCCACCACAGGGAGGTCCAGGGATGATAACTGGCGACCCGAGTGCCGTCGGTGCCGCCCCCCACCGGCAGGCCCATCTTGAGCATGGTGCGGATGGGCGGCTTGTCCTGAACCGCGGCCAGGCCGTAGCGCCTGATGAAATACTCTCCCTGATAGGCGATGCGGTGTTGCACGGCGATGCCGCCACCCAGGGCCTGGATGCGCTCCAGGCTGCGCCGGCTGACAGTTTCGGCGTGGTCGATAAACCAGCGCAAATGATTTATGGGACGATCCCGATGCACCCGTTCAAAAATATTCAGGAAGCGGCCGATGGATTCATCGTAGGTGGCATGGATGCGCCAGGGCCAGTCGGCTTCAACCAGATTGCGTACTACCTGCTCCAGTTCGGTTTCCATGATGGGCTTGAGATCGGGCCGGGGTTGGAGAAAATTCTCAAAATCCGCGGCGCTCCACACCAGGTTTTCCCCCGCGCCGTTCACCCGCAGCATGGCGTCGCCGTCCCCGGGGCGGGTCATCTTAAGCCAGCGGGTATAGTCGTCGATCTCTTCCGCCGGTTTTTGGGCAAAGAGACTGTAGGCGATACGTACTGTCATTTGCCCGTTTTCGGCCAGGTGCCGGACGACGGCGTAATCATCTGGATAATTCTGGCCGCCGCCGCCGGCATCCGCGGCGCTTGTGACCCCGAAGCGGTTGAGTTCCCGCATATAGTGGCGGGAGGAGTTCACCTGGTCGTCAAAGGACAGTTTCGGTGCCCTGGCGATGGTGGCATAGAGAATCAGGGCATTGGGTTCCGCGATCAACAGCCCCGTGGGTTTGCCGGAAGCATCCCGGCAGATCAGCCCGCCGGGAGGGTTGGGGGTGTTCTCGTCCATTCCCAAGGCACGCAATGCCGCCCGGTTGAGCAAGGCGCAGTCGTAAAGGTGCAATAAGAAAACCGGGGTATCTGGGGCCGCTTGATTGATTTCCTCCAGGCTCGGCAAGAGGCCTTCCTCAAACTGGAACTCGTTCCATCCGCCGATGACCCGCACCCACTGGGGTGGGGGAGTGCGCCGGGCCTGCTCCTTGATTTGCTCCATGGCCTGGGACAGGGTGGGGACGCCGTCCCAGCGCAGTTCCAGGTTATAGAACAACCCGGCCCGGATGACATGGAGATGGGAATCGTTCAGGCCCGGGATGACGCGCCGGCCTTTGAGGTCGATCCTCTGGGTTTCAGGTGCGGCCTGGGCCAGCACCTTTGCGTCGGTCCCGGCCGCGGTGATGCGACCGCCCGCCAGGCTCAGGGCGCTGACTTCCGGTTGCCGCGGGTTCAGGGTGGTGATTTTCCCGTTATATAAGACGAGAGCATGATTCATGGCCTGTTCCTCTTTGGGGGGGACCTCTGCCGCGGGCGGCAGCCAGGCATGGGCCACCCGGGGTTACCACCGGTATTACCCCCCAAGTCAAAATGGAGACGACAATTTGATAGAAGGCGTCACGGTCTTGCGCCCAGGCAATAGATCGCAGAATGCCGTAGGTGCGAATGGCCGACTCCGGTAGAGGCAGCAACTGCTGGGCTCCCGAAGTGCCTGGTTCCTATTTTTTTGCCGAAAAGCTGCTGATGAGATTGGCGTAGTCCGGAATGTACTGCGCGAACAATTTTCCGAGGCCCTCGATGTCATTGCGCCAGTCGCGGTGCAGTTCGCAGGCGATGGCGAACCAGTTGAGCAGTTGAACGCCGGCTGCCGCCATGCGCTTGTGCGCAGCTTCTCGGGCGATCGCATTGAACGTGCCCGAGGCATCCACCGCGACAAAGACTTCAAAGCCGTCGTTGATCGCCGACAGGGCCGGAAACGCGACACAGACGTCGGTGACGATGCCGGCGATGATGAGCTGTTTTTTCCCCGTCGCCTTTACGGCCGCGAAAAAATCCTCGTTGTCCCAGGCGTTGATCTGACCGGGGCGAGGGATATAAGGCGCCTCGGGAAACATCGCCTTCAGCTCCGGCAGGATCGGCCCGTTGGGTCCCTGTTCGAAGCTGGTCGTCAGGATCGTCGGCAGTTTGAAGTATTTTGCCGAGGCCGCCAGCGCCAGGACATTGTTCTTGAACTCGTCCGGAGGGATGTCCCTCACCAGTGAAAACAGCCCGGTTTGGTGGTCGAGCAGCAGCACTGCGGCGTCGTCCTTACGCAAACGTTTGTAGAGATCACCCATGATTCGTTCCTCCTGGTTCTCTAAGGATATGGAAAGCCTTGACTGCCTATGCTTTGAAAAACGCCGGCAAATCCTTGTTGACCTGAGGTCTTCCGTAAAATCCGTCACGGAAAAGGCCTCGATGCAAAAGTACACAGCAGGGAAGCCGGCCATTATTCCCTGTGGCCGGAATGACCGGCGCACGCCTTTCGAGATCTGCGCGCCCAGCCGTTTGTAGCCATAGAAAGGCAGGGTGTGAGATCCTTGAAGAACTGCGAGCGGTCCGCCAGGACACCGGCACGGATATCGTCGAACACATTCAGGGGCAATCCTCCGGGATTAGCAGGGGTTTGCAGCATCAACGGCGGCACCGCGCCGATGAGCACCGCCCGGGCCACCCGCTGGGTTACCGTGTCGGCCGATGCAGCGGGCCGCTTCGCCGCCGCCGGTGGAGTGCCCCACGTGGATCACGTCCTTCAGGTCCAGCGTTTCCACGAGTCTGGCCAGGTCGTCGGCTTAGGTGTCCATGTCATCGCCGTTCCAGGGCCGGATCGAGCGCCCATGGCCCCGGCGGTCATGAGCGATGCAGTGGCACCCCCGGGCGGCCGGAAACAGCATCTGGTCTTCCCGGGAGTCTGCGCTCAGCGGCCAGCCGTGGCTGGAGACGACGGGGTGGTTCACTGCCCCAAATTTATATGGCATGTCTGCGTGCCGTCCTTGGTCGTGATCGTCATCATGGGAAGCTCTTCCTATTGTTGGTTGGAGGTATGGAAAAATCTGACCACTTGGATATTTCAACCGTTTTCAGGGCCGGCGGACTAACGGAGGGAAGTGGCGATATCGGGGGCTAGTTTGCCCAGCGCAGTCTTCAGAGGAAAGAGGGATTAAGAATAAACGTAAGCTAGATACTGCAGATTGGCATGTCAATAGAACTCGTCAATGCCGGGAGAAAGGGACTTCGTTAGAGTTGATCGGCTTCGAATATGTCTTCGAAAAAGGTATGTGCTTCGCGATAGATGACCTTGTAGCCGGTCCGAATGGTGCCGTGGGCTACCGTTTGGCAATGTGGCTTTTGCCGGTTCCAGGAGATCTGATGAGAACCGCGTCCTCGCCCTCTCGGATGAACTTGCCGCTGACCAGCTCAAAGAGTTCCTTCTTGGGGAGCTTGGGATTGAAGCCCCAATCGAATTCCGTGAGAGTGAGCCGCTCCTTGAGGCCGAATGCGCTGAAGCGGGCTTCAGTGGTCCGTGAGCATCGATAGTCCAGTCCGTCCTGCACCAGGGAGGCGAACACGTCTGCAAATGAAGCGCCCTGACTGGCCTGAATGAGTCGCGGCTCAAGGGTTGCGTTCATGCCATGGAAACGACTCTCCACCCACGGTAACAGCTCCCCCGATTCTGCGCCTGGCCTATTGGCGCCACAACCTCATCGTGGAGCCGCACCAACGGCTCCGCACCCAACCTGGTCCGCGCCTGCGAAATACCCGACCTGCCCGTGACCTTGATCCTGTCGTCGGGGCCGAGCAACCAGGGAATTCAGTCCAGGAGGCATCGCAAAACCTCCTGGACTGAATTTAAATGAACGGTATTGCTGCTAATCCTCCAGAGACAGTCAGGGTTGTGGTCAAATTCCGCCACCCGGGAAATCGTCGCCTCTTGTGATGCCGCTGTGTCGGCAGGCATCGAGAAGCCTTGAAACTTCCCTGCAGGCTGGAGACTGGAGGCTTCGGTGGAACTGTGTGCCCTCCCGCCTTCACTGATGCCATAGAACACCCGGGATGGCTCTCAGTAGCCTGCGGGAGGGTTGACGACAACGTAGGTAACGCCGCCTCCCGAATAGGCAGGCTGGTACCAGGTGGTACCGCACTGATGGTAGGTGACTCCACCCACCACCACAGTGGTACTCGTGCAGGGAAGGGCGTAGAAGGCCGATGCGGTTATGGCTGTGCCAATGGCATAGGCCGTGGCGGCAGCCACAGTCCCGACCGCTGCTGCTCCCCAGTAGCTATCCCAGTAGCCGTCCCAGTGGTCATCATGCCAGTTTTCTCCATAATCCTGCCAGTCTTCACGGGCTTCGCCGCGGTAATCCTGCCTCTGGCCCTGTCGTTGAGTGCGCTCCTCCTGGCGGGTTTCTTGCCGATCGGTCCGCCCTTCCTGGCGATCCGAGCGCACATCACTTCTCTCTCCCGTCCTTTCGCCACGTGTATCCTGTCGTGCCTGCCTGGTTTCCGTGCGGCCCTGGGCCCGTTCGGTACGCTGGGCCTGGCCCTGAGATCGCATCTCAGATCGCTGTCCGGACCGCTCCGTCATGCCAGCCTGGCGGCTTTGCGTTCCGAGCGTCTGGCTAACTTGGCGGCCTCCTGTTGGTTGCGACATCGAAGCGCTCCTTCCGGCCATCTGACCGCCGTATCCCATCGAGGATCTCGATGAGAAGCCACCGCCGCCAGCCGGCCCAGAGCGCGTGAAACCGCCGCCGCCACCACCACCCGAGAAGCTGCGGCCTCCGCCCCCGCCACCCCCGCCACCTCGGCCGCCTCGCGCTTCGACCTCAATGGCCACCATGAACAGCACCAAAGAAAAGATCGCTCCCAGGGAAATCGCTTTATGAAGTGAGCTGTGTCTCATTTCTTTCCTCCATTCTTCGCTGTGTCGACATCGGGTTTCGCCACTTCCAACTCGGCGAGGAATGGAATACGCCGGGCCCCTTCTGGAGGGGTGAAGACAAAGAAATCCCTGGGGGGGTTGGGAGAGAGATTCCATTCGCTGAAATCTGCCCAGAACTGGGGTTGTTCCGGCTCATTTTTGTAAGTGATTACAACACGTCGTGGCAGGGGGTCACCTTCTGATGGAATCCAGACCTGAAAATCCACCTCATCCGTACGTGCCGCCAGATGTGCACAGGGAACGACCGTGATGGTGGTCTCTTCCACCAGTTCCACTGAACGCACCCGGCGTTCTAATTCCGAGGGCAGTCTGGTGACCCACATCATGGAGAGGGGCAGCCGGAGCTGCAGGTCCTTGAGAAGATAGAGGATCGCCTGGTCCACGTCACCAGGCTTTGCCGCTCGGGCGAACACTTCTTCTTCGGGACTGGCGACCGTGATCTCCTGTCCGTCAAACAGCACAAGCGCCTTCTCTCCGTCGCTGCGCTCCACATCCACTCGAAGATGGTCGGGCCGAACCACCGTGAGCCTGCGAAATTCTCCAAATTCGATCTTCTGCCCCGTTTCCTGGAGCACATCATACCCAGATCTTATTGCAACGCTGAATTGTTTCGCCTGGGCGAGAAAATCACCCATCCTCATGAGCAACGCCGAAGCGCCTGTCCGAGAGTCGTGGGCACCCGAAGGCGGCTCCTGCGCCGCCAATCCGGGCACCGCACCCAGGGACACGCTCAGGGTCAACATCAATAGAAGAAGATTTCGCCAGATCATCTGTGACTCCTATGGCTTGGGACAACACTGGTGCTTTGTAGTCCATCGATATCGCCACATCTCATGAACCTGCTCCTCCTGTCTGCAATGATCTCTCTCAAAGACTGTCTATCCAACAGCATGACTCCCTTCTGAGGGAGCCATTGCAGGCCGGGCGGGCGCTCTTGTCGCTACCACGGCTTCAGAGTGAACGGGCTAGAATCCTTGACGATTTCACCTGGGCGCTTGTTTGCGATTTGCACGAACTGATCAGCCCAGTCATCGATGATGCCTTCTGCCTCCTTGTACCAGGTGAGAGCCTTCAGGTTAACAGGCGCAGTCTTCCCCTGCTCGCGATCCGCAGCCATGGCCAGGACCTCGCCCGTACCGGCATCCCTGATTTTTGCCTCAAAAGCTACCGTCGCCTTGGCGCCGGTTTCCTTTGCCGCAAACTGAACCGCAACTCCCGAGCCATAAGGAGCGGCTAAAGAGAGGGCCTCCAGGACCGGATTGCTCGGCACCAATTCGGTAAGAGCCATTTCCAGGATAAGGCAACCTTGTGCAGGAGATTCCATTACTCGAAAACGGTTCTGGGGATCGCTCCGAAACGCCTCCTCAAACTGGTGTTTCATATACTCTGCAACCGCCCGTACGTCTGCTTCCATCTTGTCCTGACGCATATTCCGCTGCCACCAGTTTGCCTGAAGCAGGTACTGAGTATCGACGTCTTTGATGTACACCGAATTGTACTTCTTCCAGTCCACTCCTGCCTTGACCCAGGCTTGGTGGAAAGGAATGTCCTCGCGTTTGGCCATCTCCTGCATGGGAACAAACCCGGTTCCCTCGGAAGGTTTTGCTTTCATCGATGCGCATCCGGTTACACAGAAACACACGACTACGACTGAAACCAACCACACCCATGGCCACTCTTCCCTTAATGTTCGCATCTGTCTTCGCCTCCCATGGTTCGTCAACCAAGTCACATGACGTCTTCGGTTCCGCTTCAGCGACACGCCCCTCCCTTCTGTTCCCGAAGATATGGTTCCACTCTCCGGCAAAATCCTTTCCCGGAATGAATTTCTTTCGGGGATAGACTCTATCTCCATCCAGTCAGTGTTCCTGACCGCAGGATGTTTGTCGGTCATGCATTTTCTTCAAGGTCCTTCATCAGTCTTTGGAATTCTGCCGAATTGTGCATGATGAGTCGGGCGGTGTCCCTGAGCCTGTCCACCTGTTCAGGCTCCAGCACGAATGAGGTGGGCAGCTTTTTCAAGTAACTGCGTTCGGCCTCATCGTCTATGGCATCGAATCTTACTTCCACAAGGTAAAACTCGATGTCGCCGCAGGAGCCCGGCTCCGAGGAGACACGACTGGAGCCGCAGCGTCCGTTGCGGATCTCATCGGCCCAGCGGTTGAAACTCTCCCGGACGAGCGCTACCGTCTCCACATTGTAGCGGGCAATGGCTATGGAGGAGTACGATTCGAGCATTGCGCCGAAAGGGGGAACCCTCGCATGGCGGTCCCATTTGGTGTCGACTTCGGTCTCGGCGTTCACCACCAGGAAGACGATCTTGTGGACGTTTTCCAGCCCTGCATAGCTCAGGGTCGTCCATGAATCGCCGATGAGCGTCACGCGTTCGAGCAGCGTCCTAAGCCCAAGGTTGTCCGCGACTCCTCCATCCACCAGGTGGATGTACGGTTTCTTCCGCGAATCCAAGAAGGGTTTCATGCTGTTGGCAAGGTCGAAGCGCCTCGATGCCAGGTTCCTTGGCGGCTCCAAGGCCTCCTCCAATACCCTGGGCATGGAATAGCCGCAACTGCCGGCGTGGTTGCGCAGGGTGATGGGGCTGAGGAGAATGGGAACAGCCGAAGAGGCGGCGCAAGCTCGTGAGACGGGGAAAGTGGAAAGATCCGTGCAGATCACATCGAAGGTTTCCTGGTTGAAGGAAAACCGCGTCCCCTGGACCATGTCCGTGGCATTGATGACGATCATGGGCTTCTCATTGGCAAGCATATCCCCGAAGGTTGCCCCGTCGAAGATGTTCCTGTCGTAGTATTGCGCGGCGAGATCACTTCGGGCATAGTAGGGTGAAAGAAGTTTTGCCCAATGGTACGGATTGAAGAGCGTGGCCTTCAGGAGATCACCCTGTATGTCTTTTTTCAGAAATCTGCTCTCGAAGTCCTGAAAGATGCGATCGCGATATAATCCATAGTACGCTGCCGTGAAGCTCCCCCCCGAAACACCGGAGATCATGTCCACCTGATCCAGGAGACGTTGTTTTCGACCGCGGATGGTCACTTCCGTATCCCTCAGTGTCTCGAGTACACCGTACGAAAAAGCGGCAGCCCGTGTCCCCCCGCCGGAGAAGGTAACCAGCATCAACAGTTCATCATCGGCCTCAGCCTTAGTGAACGTGCTCGCTCGATACCCAGCGCCGGGGTTGTGCTGCTTCATCTTCTGGTTGACGGGATAATGGGCGCAGCCGGCCACGGCAACGAGCAAGACCACTGCGCAGATGCAGACCGGAAGCCGCTTGTGCGCCACCAGGCGGGTTACTCCGGCCAGCAACATATCCCTGGTCGAACAATGCATTTCGAGCCTCCTCGAGACATGGTAATGGAGAATGGCGTTGTCTGGTAAGCGGCGTTGGAGGCGATAGCCCCTCAAGCGGAGCCATCCGTCTCCTCTCCTCTGCTGCAAGCGAGAGCAAGGGCACTGAGCAAGGACTGCTCGCCAAAAGGTTTTCGCAGGAAGGCTACTGCTCCCGCTTCCTCAGCCCTTTTCCGCCACTGCGACTCATCATGGGCCGTCATGAAGATTACCGGGCATTTCACCCCCGAGGAAGCAAGCCTGGCATACAGATCAAGACCCGATAAGCCCGGGAGGCGGATGTCCAGCAGGAGGCAGACCCTGTACCATACCAGGCTGGACAGCAACAGTTCTTCCGCAGATTCGAAGGTGAGCACCCGATAGCCATGGGACATGAACAACCTTTTCAATGCCCGTCGCACCGACTCATCATCATCCACAACAAGCACAGTAAAGGGTTTCTCGTCCACAGAGCTCTCACCTTATCTGGGGAAGCATCTCGATGGTTGGTCGAACAAGGGACTGTCTCAGCAGGAAGAACCCAGCGATTAGAGACAGTGCGGAAAAGTGCCTGCTTCACGTGTTTGGACTCTAGCGGAATTGAAGGGAGAGGGATATTGGACTTTGGTCCAATCAGGAGGGTTACACTTCTTTGGAACGGATGCCGAGTTTTTCGGCATAACGGACAAGGTCCGCCAGGGATTCGGCACCAAGTTTTTCCATGACGCGGGCACGGTGCACCTTGATGGTTTTTTCGCTGGTCCCGAGTTCGAAAGCGATTTGCTTGTTGAGCATTCCGGAGGCGACGAGCCCGAAGACCTCATGTTCACGGGGAGTCAAGGTTTTCAGGCGATCGCGGAGCTTTCTCAGGTCCCTCTGCTCCCGCTTCAACTGACGGTCCCTGGCGATGGCACCGGAGATGACATCCAGCAAGTCCCTTTCCAGAAAAGGTTTTTGGAGAAAATCGACCGCTCCGGCTTTCATGGCCCGGACGCTCATGGGGATGGTTCCGTAGCCGGTGATGAAAATGACGGGAAAGGCGATCTCTCTATCGGCCAGATGCTCCTGGAGTTCGAGCCCCCCCAAGTCGGGCATCTTGACATCGAGGACAAGACAGCCAGGCGTATCCTGGTGCGGGAAGTTCAGAAAGTCGAGGGCGGAGGTGAAGGTCCTTACCTCATAGCCTGCCGAACGGAGAAACCGCTCCACGGATCTCAACACCGATGGGTCGTCATCGACCACGTAGACGACAGACTTTTCATCCTTCATGGCTGCTCTCCACTGTCCAGGGGTAGCGTGAAGCTGAAAGTGGCGCCGCCCCCTTCATTGTTTTCAGCCCATATCGTTCCCCCGTGGGCCTTGATGATGGAGCGGCTGATGGAGAGCCCCATTCCGAGTCCGTCCGCCTTCGTTGTGTAAAAGGGCTCAAACAGGCGGTCCATGGCATCCTTGTCGATCCCGGTTCCCGAGTCACGAACGGAAACCAGGATGGATCGCCTGTCCTGCAGAGCTGTTCTGATGACCACTCGCCTCAGAGCCGGAGGAGTCTCCCTCATGGCGGCAGTGGAGTTCAGCAGCAGGTTCAAGATCACCTGCTGCAACTGCACGTGATCACACTGTAAGGTGGGCAGTTCGGAGCCCAACTCCTCCACAATGGAAAGTCCTTCAAGAAAACAGGCGCTGCGAACCAGCGTTATGGTTTCGCGGACGGCATCGTTTATTACCACCGCTTCGCGGCGGGGAATCTCTTTCTTCACCAGAGTCCGTATCCTCCGGATCACCTCGCCAGCCCTCCGGTCGTCGTGGATGATGTCATCGAGGATCCTTCGGACTTCGTCGAGATCGGGAGCGGCCCTGGACAGGAACCTCTGAGCGGCTTCGGCGTTGCAGAGAATGGCTGTCATCGGCTGGTTGATCTCGTGGGCCAGCGAGGTGGCCAACTCCCCGATCGTGACGATCCGTGTGACGTGAGTGAGTTCTTCCCTGCGCAACTGAGCCTCCAACTCGGCGCTCTTTCGTTCCGAGATGTCCGTGTGCGAAATGACGACACCTCCCTCTGGAGTCTTGAAAGGCATCACCTTCATCAAAAACCATCGGGGCCCAGAGGGTGAATCGCAGGAGTATTCAAAGGAGAAGGTCTCCCTGTTTCCGTCCAGAACCGAGTGGATGCCGTCGAGAACCTGGTCTGCAAGACCGGCAGGCGCATGGACCGATTGCCGGCAAACCTCCAGGTAGCTCTCTCCGGGACTCAAACCGGCAAGCAAAGGGGATAGCTCTTGCTCTGCGGATTGCCGCCATGACTCGTTTACTGCGAGAACTGTCCCTTCCCTGTCGAGGATTGCAACCTGGTTCTTCAAAGAGGCCAGGACGGCACGGTTGAATGCCTCGGAGGCCTCGATCGCTTCTGCGGCACGTTTTTGATCGGTGACGTCCTTGACGGTATGAACGAATCCTGTGATCTCCTTCCCATCATTGAGGATTGGGTCAATGGAAACAAAGAGCCAGGCATTCCACTTTCCCTCGTAAATAATTGCCTCCTCATGCCCTTTGATCTCAACAGTCCTCGCACAGGGGCAATTTCCGGGCGGCGTATTGGTTCCATGGACAACGCTGTAGCAGTGCCTGCCCAGGATCTGGTCCAAAGGGAGCGCAAGGGACGAGGCAACGGCGGCATTGACACGGAGGATTTGAAAATCCCTATCGAGAAGCATGATCCGGTCTTTGGTGGAGTCGAACGTGGTCTGCCACTCGTCAGCAGATTTCTTCAGGGCGCGCTCAGTCCGGCGCTGCCTCCTGAGGCTTGTGACAAGGGCGGATATAAGGAGGGTCTGGATGATGAGGATCGAAACGACCCAGACGATCTGCCATCGGTGCGTTTCCCACACGGAGTAGTCTCTGTAGCGCACATCGCTGCCTGGAGGCAGGTTCTTCTCAAGGATTCCCCAGCGTTTGAGCTCCCGCGCATGGAAGATATAGCGGCTTGTACTCTCTTCGGGAAGCCCCAGGTCCGTTGGTTCTTCCCCGGCGAGGATGCGAAGCGCCACCCGGCCGGCCATAGCTCCATGGGCGAGATGGCTGATCAGGCGGCCCCCAACGATCCCCGAGTCGATGTAAGTCTCTGAAACACTGTAAATTGGAACGCTCGCATGCTTTGAAATGAGCGTCAAAGCCTCGGGCGACTTGAAAGCTTTTCCGTTGCCGTCCCGAAGAACACTCAGGTAGAAGACCACAGAATCCTCGGGGAGAAGCGAAACATACCGGGTGAGCTCACGCATCGGGAGTCCGGACAGGTACTGAAACCGCACTTGGTTCTCGAAGCTGCGGAACTCCTCCCTGGCGATACCCTCCAACAATCGATCGAAACGGGACGCCCCGCTGATGACAAAAACCTTGTCAACACCAGGGTGGAGGCGAATGGCCAGATCCAAGGTCCCCTTTATGTCCAGTTGGCCCGTCACCACGGCCGCTCCGGGTATGGACTTTGGGTCGCCGAGCAATCTGCGGTCCTGGCTGTAGAGAATCACCGGGACATTATGAAAGGATTCAGGACCGTGTTTCAGCAGGAGATCGAAAGATGGGAGCTGAATGGCGACAATGAGGTCGATCGATATGCCGGCATACTTCTCGTGGAGGAACTCCATCAGCCTCTGGTGGTAACGCTCATCCGGGAACCTCGTGAGATCCATGGCTTCGACGTAGAATTCGAACTCGTACTCTTCCGAGCTTCGCAACATATATCCAAAGCCTTCGTCAAACTTGACGAACCCGGGCGTGTTGCTCTCATACGGGAAGAGTATGAGAATCCTCTTACGCGGCAGCGACGCAGACGGGTCGTCAGGAATGGCAAAAAGCAACAGCACAGCAAGAAGCAGTGTAAGTGACCTTGTTTTTCGGCACATGGATACTGACTCGTTTCTGTGCGAGGCAAGAGCGCAAGGTGTTTCAGGTTGGTGGACCTGGAACCTATCGCTTATTTCGCTAATTTACGAATAAGTTAAGAAGAAATCAATGGATATGACTCGAAGACATGTTCCCCATTGGACGAAAGTCTGATGGCACCCCTCCAGCGATCGTCTTCTTGTTCTTGCGCCATCGCATCGTGAAAGGGCTTCAGGACAACCCATCAAGATCTGGCTTCGTGAGAAAAGGTGATCCGGGTATCGTGAGCATTGCCGGGATGCATCAACTTCCTCAGGCAGGAGACATACGAACTGGAACTGTCGATCAGCAACGCTCAACTGGAACCTCAGACGTCAATAGAGCTCTCGGTCACCAGGTCCATGCTGCGGCTGCGGGAATACGACGCACTGATCGAGTGTGGAGAAGTTCAAGAGATGCATGGGAATTGCCGAAAGTGGTTACTTGTTCGTGTCTTCATCGCACTCGGTGCAAATCTCCGTTTCCTGCCAGCCGCCGCCAAGAGCTTTGTAGAGCTGGACGACCGTGAGAAGCCGGCTGAGTTCGATCTGGGCAAGGATGGTCTCGGCCGGGAAGAGGTTCTGCTGACTCAGCAAGACTTCATAATAGCTCGCTTTCCCAAACACGTAGCGCTTGGTGGAAACCTGGACCGCATCTCCATAGGCCTTCACCGCACGGGCCTGCTGAGCACGGGCCGTTGCGAGCTTCTGACGGGAGATGAGGGCATTGGAGACTTCCTGGAAAGCGTTGAGGACGACTTGTTCGTAGGCCAGTCTGGCTTCCTCCCACGCAGCCTTTGCCTGACGATACTGCGCGACCAGCGTGCCACCCTGAAAGAGGGGACCCGTCATGGTGCCGGCAACAGCCCACAGGTTGGCGGTACCGGCTGTGAACGCGGACAGTTCGGGGCTTGTCTTGCCAAAGAGTGTAGTGAGGCCGATCTGGGGGAAGAAGTTGGCCATGGCGACGCCGATCTGAGCATTGGCAGCCCTGAGATTCTGTTCCGCCTGGCGGATATCCGGCCGCCTCTCCAGCAATGCCGATGGCAGGCCTGCAGGGATTTCCGGCGGCTCGACCTGCTCCAGCAGAGTGGCATTGCGCGACACTGGACCGGGATTGCGCCCCAGGAGAACGTTTATCTGGTTTTCTTTGAGAACGATCTGACGTTCCAGCTCCGGAATGCTGGCAGCAACGGAACTCACCAGCGCTTCGGCGCTGGCGGTCTCCAGCTTGGAAGCCACCCCGCCTTCGAGCCGCTGCGTGAAAATTCTCAAGGTTTCCTCACGAGACAGGGTGTTCCTCTTGGCGATCTCCAGCTCGAGATCCAACTCGAGGAGCTCGAAATAGGCCTGGGCCACATCGGCCACGAGTGAGACCACAACACCCATGCGGCCTTCCTCTGTCGCCAGGTATTGCGCTCGGGCAGCTTCATTCAAGCGGCGGATTCGACCCCAGAAATCTATCTCCCAAAAGACGTTAAGGTTCAGAAGGGCGGAGTCTTCCGTCATGCCCCCATTGGGGCTGGGGGCTGCCAGGAAGCTGTTCTTGCCCCTGGCGACGATGCCATCGTAGGCCATCTGAGGGAAGAACTGTCCCCGTGCCTGGGCCGCGATCTGCCGCGCCTGTTCCACACGAGCAGCGGCTATGAGCAGGTCGTAGTTGTTCTGGAGTGCTTCGTCCATGAGACGTTGGAGGGTTTCGTCCTTGAAGATTTCCCACCAGGGAAGGTCCGCAAGAGATCTTTGCTCTGCCGGAGTTATGGCGCTCCGAAAGTTCTCGGGAGCTTCGACGGCAGGGCGTCTGTAGTTGGGTCCGAGCGCACAGCCGGACAAGCAGAGAGCCAGAAGTACACACAGGGACAGTTGCTTTGCAAACCGCTCCATCACTAGTGCCCTCCATCAGAGCCATGAACGATCGGTTCCTTCAACTGGGCTAAATCATGCTTTACACGACGGTGAGACCACCTCTCGACCACATAGAAGGTCACCGGGATGAGAAAGATGGCGATGAAGCTCGCCATCAGCATTCCGCCGATGACGGCGAAGCCCATGACCTGGCGGGAAAGGGCCCCGGCTCCGCTGGCCTTGGCCAGCGGGACGCAGCCCAGGATGAAGGCAAAAGAGGTCATCAGGATCGGTCGAAGGCGCAGGCGCGCGCCTTCCAGGGCCGCATCCATGAGCGGTTTGCCCTGTTCGACCCCCATCTTGGCGAACTCCACGATGAGTATGGCGTTCTTTGCAGCCAACCCGATGAGCATGACCAGGCCGATCTGGGCATACACGTTGTTTTCGAAATTGCCGACCCACAACCCCATGAACGCCCCAGCCACGGCAATGGGTGTGCCGAGCAGAACGCTGAAGGGCAGGCTCCAGCTCTCGTACTGGGCGGCCAGGATCAGGAAGACGCAGAGAAGCGAGAAGCCAAAGATGACGGCCGGTGATACGCCTTCCTGGGCCTTCTTCTCCTGGTAGCTCATCCCCAGGTAGTCGAAGCCCATCTCTCGGGGCATGCTCTGCACGAAGACCTCCTCCATGGCTTTCATTGCCTGGGCGGAGCTGTAGCCGGGCTTGGCGGAGGCATTGATCTGCGCGGAGCGATACAGGTTGTAGCGCATGGTGAATTCAGGACCTGCGGCTGCGTGAACGCCCGTGAGGGCCGAAAGCGGCACCATATGGCCGTCGCTGTTGCGTACAAAGAATTGTCCCATGTCGCTGGCCCGGGTGCGGTAGTCGCCTTCCGCCTGCACGTAGATCTGCCACTGTCGGCCAAAGCGGTTGAAGTAGTTCACGAAGATCCCGCCCATGAAGCACTGGAGCGTCTGGTACACGTCTTTGAGCGGTACACCCTGTTTCAACACCTTGTCGCGGTCCACGTCCACGGCTACCTGCGGCACTACCGGGCGAAACGTCGTGGTGACGCTCGCCAGTTCGGGGCGCTCACGGGCGGCAGCAAGAAGCTTCTGCACATTCTCCGACAGGAAGCCGATGTCCTTGCCCGCGCGGTCCTCAAGGATGAAGGTCACTCCGCCAGCGGCGCCGATGCCCGGGATGGCTGGAGGCGAGAAGGCAAACCCGATAGCCCCGGTGAGCCTCCGGAATTCATCGTTCAGACGAGCCATGATCGCCTCATACTTCTCCTCGGGCTTCCTGCGTTCCCCCCAGTCCTCCAGCGTGATGAAGAAGAACCCACTGTACGTGTTCTGCACCTGGCTCAACATGCTGTAGCCAACGATGGAAGAGTAGTATTTCACTCCAGGCGTACTGCTCAGAATCTCCTCGGCCTGCTTCATGATTTCATCGGTGCGCTGCAGCGAGGCCGCATCGGGCAACTGCACGCCGGCATACATGTAGCCCTGGTCCTCCTCCGGCAGGAAGCTCGTCGGGATGCCCCTGCCGAGAATTACCGCGAACGCTGTGATGCCTGCCAGGAGAAGCAGGGACATGGCACTCTTTCGGATGAGCAGACCACAGGTGTTGACATAGCCCGTCGTGGCTCGGTCGAATACCTTGTTGAACCATCGAAAGAATAGGGCCAGGGGGCCTCGCGACTGCTTCTTCGGACGCAGAAGCAGTGATGCAAGAGCTGGGCTCAGGGTGAGAGCGTTGAACGCGGAAATGACCACCGATACGGCGATGGTGACCGCGAATTGCTGGTAGAGCCGACCCGTGATGCCGGGGATGAACGCCGTCGGCACGAAGACGGCCGCCAGGATGATGGCGATGGCGACGACCGGCCCGGACACCTCCTCCATGGCTTTGAACGTGGCCTCCTTTGGAGACATTCCATGCTCGATGTGATGCTCGACGGCTTCGACCACCACGATGGCGTCATCCACCACCAGGCCGATGGCGAGTACCAGGCCAAAGAGCGACAGGGTATTGATGGAAAAGCCAAACAGCGGAAACAGGGCGAAAGTTCCCACGAGGGACACCGGCACTGCCAGGAGCGGGATCAAGGTTGCACGCCAGCCCTGCAGAAAGAGGAACACCACGAGAATGACCAGCACCAGGGCTTCGATGAGGGTGTGCTGAATCTCTTTCATCCCCTCGGTGACAGCCAGTGTTGTGTCGAGAGCCACAGCATAGTCGAGATCCTCGGGGAAGCTCTCTTTGATACGCTCCATGAGCTGCTTGGCACCGTCCGCGGCATCGATGGCGTTGGACCCGGGCAGCTGGTAGAGCGCAATGAGGGCTGCCGGCTTGCCGTTAAGGCGACCGATGAGGTTGTAGGTCTGAGATCCCAGTTCGATCCGGGCAACGTCCTTCAGGCGCACAAAGGACCCGTCCGGTTGCGCGCGGACGATGATTTCCGCGAATTCCTCCTCTCTTTCCAGGCGCCCCTGGGCACGGACCGCGTAGGTGAATTCCTGCCCCTGCGGCACCGGCTCCGCGCCGATCTGGCCTGCGGGGTTCACCGTGTTTTGTGTCTTGATGGCGTTGACAATTTCCGGGATGGTGATGTTGAGCGAGGCCAGCCGGTCGGGCCGCACCCAGAAGCGCATGGAATACTGGCCCGCCCCGAAGATCGTGACGCTGGCGATCCCGGGGACGCGGGTCATCTGGTCGTTGATGTTGATATAGGAGTAGTTGGCAAGAAAGGTGCCGTCATAGGTACCGTTGGGTGAATAGAGAGCGAACATGATGAGCGGGGCTGAAGTGGACTTCTGCACCGTGACACCATAGTCACGAACGTCTGAAGGCAGCTGTGACTCCGCCTGTCCCTGGCGCATCTGTGCCAGAATCTGGTCGGTGTTGGGGTCGGTTTTCACGTCGAAGTTGACGCGAAGAGTCATCTGCCCATCGTTGGAATTGAGAGAGTACATGTAGTTCATGTTGTCCACACCGGACATCTGCTGCTCGATGGGGGTTGCAACAGACTGTTCGACGGTGACGGCATCGGCACCAGTGTAGGTGGTCTTGACCTGGATTTCCGGAGGGACGATATTGGGAAACTGCGCAATGGGCAGGCCCGACATTGCCACGAGGCCGATAATGACCATCAGGATGGAAATCACCATGGCTACGATGGGGCGATTGATGAAAAATCTGGCCATGGATCTTACTCCTTCTTGGGAGCCTGAGTTGGTGCGGGCTTTGCCTCGGGTGCAGGTGAAGAAACCGACCGAGGGCTGGATTTCGCTTCCACGACTTTGGGGTTGACGACCATGCCTTCCTTTACCTTCTGGAGTCCTTCCACGACCACACGTTCACCCGTCTGTAACCCGCTGGTGATGACCCACAGGTTGCCCACTCGTTCCCCGGTCTTGATGGGCCTGATATTGACCTTGTTATCTGCACCCACCACCGCTACCTGGTAGTTCCCTTGAAGCTCCATGACGGCCCTCTGGGGGATCATCAAGGCGCCTTTGGTGGTCGTCAGGACGGCGCGCACCCGAGCGTACTGGCCCGGGCGCAGGAGGTTCCCGGGATTGGGGAAAAGGGCCGCAATGCGGATCGTGCCGGTCTTAACGTCCACTTGCCGCTCGGCAAACGAGAACTCTCCCTTTTCAGGATGAACACTGCCGTCAGCCAGGATAAGCTCCAGTTCACTGCGTTCGGAATCGGCTTTGGACCCGGCTTTGGCAGCCTCGCGGGCCAGCGCCATGTATTCCTGTTCGCTGATGGGGAAGTAGACCTTGATGGGGTCCACCGTGGAAACGGTGGTCAGTTCCCCCGTTTGCGTCGGACCGACGAGATCTCCAATCTGGGCGTTGGCGCTGCCGGCAATGCCATCCACGGGTGAAGTGATCTTCGTGAAGCCAAGACTCAGCTTGGCCTGTTCGACTTCCGCCTGCGCTGCCTGCACTCCCGCCTTGGCGGCAAGATTGGCCTGGACGGCGTCATCGAGTTCCTGCTGGCTGATGGCGCTCTCCTTGGCGAGTGGCCTGTAGCGTTTCACATCCAGCTCGGTTTTTCCTAATCGTGCCCTGGCGATGGCCAGTTGTGCTTCTGCCCGGTCCAGTGCCGCTTGGAACGTCCTTGGATCGATCTCGAACAGAAGATCGTTCTTCTTTACCGATTCGCCCTCCTTGTAGACCTGCCTGAACAGATATCCGGTAACCTGTGCGCGAATATTGGCGTTCACCAGGCCCTCGGTGGTGCCGACCCATTCAGAATAGACAGGCACATCTTTCTGCACGACCGGCATGACTTCGACTTCCGGGACTGGAGCCGTCTGTGTCTGCGCCGGCACAGTCTCCTTCAGCCCGACAATGAGGATGAACAAGGCGGCAGCCGGAAGAACCACGAAGAAGGTATTCCGTGTGAGAGACAGCCGAAGCAGGCCGCATAGACTTTGCCAACGTGGGACTTCGAGTCGTTTTTTGCCTTGCATATGTTCACTCCTGAGCATTTCTGGTCTGAAGAGTTGACATTCTATGATAAGACTCGACGCTTTTTTGCATATGATGGAAGGCCGGGGACTCAAAAAACATGGCTGACGACACGGCTCTGCGACTCTGGGGACCAACCCGTGTTTCGCAACTTTCCGGCTCACAGCAGGACTAGTAGCCGGAATCAAGAGAAAACGATATTGGACTTTGGTCTAACAAAGGGGAGCGATTGCACGAACACTGCGAGGGCCGCCTCATCAGGACAAACTTCCCTGTTCAGCGGGCAAATCCTCATGGAGCCGATGAGGAACCGGAAGATTTCTCGCTGTGGCTCGAAGTGGGTAACAGGGAGGAGTCATTCATCTCCAATCGCACATCTGTGTGGGTGATTCGGTGCCTTTCCTCCACATCGTTCCTGTCGGTTCTCCCTTTATAGAGACTGACCAGACGCGCTACCACCACGACCAGATACATCTGACCGCATATGGCTTCGGTCACTGCCAGCGCACGTGCTGGGCCGCCGACAGGTATGATGTCGCCATAGCCCAGAGTCCCCAGGGTCACGAAGCTGAAGTAGATCGTATGGGCCAGCGTGTTCTCCCTGCTTTCATGGAGAGACGAACCCTGGTAGGAAAAGGACCCCGGCCACTCTTCCTCCAGGATGCAGAAGAGCAGGCCGCACATGATGCCGACGAGAAGGTACACGTTGAGTGCGGCGAAGATGCGCTCGGAGCTCACAGCTCCTTCACTCAGTATGAAACGGAGCATGATGCAGGCCGATATCATGCAGATTGCCGCGCCTGTCCCCTGGCTTGTCGCCAGGAGCGGTTCGTAACCCAGAAGGGCATGACCGCCCCTCGCGGCGAGAACCATTCCCAGAAGTCCCAGGCCCACATACTTCCCGGAACTGAACAGCATGATCAGAACCGCCGACAGGATGTTGATCGCCAGCAAGGCCTCCATCAATCGTATGCTGATCCCCGTCGCCCCGGACACCGGTGCGGCTACCGTGGTAATCAGCAATGAAAAAAAAGTCAGGCGAAACGCCGTCTGCTGTAACGATTCATCAGGTTGTGAATAGCATTCATTCGTGATTGCGCCCCTGGTGGTCAGCGTTCCGTTTGTGCGGTTTCGCTTCAACAGACTCCAGATGTTCAAGCGTGGAAGCACCAATGCGGTGTTCTTACGGGCGTAAGGCCGAACCGCGGCAAAGCGCTTGATCCGCGGGCAATTCGCGGCGACGAAAGTGCCGAAGATCTGAAAGCTTCTTCTCCAGTCCGGCCAGGCTCAAAGGTTTCAACATGTGCCCGTCGAAGCCGCGTGCCTTCGCCACATCGCTGCTCAGATCGAACTCGCTCGCAGTGATGGCCAGGATCAGCGTCGAGTCTCCAGTGCCGACTTCAAGACGGCGAATTGTCGCTGTCAATTCATAGCCATCCATTCCGGGCATCTCACCGTGAGAATGAGATCGTAACCGCCTGTGCCATATTTCCTGAGGGCCTCGCTGCCGTTAGAAGCGACGTCGACGCTGCAGCCGCTCGATGTCAGCTGGTTGAACATGATCTCCCGGTTGATGGGATTGTCCTCGACCAGCCGGAGACTGGGATGGCATCCCCTTTCAACCCATTGGGATATCCCGATCCGTCCCATTTTTCATGGTGCGTGTAAGCGATTTCGCGGGCATGGTGCAGGAAATGGCTTTTGCCCAGTTTTTGTTCGGTGATTCGCAATGCCTCGTGGCCGTAAAGAGTGTGTTTCTTCATCCTTTCGAACTCATCACCGTCGGGTGGCCAGGCTTTGAGTAAGACATCATCGCTCACCGCCACCTTGCCGATGTCGTGCAATGGCGCTGAAAGGTAGAGCAACTCAATGGTGGCATCATCCAGTTCGTCACAAAAGTCTGGGTCAATTGAAGTTCCTGGGTTCGTGTCTTGACCATCTCTCCCAGGTGGTTCTGGTATCGTTTCAATTCCAGATGATTGCGGACCCGGGCGCGAACGAGCCCGGGGCGAATCGGTTTGGTGATGTAATCCATTGCTCCCAGGTCCAATCCCCTGGCTTCGTCTTCGGCATCCGCCAGTCCGGTCAAGAACAGTACAGGGGTATGTCGTGTGGCTTCATCCTGCTTCAGACGGCGACAAACCTCGTAGGCGTCCATTCCCGGCATCATAATGTCGAGCAGGATCAGGTCCGGGTGGGCTCTTTTCACGATCGTGAGAGCGCTGATGCCGCTCTTGGCCACCAGTATGCTGCAGCCCAGCCCTTGGAGAGACTCGCGCAGCACCCGCAGATTGTCGGTGTTGTCATCGACCAACAGGATCCTGGACCCTGCCGCAGGCTCCTCAATCACTGGACTCAGCTCCGCCGTCATCTCTGGGTGCTCCTCGAGAACAAGATCTCCGTTCTTTTCCACTTACCAATGGTTTCAGGAGAAAAATTACTCTGATACTGCTTCCAGATCCTTTGCCAACGCAAGGATGCCGTCGAAATCAAAATCGTCGGCCAGTTGGATGATTCTGCTCCGGTAAGGGGCAAAGTCTTTGGAACTGGAAGCCATCTCGTCGGCAATGGCTGTGAGCCCTGACACATCTCCCATTTCGGCTGCTTCACGCAGGCGCTCTGCAGCCTCTCTCGCCAGATCGGGCGGCAGTCTCCGCCCAGGTTCCGGCGAAGGAACGGAGATTGGTCTTCTCTCAAGAGGTTCCAGGGATCGGGCCGATCGGAGCGCCTGGTCGAGCAGCGCTTCAAAGGTGGTAAATGTCCTGCTTAATTTTTCGGGGGAAGGAGGAGCCTTTACGTCCGCATGCTTGACCAGTTTCTCCAGTTCCGCGGCTGCGGCCCGCAGATGAACCGCCCCCAGGTTGCCGGCGAGTCCCTTGAGGTCGTGGATCAACCCGTGGGCCTTGAGGTAATCCCTGGCGTCCAGGGCCTGGTGGATGTCCCCGGCCGTCCGAGTGTACCTGGTGGCAAAATTCAACAGCAGCTTTCGGTACAGGGTATCATTGCCACGCAGGCGCTGCAGTCCTTCGGTAAGGTCAAATCCCTCAAGAGAAACTGGAAATGGCTGCACCGCCGCGGCTGTCTCGACGGACCTCATGCCCCTTTCAGCGGAGATTTCCCGAGGAAGTGTCTCCGGCACCTGCTCTTGCCCAAGGAGGGTCTTCCTGGGTGAAATCCATCTTGCCAGGGTTTCCAGGAGGTGTTCAGGGTCGATAGGTTTGGTGACATGATCGTTCATGCCGGCCGCGGTGCTTTTCTCCTGGTCTCCCGCCATGGCGTGCGCCGTCATGGCGATGATGGGCAGGGTCTTGAACCGCGGATCTCGACGGATGGTCCGGGTCGCCGTGTAGCCGTCCATCACGGGCATCTGCACGTCCATCAGGACAGCATCGAATTGATTTAAAGAAACGGCATCCACGGCTTGCTGGCCGTTATTGGCCACCGATACGATAAGGCCGGCGTCGGCAAGGATTTCCATCGCCACCTGCTGGTTGATCTCGTTGTCCTCGACAAGCAGCACCCGCGCGCCTTCCAGGCCCTTCATCATTCTTGAAGCCTGCTTTTTCCCTGTGGCAGACATTAGTTCCCCAGGAGTGTCTTTGGCCAACGCCTGCATGATGGTATCGAACATCACCGACGGGCTTACGGGTTTGATCAAGAAGCCGTCCAGCCCGACCGCCTCCGCCTGATACATGATCTCTTCCCGTCCGTAGGCGGTGACCAAAACAATTGCGGGGACGCGGGTCAGTCTTGAATCATTCTTGATCCTCTTCGAGGTCTCGATGCCATCGATACCCGGCATCTTCCAATCCATGACCACCAGGTCGTAGGGCCGGCTGGCGATGGATTTTTCGATCTCCTCCAGCCCTTCCTCGCCGGAAGCCGCCAGGGTGACTTCGAAGGAAAAAGATTCCAGCATGCCCTGGAAAATCTCCCGTGATGTAAGGTTGTCATCCACAACCAGTGCTCTTATGCCTCTCAGATCGGGTGGAGGAACATGGCGGAGCGCAGCTTCTTCGCAGCCGATGCCGAAGAACGCAGTAAAGAAGAAAGTGCTCCCAACCCCGGGCGTGCTCTCCACCCAGATCCTGCCGCCCATCATCTCCACCAACCGCTTGCTGATGGCCAGGCCCAGTCCGGTCCCCCCGTACTTGCGAGTGATGGAGGTATCCGCCTGGCTGAAAGAGGTGAATAACCGCTCTGTCTGATCCCGGGTCAAGCCGATCCCGGTATCCCGCACGCTGAATTTGACTTCCGCGCTCTTTTCCCCCAGGCTGACCAATTCCGTGGAGACCACGATTTCGCCTTGCTCGGTGAACTTGACGGCGTTGTTTGCCAGGTTGACGAGAACCTGTCCCAACCGGAGGGGATCTCCCACCAGTGTGCGCGGCACATGAGGATCGGTTCTGAACAGCACCTCCAACGCTTCCTTCTCCTGGGCCTTGACCGTCACCAGAGTGGCCAGATTTTCCAGGACTCCATCCAGATTGAACCCGACTGACTCGATATCCAGCTTTCCGGCCTCGATCTTGGAAAAATCCAGAATGTCATTGATGATGCCCAGAAGGGAATTGGCGGAAACGTGGATCTTCTCGAGATAGTCTTTCTGCTTCGGCGTCAGATCCGTCTTGAGCGCCAAATGTGTCATCCCCAGGATGGCGTTCATGGGCGTTCGGATCTCGTGGCTCATGTTGGCCAGGAAGTCGCCTTTTGCGCGTGTAGCGGCCTCCGCCCTGTCCCGTGCCGCGACGAGTTCTTCCTCCATCCTCTTGCGATCGGTGATGTCGGTGACCATGGCGAAGGAGCCGGTTTTGACTCCGGCTTTGTCGTAAAAAGGGGTTGCGTGGAAAAGGCACGGTACATTCGAACCGTCGGGCCGGCTGACTGCGACCTCGTAAGAACTGGTTTCGCCCTCAGCTCTGCGTTTCAATTGCTCCCGCATGATGGCAAGATTTTCCTCATCGAGAAACTCAAATACCGTCCTGCCCACGAGTTCCTCTTGAGATCTGCCGAGAATGGCGCACATGGCGTCGTTGACAGCCACCGTCCTCCCGTCGTTGTCGATCCCCCAGAAACCTTCCTTCGAAGTCGTCAGGATGGTCTTGAGCCGATATTCCCTTTCCTGCAGGGCATCGTCAACTCTTTTGCGTTCGGTGACGTCTCGGAACACCACGACGGCGCCAACAAGTGCATCGCCTTTGCGCATCGGAACACTGGTGTAGGCGACGTCAAAAGACGAACCGTCCTTGCGCCACAGCACCTCGTCCTCACAGTAACTGGCCGTGCCTTGGGCAAAGGAATGATACATCGGGCAACTCTGCTGCTCATACGGCGTCCCGTCAGCGTGCGAATGATGGATCAATTCGTGCACGGGCCAGCCGAGAATTTCCTCTCGAGCGTAGCCGAGCATCTCCAGTGCCGCTTGATTGACGAAGCTGCATCGGCCTTGGGCATCTGTGCCGAAAATACCTTCCCCTACCGATTGAAGGATGAGCTGAAGTCGCTCTTCGCTTTGTTTCAGTTCTCCCGCCCGCTCTGCAACCAGGTTTTCCAGGTGAGTCCGGTAACGTGTCAGTTCCGCTTTGGCCCGTTCAGCTTCTTCGGCACGATGCCTGCTGAACCTTTCTGCTTCGAGGGCTCTGATCCGCTCGAGGCTGAGCGAGGCCGCGAGATGCGCAAAAGCGGTCACGAAACCAAGAATAGCGGGCAGTTTTTCTTCTGGAACGATGGGGACTTCATCAAGGGCTCGCATATATTCTTCCGGATCGAAGCCGGATTCTTCAGCCTGCTGCAGGAAAGCCGCCCTGTCGGGTTCGCCTGTCAGAAACTGGCCGACAAAGACATTGGCCACGTGCTGGCCATCGATGATGATCGGCGAAGCCGCATCGATCATGCCGTTCTTGCAGCGATAGATGGAAAAGGACTTCCCTTCCTGGAGATTCGCAGCAAGCTCGGTATCGGATTCAATGCAGCGTGCGCAGGTCTTTCTGGCGGCGCGGTGAAAATCGGTACAGATGCGCTGCCAGCGTGCGGCAGCCAGGACATTGCCCTTTAGATCGATGATTGCCGAGGCCACTCCTGCGGCGTTGCAGAAGTGATCGAGGATCGTATTCAGCTGCTCGGAATCGAGCAGGTCGGCCAATGAAATAGGCGATATCCCGAGACTACCCGATCTGTCTCTCTGGCCCTGCTTTTCTTTATGGGCCCCGTTCACTTTAGGCTCCCTGGTTGGTTCCAAAGCAGTGCGCTCCATTATCATCCGGTGTCCCCAGGCTCTTGGGAGTCCCGATGAAGGATAACAGTGTCTCTGTGCCCACAGTTCGACTATTCGGCAACGACAAGCAGCATTGCCTGATCGTCGTCGGCCGGATGATTTCCGGCAAACCGTTCGAGGTCCTGGACGATCTCCTGGACGAGTATGGCCGGGTCATTGGTCGCGGCGGTTTCCATTTGCCGCAACAGGCGCCTCTTCCCGTAAAGTTCCTCCTGCGCATTGAATCGTTCGGTAACACCATCCGTGTACAGGAGCAGCCGATCTCCTGGCGAGAGCGCGATTTCGGTAACCGGCACTTGGAGATAGGTGTCACATCCCATCGCGAGCACGCCATCGCAGGGTACTTCAATCGCTTCTTTCGCAGAGGACCTGTAGAGGATAGGAAGCGTATGTCCGGCGCGGGAGATTCGCAGAGATCTGCGGCGGGGGTCGTAAACACCGTAGATTGCCGTGACGAAGCTTTCCTTGTTCACTTTACAGAGGTTCTCGTTGATGAAGGAAAGCAACCGGTCCGGCTCTTCGATGCGGTTGGAGCACGACCGAAACAAGGCACAGGTCATGGCCATCATGACCGTCGCAGGTGCGCTGTGCCCTTCGGCATCGGCCACCAGAACACCCAGCCGACCGTTCGACAGTTCCGCGACGTCGTAGTAATCGCCACCGGCATACCGACTGGTTTCATAATGTACAGCCAGCCTCAGCCCGTCGAGTTGCGGCAGGTGATCGGGCAGAAGGTTGTGCTGGAGCCTTGAAACGACCTGCAGTTCATGCTGTAGTTCATCTCTTCGCTTCTGCACCTCACGACTCAGCCGGTGGACAGTGAGATGTGTGTTGACACGGGCGATCACCTCCTCAGGCTGGAACGGCTTGGTCACATAGTCCACCGCTCCCAGTTGCAGCCCGCGCACTTTGTCCGAGGTTTCATCCAGGGAGGAGAGGAAGATAATGGGAATCTTTTCCGTGCCTGGATTCGCTTTTACGCGTCGGCAGACCTCGAAGCCATCGATTCCCGGCATCATGATGTCCAGAAGAATGAGGTCCGGGCGAGCTTTTTGCACGATCGTCAACGCCGCCTCTCCGCTCTTCGCGACCAACAGCTTGCAGCCCACACCTTCCAGCATCTGCAGAAGCACTTGAAGGTTGGCCGGCTGATCGTCAACCAGCAGGATAGATTCCATAGGTCTTATCCATTGAACATGGGTTGCTCGCCTTCGTTTGTGTCGATACCTGGTGTCGAAGGCAAAATCTTGCGTCTTGCCGACTTGGATGCGAAACATAGGCTAAAGATATACTCGGAAAAGAATCCTCAGGCCCAAGTGATTCGAAATGATACGAAAACGATACGGAGCTGAGCTATTGGACTTTGGTCCAATAGTCGGACTATGGTATCACAACATCATTCCTACGAAGGTGCGAATCCAGTCCAAGGGCAGATCGCGGCATATCATTCTTGCTCCATATTTCCTGGTAAATTCTTCGACCACACCCTGTTTGCGATGCCCTGCCCGCTGTACCGGATTCGATGTTGCCCCGACGTACAGCATACGGTTTGCTCTGCCTGCCATGATGTATGCAAAGAGCAGTTGGCCATGCACAAAGGCTCGACAGGGATTGTACATTGTCCTTCTTGTGATTGTCTCGTTCAGCGTCTTCTCCTCGCCGGGAATCGAAAAGCTCGACATTCGGGTCCGATTCGATACAGACCCGGAGATCATCAGGAAAATTATCAAAAAGATCAATAAGGCAATGAGGCAGGATGAAGAGTACAGCAGGGTCCTGTTGAGCGATATCAAGCCATCTGGGGTGCGCACCATGGATGACTCGGCGATGATCATGCGGGTTAAGTTCAAGTGCATTCCGGGGGAACAGTTTGTCGTCAGGCGCCAAGTCTATCAACGCCTCCGGGAGGCTTTCAAGGAGCAGGGAATCGAGTTCGCCCATCGAAATGTCACCGTCTATCTGCCTCCGCAGCCCACATCCGGCTCGA
>Ga0334890_1001159_pt1 | contig 37521 bp, 58 predicted proteins | sample GraSluR1_MG_3_FD_207220 | JGI IMG/M metagenome (GOLD analysis project Ga0334890, IMG submission 207220) | Sludge microbial communities from methane-producing bioreactor in Wageningen University, Netherlands - Granular Sludge_31_08-R1 | ecosystem: Engineered > Bioreactor > Anaerobic >... | reverse complement strand
ACAGGAACAGGAGGTTTAGAGGTGGATGAGAAGTTGATACCCGGCCCGGTCAAGGGCTACAAAATGGTGGACGAAAACCTGTGCTGCCGGGGCGTGCAGTTTGTCGTCGGTGAGATTGTCAGACATGAGGGGCCGCTGGAAATGTGCAGGTCCGGCTTCCATTTCTGCGTGCATCCGAGCGGCGTATGGGCGTACTACAACAAGGGGCGTCTGTTCGAGCTCGAGGCGTATGATGTACTGGATACTCCCTACGAGCCGGGGGCGGACTTGAAAAAGGTCTGCCGTGGTATCAGGCTGGTGCGGGAAATCAAGGTGGATGGCGACGGTAACACCGGCTACAGCAACACCGGCCACAGGAACACCGGCGACGGGAACACCGGCAACGGTAACACCGGCGACGGGAACACCGGCGACGGGAACACCGGCAACGGTAACACCGGCTACGGTAACACCGGCTACGGTAACACCGGCGACGGGAACACCGGCTACAGCAACACCGGCCACAGGAACACCGGCTACAGGAACACCGGCCACAGGAACACCGGCCACAGGAACACCGGCAACGGTAACACCGGCTACGGTAACACCGGCGACGAGAACACCGGCTACAGGAACACCGGCCACAGGAACACCGGCCACAGGAACACCGGCAACGGTAACACCGGCTACGGTAACACCGGCGACGGGAACACTTGCGACCGCTCGTCAGGCCATTTCAACACCCACACACCGAAGCTCATCATTTTCGACGAGCCCACGAGCCTTGAGCCGGATGCAAATCTGGTTTTTGCGCTGTCCGTCGCTTTGATGAGCAGCGAGCCGTTTGACCCTTTGCCGTTCCTGTCACTGCCTAACGCAACGGCGAGGAAAATCAAAAAACTGCACCGCCTCCATATCCAGAGGCGACAGGAACAGGAGGTTTAGAGGTGGATGAGAAGTTGATACCCGGCCCGGTCAAGGGCTACAAAATGGTGGACGAAAACCTGTGCTGCCGGGGCGTGCAGTTTGTCGTCGGTGAGATTGTCAGACATGAGGGGCCGCTGGAAATGTGCAGGTCCGGCTTCCATTTCTGCGTGCATCCGAGCGGCGTATGGGCGTACTACAACAAGGGGCGTCTGTTCGAGCTCGAGGCGTATGATGTACTGGATACTCCCTACGAGCCGGGGGCGGACTTGAAAAAGGTCTGCCGTGGTATCAGGCTGGTGCGGGAAATCAAGGTGGATGGCGACGGGAACACCGGCAACGGCAACACCGGCCACAGGAACACCGGCGACGGGAACACCGGCCACAGTAACACCGGCGACGGTAACACCGGCTACAGCAACACCGGCTACAGGAACACCGGCCACAGGAACACCGGCCACAGGAACACCGGCTACAGGAACACCGGCCACAGGAACACCGGCCACAGGAACACCGGCAACGGTAACACCGGCGACGGGAACACCGGCAACGGTAACACCGGCTACGGTAACACCGGCGACGGGAACACTTGCGACCGCTCGTCAGGCCATTTCAACACCCACACACCGAAGCTCATCATTTTCGACAAGCCCACGAGCCTTGAGCCGGATGCAAATCTGGTTTTTGCGCTGTCCGTCGCTTTGATGAGCAGCGAGCCGTTTGACCCTTTGCCGTTCCTGTCACTGCCTAACGCAACGGCGAGGAAAATCAAAAAACTGCACCGCCTCCATATCCAGAGGCGACAGGAACAGGAGGTGTAGTCGTGAAGGTTCAAACACAGCTCACATACAGGTTCGAGGACAAGGACGAGTTTTTCGTAGCCCTTCACCCCCGCGGCATCGTGTCGTTCATCTGCGACGGACTGACCCTCCGCTTCGACCGCAAGAACCCGAAGCACGTCGCTGCCGTGAAAGAGCTGTACGCCGGGATGGTGGAGGTCGATGTGGTGAATGAAGCGATGGAAACGGAGGAACAGTTGTGAGCGAGACAGCAGTTGTCAAGAAGGCAGACACCATCAGAGGGCTCATCGAAAGCCCGGAGTTTGCAGCGCAGATTGAGAAGGCGTTGCCGAAGCACCTCACCCCTGACAGGTTTGTCAGAATTGCCATAACAGCAATGGCAAAGAACCCTAAGCTGAAAGAGTGCTCGCAGACCAGCTTCTTCAACTGCCTGCTGAACCTTTCGCAGCTCGGCCTTGAGCCGGACGGCTACCATGCGCATCTCATCCCTTACAAGGATGAATGCCAGCTCATCATCGACTACAAGGGCCTCGTTGACCTCACCATGCGCAGCGGCAAGGTTGCCAACATTCACGCGGATGTGGTCTGCGAGAACGATGTCTTCGCCTACAACATGGGTATGGTCGAACAGCACAGGATAGACCTTCGCAAAGACCGGGGCGCTGTCTACGCTGTCTATGCAATCGTCACTTTCAAGGACGGCTCGAAGAAGGCAGAGGTCATGTCCCGCGATGATGTGGAGAAGATTCGCAAGCGCAGCCGGGCGGGAACCAACGGCCCCTGGGTGACGGACTGGAACGAGATGGCAAAGAAGACCGTGTTCCGCCGTCTCGCCAAGTGGCTCCCCATCAGCCCCGAGTACCGCGATGTGCTGGAAAGCGACTTCGACCGCTACCCCGACATGCGCGTTACCGAACCCTCGAAGCCCCGGCCTCTTGCCCGCGGCGAACATGCCCCCATCGAGATAGAAGCGGAGGTAGAGGATGTTGCGACTCAGGGCGAGTGAAGCGCAGCGCATAGCTCTTTGCCCCGGGTCGGCAAGGGCAGCATTCGGGATTGAAGGGCCTCCGAGCGAGTACGCCGAGAGGGGTACGCGAATACATCTCTGGCTGGCCAACAAGTTCGGCGTTCAGAAGGGGGAGAATCCTGTTCTGACGGACGAGGAGCAGGAAGTTGCCGAAAAGCTGGCAGAGAAAACGAGGGAGTTCATTCTCAGTAGAAACTTCGTCGGACCGCTGAAAATGTGGACCGAGATGGAGATCAAGGGCGACGGATGGAGCGGTCATATCGACCTTGTCGTGGAATCGGCAGACGAGACCATCATTGTAGACTGGAAGACCGGTTGGGGCGACCAGGTAAGCCCCGACCTCAACGCTCAGCTGAGGGCATACGTTGTCCTGCTGGACGTTGCCCCGTGCGTGGCCGTCATCATTCAGCCCTCGGGCAGACCGGAGCCGGTTGAGTACAGCAGGGGCGATCTGGAAGTTGCCAAGGCCGAGCTTGCGGAGATCAGGGAGCAGGCATTGTCGCCAACGGCCTCCCGCATCCCGCATCCTGTGGCCTGCCAGTATTGCCCCGCATTCGGCAGGGCAACATGTCCCGAGACATGCACCTGCTTGCAGACAGCGGAGATCCTGCAGGAGGTCAAGGAGCTTTCCGCGCTGACGCCCGAATTCCTGGGTAGTCTCGGCAGCCTTGCGAAGCTCGCAGAGAAGCGCATCGAACAGGTGAAGGAGGAAATCAGGGCAAGGTTGGAAGTCGGGCTTGAAGTGCCGGGCTGTTCAATCGGCAAAGCATCGGAGACGAAGGAGATTGCCGACATCGGTAAAGCCTTCGAGCTTTTGGGGATGCTCACACAGGAGCAGTTTCTTGCCGCCTGCACAGCCAGTATCCCGAAGCTGGCGGATGCTCTCTATGCCTGCCTGAACCAGACGGAGAAGGTCAGCAAGGCGGCGGCAAGACAGGAACTGGAAGCACTGCTGGCAACGGTCATCGAGACCAAAACGAGGCGCGGAAATCTCAAGATTGGAGGGATTGAGTAATGGGAAGAGCGCATACGGTGGACGGCAGCACTGCCAAGTACACACTGGAAAACGGCGAGTACATGTGGCGGGTCATCCCCGAAGTGACGACGGGGGATAGGGTTTTCCGCACGAGCGACGGTCACAGCGACAAGGGCGACGAACAGATCAACCTCGTGCTGAAGGTGGGTACAAGGGATGAGCAGATCACCGTTCTCGACCGCTTGACATTCAGCAGTAGGGCGCAGTGGCGGGTCAGCGAGTTCTTGCGGTCAGCAGGAGCGTATCCAGGGCATGGCGTCAGCATCGACCTCAAGGCGGAGCAGTGCATCGGCCTCGGCGGGAAGTGCAGGACGCTCAACGGAGAACCGGACTACAAGGGGAAGGTCTACACGAGCATTGACCGGTACCTCGAGGCCGAAAAACAGGACCCCGGCAAGATCAAGGGGCTTGTGTGCGGAGATGATTTTCCTCCCCCTACTGCGAACGATGAACCGGCAACGGACGAGGACCCGATTCCGTTCTAACACACCAACCCGGGGCGGCATTGCCGCCCCTGAAGGAGGTACAGAGTGAGCAGGCAGAAGAAGCATAGACGGTGGGTGGCCTTCTCGGACGAGGTGAACGCCTTCTTCGACTCATGGCACGAGCGGGACAAGAAGGTCAGCTACGAGGGCTATGCACCGGTTGGAGAGTTCGTCAACGGCCTTGTCGAGGAATCGGAAGTCTACAAGGCTTTTCGGCAGCACGGCGTCCTCCCGCCCGTGAAGCGAATGAGGAGGCAATGATGCGGTTGCTAATTGGCATCGTGTGGGCGATCTGCCTCTTCATGGTAGTGGTCGCCATTGCCGGCAGAGGGCTGGCTGTCATCGCAGGCGCAACGGGATGGCTTGCGCTGGCTGTCACTTTCAGCGTGGTCGGCGAGGAGCACAGGCGCAAGTCGAGCCTGAAAAGGGCGTACAATGGCATCCTTGCGATGGCCAGAGATGGCCGATGCGTAAATGAAATGCCCGATTTCGAGTGTGTTAACTGCTCTTTTCAGGAATGTGGCGCCTGCTGGGCCATGGTGTTCGGCTTCGACCCCGAGGACTGGAAGACATGGTACGAGGGGAGGCCAGAGCATGATGGTCATAAGTAAGTCGATGGCCGAGGCTCCTCGTGCCAAAGAAGCGGAGTTGCAACGACTGGTGGCCATGGCGCTGGACGAGACGGGACTGCTCTGGTTCCACCCGGCCAACGAACGAAAATGCACGGCAATAACGGGCAGGCTTCTGAAACTCGCAGGCGTCAAGCGGGGAGTCCCGGACTGCCTGGTTATGGAGCCGTTCATGGCTCAGGGCCAGAAGTTCATCGGCATGGCGGTCGAGTTGAAAGCCTCCCGCAACAAGCTGACCGATGACCAGAAGAAGTGGAAATTCAAGCTCGAGGCTCGAGGATGGCAGTTCAGCGTTTGCATGACCCTGGCCGAAGTGCTCGAAAAGCTCATGCAGTTCTACCCGGATACAGCGGGCTATTCCACGGCGGAAGACTGCTACAGGGTCACGAAACGGAGGTGCTGACGCATGCCCAACAAGTACCAGGTTGCGGACTGGACCGAGCATTTCGAGACAGCGAAAACGGCTAGGTATGTGCATAAGTCGTCGGTGGTGCTTCCCTTGAAGCAGGGCCTTGGCTACCGCAGGCTTGTCCGGAGAAACAGCGGTCCGGCTCTATACGGGGCATGGTGCGCCATGATAGTCGTGCTGTCGAAGCAGGCTCCCCCCAGGGAGGGCTACCTTACTCACAGCGGCACGAAGGACGGCATCCCCTACGCACCGCAAGATCTCGAAATGCTGACGGACATTCCGGTTTCCGTGTTCGCCGAAATGCTTGTGGCCTGCTCCCGCCCTGAAATCGGCTGGCTGAAAGTCATCGAGCGTGACGAGGCGAACGGTGACATGTTCAGAGAACCGGAGACTACGCTTGCCTTCCCGAACCCTTCTCCGGACCATGCGAGAAAAGAGAACGGCCTCAGGTGCCCCCATGATGAGATGAAAGCGGAGTGGAACAGGCTCTGCTTGGATTCCGACCTTGCGAAATGCCGGGTCTGGCCGACAGACAGAGCTGCGAAGATGTGGAAGCACGAGTGGTTCCGGGAAAGCTGGAAGGAAATCTTCGCAGAGTGCCACAGGGCGAAATGGTGTCGGGAAAACAAGGCTGGCGTCCTGCATGTGCTCAGGAACGACAAGTCCGGGACACCGAACGCCATGCGCTACTACGAAGCAGCCATGGACAGAAAGGAAGCGATCGCTGGCAAGCCCCGGGCATGGACCAGCAAGATTGTAGAGGCTGACGGTGCGATCAGGATTGAGAGCCACGCAACAGAAGCTCTCGCAGCCGCAGACCTTGAGGGAAGAGGTTACGCCCTGGACAGGGCAAGAAACGAGTGGAGGAAAAGGGGATGAACAGAACCAAAATCGAATATCTCTCGCACACCTGGAATCCGATTGTGATGCGCTGCCGTCCGGTCTCCAGGGGCTGCGACAACTGCTGGCATCTCAGGATGGCTGACAGGCTGAAGGCCAATCCTGCTCTGAGTGAGGCGCAGAGAGCCGCCTACGCTGGGGGTGAACCAGCGCTGAATAAGAATGAGATAGACGCACCGCTGAGGCTCAGAAAACCGGGCGTCATCGGCGTGCAGTTCATGGGCGACCTGTTCCATGAAGATGTTACGGATGACATGCGCATCGAGGTGTTCACGACATTTTGTGAGCCGGACCTGTTTATCGTTCTTACGAAGCGCCCCGAGAACATGAAGCGGTTCATCGAAGGGCCGCTCCGGGGGTATTACAGCCAGTGTCCAGCTGGAAACTATCTATTCCCGAATCTGTATTGCGGCGTATCCATCGAAGATCAACGCACGGCCAATGAGCGCATTCCCGTGCTGATGGAAACCCCGGCAATCAACAGGATAGTCAGCCTTGAGCCGACGCTGGGACCGGTGCGCTTCAATGAGTATCCCGATTGGCTCATCATGGGCTGCGAGAGTGGTCCCGGGGCAAGGCCGATGCATCGGGAGTGGGCGCTCCATGTCGCCCGGCAGTGCGAAACTCACAGCATCCCTCTGTTCTACAAGCAGGGCCCTGGCGATAACGGATACTACGGCAAGATGCCCACGCTGAATGGGCGTGTGTATGACCAGGTTCCATGGGGAACCGCAGAAAGGAGCTCATAATGCTCTGCCACCGTTGCGAACACAGGGCTGCGTGGCTGTCATCTAAAATGACCGCAACCGTTCCCGAGCCGTGCCGCTGCGATGTTGACGGGTCGGAATGGGCCTGCGACTCCTACCGCCCCACCATGCCCGCCGTGACCGTACCCGTTGACCCCCGCCGGCCCCGGTACGATGCGAGTCCCGTGCCCACCCCCGAGAGGTTCGTGCGCCAGTTGCAGGCCCATGAGGTAGTGCTGCGAATCGTGCCGGTCTACCCCGAGCGCAAGGACTGCAACGAAGCGGCGGGGATGTACGGCCTGCATATGGAGAGGGCGAGGGTGAAGGAATGAATGTTCTCGTAGCGTGCGAGTTTTCGGGCCGTGTCCGGGATGCTTTCCGGGCACGGGGCCACAATGCATGGTCATGTGACCTGTTGCCGTGCGAAGCCGACCCGCAATGGCACTTCCAGGAAGACATCATCCGGCTTCTGATGATGGAGGTGCTTCCGTGGGATTTGATGATTGCTCACCCTCCATACACTCACCTGGCCGTATCGGGGGCAAGATGGTTCAAGGACAAGGTCGAGGAACAGGAAAAGGCACTCGGCTTTGTGAAGCTACTCCTTGACGCTTACTGGATTCCCCGTATAGCCCTTGAGAATCCGGTGAGTATCATCAGTACACGCATACGCAAGCCCGACCAGATTATTCAACCGTGGATGTTCGGACATGGCGAAACGAAGGCGACATGTCTGTGGTTGAAAAACCTGCCCCCGCTGAAGCCAACACAGATAGTAGAGGGGCGAGAGAACAGAATATTCAGGATGCCCCCATCACCGGACCGGGGAAAGCTCCGTTCCGTGACCTATCAAGGCATAGCCGACGCAATGGCCGAACAGTGGGGCACCACCACCACACCGAAGCAAACATGTCCAGCCCCCGTGGACATAGCGAACAGTAAAGGGAGCGAATGATAATGGCAACCGCAAACGGAAAATTGACAATGGAACTCAAGGTATCGCCGGAATTGATAGAAGCGATTGAAAGGCTGGAAAAGGCTACGGAATGGCTGTGTCAGGTTGGCCCCCTCCCCGCCCCCGCCGTGGAGCCGGAACAGACCGAGATTACCTACACGATTGAATGTCCACAATGCCGATTCCACGGTTATGTGACTTCTATCAACGGGAAAGCACAGAAAACCTTTTGTCACAACTGTGGCCACGAACTCCGACTGTTCAACTTTCCGGTTTCAGAGTCGGAGCAGACACGGGAGCAGAAGGCGGTGGAGTTGGCGAGGGACATGGCAGAATATGCAGATTGTCATTACCCGCCTCCAATCGGAAAGTTTATTCAGCGTGCCGCCGCCCTGTTCGGAGAGGGAAAGGAGGGGGAGCGTGGCCACAATTAAGGTTGATGGGGTAAGTTACAAGGTGACTGAAACATTGGGCTATCATCAGGTGGGGATGCCTGCCAAGTTTGTGCAGACACCCGATGGGGAAAGGGTAGCCGTGAAACGAGGCGGTGTGTGGACATGGTGGGCTGTACAAGACCGTGTAGCTCCATTACTGGAGCATTTACAGCGAGAACAGGAGGCCCCCGTGGCTGAACTGAAGGCGTGCCCGTTTTGTGGGAGCAGTGACATCAGGCATATCCACGGCAACTCAAGAGCGCCTGAAGGTATGGCTATGTGCAGCTCATGCGGCGCATCTGACTTTGTGCAGAGATGGAACACCCGCCACGCCCCCGAACTGGATGAGGCGGTGGGGGCAATGGCCGCAGTTGAATGGGTGGTCCAAGACCTTAAACGGTGTGTGCGTATCCTCTCCCGCCTCGGACGCCTGACATGAAGGGGAAACCATGAAGCAGACACAGGAGCAGGCCATTCTTGAATGGATGAGGAACAAAGGCCCTATCACACCGCTGGAAGCGCTGCAGCACTGCGGGTGCTTCCGACTCGGGGCAAGAATCTATGACCTCAAAAGGAAGGGGTACGCAATCAGCACGGAAATGGTGGAAGTGGTCACCGCAGACGGCAAGGCCCGGGTGGCAAGGTACAAGCTGGTGGGCAGGTGCTTGACCCCCGAAGACCTGTTCAAGATTCGTGCCGTGCTCGAAGCGAAGGGTACAAGATATGAAGGGGATTAAGGCGGTCCGCTGTGAAGTTTACAGCCGCATCGTCGGCTACTACCGTCCGGTGCAAGATTGGCACTCGAGCAAGAAGCAGGAGTTCAAGGAGCGATACGTACGGTCAAACATGGACATCGAACGACTGCTGAGAAGAGAGGAAGAGGGCAATGAGCAAGACAGAGTATGGTGACAGAATCGAAGAAGAAGGCGAAGTCTTCATAGAGCATGTAGCGCCGCACCCGTACGACAGCTTTCACCATGTTCGTATCGTCATTTGCGGTGTGTGCATGTTCGAGACGATCGAGTTGGCGAGGGGCGATCTTCGTATCCAGCCGCCGTCAAGGATGGCTGACACGATTATTGGAAGCAGCGCCGGCCGTTGGTATATCACGCTTGAAGACGCAGCGCGTTTCATCGAAGACGCCTGGCCTTCGGAATAAGGGGGAGATCATGACAGAGGTCGAAGTTTCCATGACAACAACCGATGACCAGAGGGAATTGGAGTTGCGTCGGGCGAACGAAAGAGCCGAACGCGAGAAGCTCGAAGCCATTGCGAGATCTGAGCGCATTCAGAAGGAAACCGAAGAACGCATCGCCCGTGAGAATGCTGAGCTGAAGCGCAGGGATCAAGAAGCCGCTGAGAAGCGCCAGAAGGACAAGAAGCGAGTTGAACTTGTCCGGAGCGAGATCGCAAAGCGCCTGTCCGACCTGACGCCGGAAGAAGCAGCTGACGAGATGATGGCCGGGGAGTTCCCGCACATCACCGTCATTATCTGAGAGGGCACGACAATGCAGAAAAGAACCGAAAGCAAGCACCTGAAGTACCAGTTCACCGATGACGAGCTGGTTGAAATGAGCAGAAGCCTTGCTCGGGACAACCGAGAGCTCCGCGGGATCTCCGAGCAGAAGAAGGAGATCATGGCCGACTTCGCAAGCCAGATCAAAGCAAAGGAAGGGAAAATCGATCGCACTTCCGAGCTCATCGCCAACGGCTACGAATACCGCATGGTGACCTGTGAGGTCATTCCGGACGAGCCTGTTGTTGGAATGAAGACGTTCGTCCGCTCCGACACCGGAGAAACATGGACGGAGCCCATGAAGCCCAGCGAGATGCAGGGCGCTCTTTTCGAAGATGTCGAAGCAGAAGTAGTTTAGGACTGCACGGTGCCCAACGAAGAACCGTCGGTATCAGTGATCATAAGACGCATCGAACCCGGAGCCCCGAAAGCTCCTAAACTGCTGTCAGATGGCAGCGAATTTGAAGGAGATGATTCAGAATGAGAACACTGATCATGCTCGTCCTCGTCGTGGCAATGGCTTCGGCACAGGTGTTCATGGACATCAGCGGCACGATGCCTGTTGATGGCGAAGAAGTGCAGCCCCGCCTGTTGGTGGACGTTTCGGAAGCTGCAGGACCATGGGCGTACTCCGTCGGCATGGGTTACAGGCCCCCTGCTTCCGCTGACGGATTCGACCCAACAATAACTGTGCAGGTGGGCGTATCCAGGCAGATGGCGTCTTGGGCTGCGGCATACTTCAAAATGACCGACATTCCCCTTCATTCCGAGAATCACACGCTTCACTCGTCAGCACGTATTGGCGTGCTCATCAGGTTGTAGCCATGCTCTCAACGATTCTCGCGGTCTTCCCGGCCATTGCGATTTTCGTTGCCCCACTGAAGCATGAGGCGGTCGCATCTTGGTATGGCCGGGGCTTCCACGGCCGTCTCACCGCTTCAGGACGCATTTACGATCAGGATTCATTCACGGCAGCGCACCGCTCTTGTCGGTTTGGCACCGTTCTGCTTGTCCGCCATGAGTACAGGCATGTCATTGTGACTGTCACCGACAGGGGCCCGTTCGTCCCCGGCAGGGATATCGATCTGTCCAGGGCGTCGTTCATGATGCTTGCGGATACTACCGTGGGGATCTTGGAGATCGAATACGAAGTGATTTATGTCGGAAATTGGAGATATGACTGTGGACAACGATAGGCGCCTGAGCTATTGTCCTGACAGACAGGAGGACCTGCATGAGATACGCAATGCTTGGAACCAAGGGTAGCGAAGAGGACGGTAGCTTCATCTGCTACGGCGTAATCAAACGACATGACGGAAGGTATTCACCGGCCAGAGCCGAGGGGTCGAAGAAAGCAACCCCGGTCATGCTCATGAAGAGCAGAGTGAAGCCCCTATACCTGGGCGACAGCAAGGAAGAGGCGTTCAAGCATCTCATGCACCATGTGGCGAAGAGTGCCGATGGCCTCGCCTTCGAGCGCTGGCCGTCCTTCCTCGTCGGTCGGAAGTTTGTCGACTACTCACCGCAAGATCTCATGAAGATACCGGAAGAGGGGGACGGGGCGAACACCCGGCAGTAAATCCCTGTATTCCGAAATGAAGGGAGGGCTATGCCGAAAGCTAAAAAACCAGCAAAAAAGATGGGGCGTCCTTCGAGCTATAACCCTGATTTCTGCGAGATGGCCGTGGAGTTCCTGAGGGACGGCTATTCGGTTACAGCCCTTGCCGGGCATCTGAAGTGCGCCCGTTCGAGCGTTTTCAAGTGGGCCGAAGAGCACAAAGAGTTCTCGGACGCTCTAAAGACCGGGCAGGCCTTGGCGGCTCTGTGGTGGGAGAAGAGGTTGCGGGAAGTGGCAAGAACCGGAGTCGGCTCGGCCTCCGCTGCCATATTCGGAGTAAAGAACCGCTCAAGGGCCGAGTGGAAAGACCGTCACGACATCACCCTCAACGACATGCCGGCCCCGATGCAGGAGTTTCTTGCCATGGGCAAGGCCGGAGAACCCGGTTGGAACACTGGCAAGGACACAGAAGATCCCGAACCGCAGGAGGACGCATAGTGGAAGGCTTCATGATCCCGCTCACGGTTGGGGTTGTTTCCCTTGCCGTAACCGTTGGTGCTGGTCTGATCTCGATTGGCAGAGCAGTCGGGAAGATGCAAGGACAAGTGGACCGGGCAGAAAAGGATGTCAGTCGCATAGGACTAAAGCAAGACGCCCTGGAGCGTCATTGTGGAGATCAGCAAATCATGGTTGCCTCAAGATTGGCAAGCATCGAAACCGGGATCAGAGGCATGTCATCGGCACTTGACCGAATAGAAAAGCAACGGAGATGAAGCTCCATTCACGGAAGCTGTGGCTGGCTGGAGGGTTCGCTTTCCAGCTTTCGCAGTTCGCCGCTGTCCTGTACTCCGTGGCATGGGTGTTCGGTGAGCATCCCCGGTCCGAGCAGATGGTCATGGTGGCGACTACCGTCCTAAGCTACCTACGGGACATCGTGGTGGCGTTCATCGGCATGAATGTTGTGCAGCATGTCGGCTACGAGATAGGACAGGCGATTGGCCGTAACAAGGGGGAATGATGGCACTCGCAATGGTTGTCGGGCTCGCAATGCTGGCTCTTCGGTGGTGGGGGTATCAGCGCTACTTTCCACCGGATCACCATAGTTACAAGGCCATGAGCGAAGGTCGGGGCGTTCCCGACCCGTTCCGGCTCAGATGGCTGTACCCTGCGCTGATGCCGGGCTCTGCTGGCGCCGCTGCCTGGTCAGCCTGCTCCATGGTCGGGCTTGCACTCACGATTCCCGTCATGTACCTGTTTGCGGAGGCTTCCGGTGTTCCCGGCCTATGGGCTGTTGCTCTCTGGGCCTCCCTGCCGATCATTGACGTTCTCAGCCGGATGCAGGGCATTGTGGACCATATCGCTTGGCCGCTTGCCCTGCTGTCCGCTTGGCTGTTCACACTCGGCGTTCCATGGGCTGGTATCATCGGCGCTGTCGTTGCCGGTGCGGTTGACCCCCGGGCGCCGGTGTTCGTGTTTGCGTGGACCCTTCACCCGGGCGCACTGCTTGGCCTGATCACCGTTCCTGCTGCCATGTCTCTCGCCCGGCGTGGCGATCCGCTGATGCACAGCGATGTCATTCTCGACCCGTGGCGCTCGGCAAGGCACAGGAACGGCCAGTTTCTGCACAGCTGCCGGGACATGCTCGCCCCCTGGGGTGCGGGGCTTGCCGCCCTGCTTGCGCTCTCCCCCGCTGTCATCGTGTCGTTGGCTGTCGGCTATGGACAGATGTTCAGAGCCATTGACCGGGTGAGGCTCTACCAGTGGGCTGCTCCTGCCGTTCTGGTTGTCGCTCTCCGGGTGATCCCCGGAGCATGGTTGCCCGTGGCTGTTGCGCTCACATGGTTCAATCCGTTCAGGCCGGAGGTTTGAAATGCCGACTATTGACCCGCTCAACCCCGGTTGGTCCATCGGCGAGGCCATCGTCAGCCGCCTTGAAGCACTCTTTGAAAGTGAAGCAGAACGCTTCGGCGAGTACACCCCGGAAATCGTTGTTTTCGTCCCGCCCGGCGTCGAGAATGTCCGGCCTGCGGAGGCAAGCAGGGCGTGGGTCACGGTTTCTCTGCCCACAGACCCGGCTGTGCTGTGGGAAACAAGCGACTCCTACATAGTCAAGCCCACCTACACGATTCGCATCAACGTCGAGGAACCCGACCGGCTCCCTGCACTGCCTGAAAAGCTGCTGGAATTGACGCATTTCGTCCGGCTGGCGCTCACCCCGGACACACTCGGCGGCATGGTCAGAAGGAACCCCCGGGAGACAGGCTCTGCCACATACGCAGTGAAGGCAAGTACGATTACCGTAGTATCGGAGATGAAGCTGGAATATGAGTATCAGGGGCACGCCTATGATTTCTCGCTGCCCTCCCTCCTCCTTGGCTCCCCCTTCCCCGAGGTCTACCAAGGTGCCGATGCACCTACCGTCACGATTCTCATCAGCAACCCCGGCACGGCCACGCTTACGATTTCTTCTGTTTCTACCCCCACCGGCTTCACTGCCAGTTCCGTCCCCGCTTCCGTAGCGGCAGGCGGCACGGACACATTCACCTTGACTCTTGACAGCACGGCCACTATCGGCGACTTCTCCGGCACGGTCATCGTCCACAGCAATGCCGGGGATGTGTCCACGGCTGTCACGGCCAGCGTCATAGCCGACCCGAGGCTGACGAGGATTCCGGTGCTGTGCGTTCCCGGCCTTGCCATGTCCATAGATGCCCGCCCGAACACGATTTTCCAGTGGCAGATTCCTGACGGTTCCGGTGGCTGGACATACCAGCGAGCGAACAGGCCCACATTCACAGCGGCAAAGGGTACTCCGGGCGAGTACATTTACCTGCTGATGGACGATGGACATACGGTTGCGGAACTGACGCAGTTGGACACCTATTATAGTGGCTTCACTGTACCGAATCATGTAATTGAAACGGAGGATTTGCAGTATATCGCCCTTCCCGGGAACCTCAGTCTCGTTCACTCAATACTGCAAGGTGACATAAAGTATCTTTCTGGCTGTATGCAGAAAAGCGTTTATGCTCAATATTTCTTCGGCAACACAGCTTTCAACTACTCCGGGCTGTACGGCGATGTGGGCAACTGGGCACCTATTGAAGCGGCCACTGATGTGCGATTTCGGCAGATGGATTACATTCACGGGGTATTGAAGTTTGCGACCGGTTGTCCGTTGGCTACCCTGTTCCATCAGGATTGCAGAGGATTCTCGGCGGTCGAAATCTCCCAAACAATCATCAACTGGAACGCCTGCAACGCCGGTGTGTTTGCGAGAACGGGCAACTTCAATCAGGTCAAGCGCAGCGAGTTGACCGCAGAGGGCGAAGCGGCGGTGGTGTCGCTTTTGGCCAAAGGTTGTGCATTCACCTTCCAAGCGGAATAGAGGATGACATGATTATCAAATTCACCGGCAACAGCTTCGACCATGACGGATGCACCACCTACCTGTCATCAATCGGACACAAGGGCAAGTGCCGGAAGCTGTGGCAGGGTGAATACGATGACGAAACAGGGACAATCGTCCTCACATGCGAGTGCGGGGGCGGGGCGAAGATTGAGATGAGGACGGAGCCGATGGAAGGTGACCTGGAATGAACGCCATAAACATTGTCCACGCCATTGTCACGGCTGTTGATGGTGGCGATATCCTGCTCAAGGCTTCCCTGTGGAGCGTCCATGATTGAAAAGAACCGTGCCGCCCTGCAATCTCTCGCCAAGGTCATCAAGTTCAACCCTCATCCCGGGCAGGTCAAGATACTCGAAGCCTTCCTGCAACACCGCTTCCTGTGTGTCGTATGTGGCCGAAGGTACGGCAAGACTTACGTGGTGAGCATCCTTGCCGCTTACGTGCTCCTGCAGCGGGATACCAAGGTGCTCGCCATGTCCAAGACCTACAAGCTGGCAAACCGCATGTGGAAGTATCTGGCACGGGATATCAGGCTTCTGCTGGGATCGGCAGTCAACATCAACAACAGCGAAAAGTCCATCACCACCGTGTGGGGCTCCACGCTCGAACTCGGAACAGCGGAGAACCCCGACAGCATCCTTGGCGACGGTTACGATCTCGTGATAGGCGATGAGGCGGCAGTGCTGAAAGACGTCATCCACGAGCAGAACCTGATGCCCGCAATCCGAGACAGACGCGGAACCCTAATTTACATTACCACCCCCCGCGGCTACAACTGGATTTACCACCTCTTCGAGAAGGGGCAGCGCGAGGAAGACGGCTGGTGGAGTCACCGAGGCATCAGCAGGGAGAACTACCATGTATGGGATGAAGAGGAATGGGAACTGGCCAAGAGACAATCCGACCCCTCCTATTTCCAGCAGGAATACCTCGCCGAGTTCGTCACCTTCGCAGATCAGGTCTACTCCGATTTCACGCCCGAGAGGAACGTTCTCGCCGAGTGCCCCGATCTGACCGGGTGGGACAAGTACGTGGTCATTGATCCCGGCTATCGAAAAGCGGCCCTGCTGTGGGCGGCTCACAACCGGGTGTCCGATGAACTGGTCTTCTACAAGGAGCATAACGGTTCAAGGGTAGGCAACGAGAAGGCCCTGAAGCTCATTCGGGCGGGCGAGCCGGAAGAAGGCTACGCAGGGATAATCAGCGACATCGCAGGCAATGCCCGAACCGGGGATGCCGGGCACTCCCTGATTACCTACCTGAACGAACAAGAATGGTTCATGAAACGGAATTACTATGTGGCCACGCACAAACAGGGCATTGTGACCGGAATCAACCTCGTGAGGTCCAGAATCCTGAATGCAAACCTTGAGACCCGCCTGAAGGTGGTCGGCCCTGCATGTCCGGAGCTCGTTAAGATGCATCACCACCTGATGTTCGAGCCAAGCCGGGACGTTTACGTCAAGGACGGCGTTTGGGATCACTTGGGCGACGCAGAGCGGTATTTGGTATATCATATTGACCGAGGGAAGGGATCGACCCTGCATATAGACCTTTGATCGGAGGCAGAAGAATGTTTGATGACAAGACTAGAGCTGCTGTATTCGAGTCGCTTCTGCGCTCCATTGAAAGCCAGGAGAAACTCGAGCTCGGTGACCTCTCAATGCTCAAGGCAGTCTACAACAACTCCACACAGGCAGAAAGAACCCCGTCCATGTCCGACCGCTCCTATAAGGGCAGGCAGGAGGCGTTCACGCCAGTCAGCTATTGTGCGCTTCTGGTGAACAAGGTCGCCTCCCTGCTCTATGGCAGAACAGTTCAGCGTTCTGCTGGCTTTGCAGACGAGGTGATGAATGCCAAGGTGGATCTCGCATACAAGAACACCGGAGGGCTGTTCATGCGTCTTGGCAAGTTGTCGTCTCTGGCCGGGTATTCTGCCGTCAGAGTGAAGCGTGACTGGACCGGGGAATATGTTCTCCGCGTCTATGGGTTTGATGAGGTCAAACCGATACTGGACCCCGAAAACCCGTTCGGCATGGTCAAGGGTCTGCTGTACGACATACAGACAACGGCCCTGCCGCCATGGGTGCACGAACTGAACCCAACCCTGAAGAAGGAATCTCTCTACCGCTTCCAGGAGGTTATCACCCGCAACGACCGGGACAGCAACGGGAACATCATTGCACCGGGCTCCTACGAGGTCCGGGTCGACGGGAAGAAGATGCAGACCAGGTTCGGCGATGTGAACCCCCTGGGCGACTATCTCGGTGCTGTCTGGTGGAGGGGCATGGACGACCCGTTCAACCCCTGGGGTGGATCTGACATTCTTGGACTTCTCAAGACCTTGACAGCCCTGAACGAGACGATGACGGATGGGCGGGAGCTCATCCTTTGGAACTTGCACAGCCCGGTGGTGACCAACGTAAAATCCGCTTTGAACTGGAAATACGGACCCCGAGCAGTGTGGCAAGCAATGGGTGGTGAGACCGGTGAGGTATGGGTCAAGCGGCTGGAATCCGGAACCGGCAGTTTCGACAGCCTCGAGAAGTTTATCAGGCTCATCATAGACATGACGCACCAGACCTCCCGCATACCTCTTGTGTCGGTCGGGAATCAGGAGGGCCTCGGGCAGGCCTCTTCCGGCAGGGCTTTTGAAATAGCCATGACCCCGGCCAAGGAGCTTATTGCAGAGAAAGAGAATGCTGCGATCCCGCAGGAAGAGCTGCTCATGGAAGAGATCGTGGCTCGCATGGCCTATTATGGCGATCTTCCCGGAGGCACCTACCGATACGACCAGTACGACATGCCGGACATGGTAGCAATCCGCAAAATGATGGTCGAGAGCTCAATTTCCTTCACCCCGCTCGTGTTCCCTCAAGGCGTTATGGAGGAAACACTGACAGGGCAGGTTGCCGGTGGGCTCAGGTCGAGGCGCGATGCCATTCGCTACCTCCACCCGGCATGGCCCGATCCGAGGATTGACGAAGAGCTCGAAGCCATCGATGAGGAACGCAAGGCGCAGGAGGACGAGGTCGAGGCAAAGAACCTTGCTGCCCTAAAGGAGCGAGTTGAGGCAAACCTGAAAAACCAGTCCACAGAAGAGAAGGAGATCTTCGGCACATGAAGTCGGCAGATATCCGGGCAATTGTCGCCGAAATGTACGACATCTACAGCGGGTTGAAACAGTCCGACAGCAAGGCCATGTTCCGAGCTGTGGACAGGCACGACCGCTGGTGGCTCGAAGAAGCGCCGCTGGTCATCGCCAGAGAGCTCTCGTTCAAAGCAAAGCGGTTCTCGGGTATGGACAGTGCGGATACCGTTGTTGCTGTGGCCCGAAAACTGGCCTCTGAAGCACGGACGAAGCTGTCAGCGCCGATTACCGCATGGGTGACCGGAAACTATGATGCCTTTTACCGTGCAGGCGTGAGGCTCGCTGCCCTGAACGGCAAAGCGGAAGGCAAGCGGGTGCGACAAGTCCTGGATAAGGCCGACGCCAACAGCATTGAACTGCAGGTGCGGCAAGAACTCGATGTCTGGAAGGGCCATTGGTCGAAGCACGAACGCCAGGTGGAGCGGGAACTGGTAGGCTTCGTGCTTGCAGGAGGTACCATAGACCAGTTTCTCGGGAGGATGACAGCCCCGAGCGGGCATATTGTGGCTTTCCCTTATGGCAACAGTCGCCAGTCGTGGTATGAGCTTATCCGCAAGATGGTGACCGTCCGTGGCCGTCAGGTGGCCTCGGTAGCCCAACAACACAGGCTGGTGTGACATGCCGTATCTGCTGTTCTTCCAGCCGGTAGATGACAAAACGGACCCGGCAAACGCAGCTCTGTCCGGGGAGGTTTTCGACCTCGAAGAACTGCTCACAGAGAAGGGTGCCGGCAGGTCCTCGTGTGACGGTCAAGTCTCTCCAACCCCTCCGCGGTACTCGGATGACAACATGATGGGCATGTATTTTGAGAGCAAAGAAGTGGCTGAAGAGTTTTCTGCGGTGCTTCGTGGCGATGTCCGAAGAAGGATTGCAAGGGGCGAACTCACCCTGAACTACCAATTGCCGTGGCAAACAACGGAAAAAGCGTTGTGGACAACAGCAAGCGTAGAAAAGCTCGCAAAGAGCGCCGCCACAAAGTATTACGACGCCACGGACTCGCAAATATTGAGCGCTGCAGAGGCTTGCGCAATCGAATTAGGCCGTTTGCCAACGGCTGACGAGCTTTTCTTTTGGATCGAGCAAAACCGCTCATGGTAATCATTTACAGCGAAAAAAACCGTTGCTGTGATTTTGAGCAACGAATCTTTTTCCTGTGAAAAAATTAGGCACGGCTAAACCTCAAAAATGCGTTCTTAAGTTACGGCGATGGAGCTTTGCAAAATCCGCTTTTTCGTGTTCTCGCAACTCAATAATAATCAATGCTTTGCGCTGAAATGATTCGTTCAGTATCCTGCCAGGGTACCATGGTATCAAAACAGGGTACTATGGTTCCTTGTCAGTCGCACTCTTACTTAGACTTAGACTTAGACTCATACTCATACTTAGAACCTGCCGGTTCCCTGAACTTCCCTGGAAAGAGATCGAACAAAACCAAGCCCCCGCCGGTACAAGGGTTGACACCCCGGGGGTGGATTTTCATATCTTTCCCGGGAATCAAAAAAGCGGCAGAGGCCGCAAACGGCTGAAGGGAGTCAGAGGACATGCCGGAAAGCACAGGAGAAACCACCACCCCGCAGATACCGGGAGCGGTTGCTGCGATGCTCGAAAAGCACGGGTTTGAAGTTTCAGAGAAGGGGATGCAGGACTTCGACAGAGCATTCGACTCTTACAAGGTCGATCTGCCGAAGTTCAAGGATGGGGCGAAAGAGAAGGATACCCTCGCCCAGAAGCTCGCCGAGTACGAGAAGAGAGAGAAGGAAAAGGCCGACGCCGAGAAGACAGAAGCCCAAAAGGCCAAGGAATTGGCCGACGAACGGGCAAGGTTGCTCGAAGCAAAGGACGCAGAGATAACCAAGCTCCAGCGGGACCGGGTTATGGACGCCGTCCTTTTCGAGTCTCTCAAGGACAAGCCGCTCACAGGCATAAGGCGCCAGCTCTACGAGGCAGCGGCCTCTCGTGAGCAGTGGGACACGGCGGATGATCTGAAAGCCATCTACAAGAACATCGACAAAACGCTTGAAGATGATCTCAAGGCGAGCAGGGTGACAGTTCCGGCGCCGGGCGACAGCGGCGGCGGTGGCTCAGCCGGAGGTGGCGATACCAAGTATGATGAAAGCTACTTCGCCCAGCAGGAAGCAAGGATGCGCGGCAAAGCTGCGCGATAGGAAGGAAACAAAGTGGCCGCAGATTATACATTCACCCCGCGATGGGACCGGTTGGCCAACGGTTCCGTTCTCACCCCGGAGCACTGGGCGCCTCACATCGAGATGGACCTCCCCAGTTTCAGCTTCTGGCCGCAGTTCCTCGGAAACACATGGGGTCCGGTAGAGGTCACCGGACAGGGTAGGGGCGCCATCTTCAACGTCCGGTACATCAGCGACGAAACCCCAACCACCACTCCCCTCAGCTCCGGAACCAAGGTCCCCTCCAGCACCAGCACCAAGATTTCCACAGCCAGCGGCACCATACAAGAGTATGGCAATTCCGAGGACATCGAGAACTTCACTGCATGGCTGTCGGACGTCAACGTCAGGACCGCAGTTGGTGTCGCCACCGCAAGGCACGCCTTCCACTCCCGGAACAGCATCGTCGGAAACGTGTTCGTTGCAACCTCCAACCGCTACGAGTGCAACGGAACCGAAACCCTCGGCTCCGCTGTCACTGGCACCGTTGCGGCAGGCACCAACGGCACCAACAAGATCCTGCCCTACCACATCGAGAAGATCGTGGATGACCTCCGGCGCAAGGGAATCGCGCCGTTCCCGGATGGATACTTCCGCTGCATCGGCCGTCCGGGTTCCTTCACCGGCCTGAAGAATGACGTGAAGGTCTATGGCTCCGGAGCAGACCTCGGCATCCCCGGCCTGTTCCACACAGGCAAACTCGCCACATGGGGCGGCGTCCTGTTCATCGAGGAAATGGGCCAGTTCCCGGTGACCACATGGTACGGTACCGAGTCCAGCTCAGTCATTTTCGGCGCCAACGCCGTTATCGGCTTCGACAACTTCAACAGACCGGACGTCATCCGCTGGTACCCCGACCATGACAACGATTTCGGGCGGAACGCGAAAATCGGCTGGATTGCCTACGGAGGCTACTGCCGGCCGGTTGACACGGGTCCAAACGGAAGGGTATGGCGGATTTTCCACGGCCTCTAAAAGCCAGCCCGAAACAGGAGGGCCCCCGGCAACGGGGGCTTTTCCTTTGCTCCGCCGGGTCTTATATTGTCAATGCCCGAGCATAGAGGGAGGTCGAACATGGGCAAAAAGGGGTTTCCATTCAGCATCGTCAGGAACCAGAAGCGGGAGGACAAGAAGCTCGACCGCATCGTCGTCGGCTGCGTTGTCTACAATGAAGAGGGCAGACTGCCCGGGTTCCTGAAAGCGCACAGCTTCGCAGACATCGTCATCATCGACCAGTCCAGTACAGACAAGACGGCGAGTATCGCCAAGAAATGCAAGCAGGTCAGCTACTACAAAGTGACCCGCTTCGAGAAGCTCGGCGAGGCTTCGTTCAACCTGCTGCAGAAGCTCACGCCGAAGGATTCGTTTCTGCTCCTGCTTGGAGTTGATGAGCGCATCACAGAAGAGGCGTTCGGGAAAATGCGGAAGAGGGCTACTCTCGCCAGGGAGCGCTACAATCTCCATGCGTTCTTCGTTCACCGCAAGAACTACATTGATGGGCGACTGGTAAACCACCTGTTCCGGACCGACTACGACACGGAAGGCAAGGATTGGCAGATGCGTCTCGGCTGGGGGCCCTGCATCATGTACCAGCCAGTTCCGCATACGCACCCGACACCCACAAAGCCCTGGGGCTACATGGGGGAGGACATTTTCATTGAGCACCCGAAGACCCTGCAGGAAGAGCTTGACAGCATCATGAAGCGGGCAGGCTCAGTGAACGCTGGAGCAGGGCGTGATGTTTCCTACCATGCGGCCCTGGTCAAGGAGTTCGGAGAGGCGGCTAAATTATGAGCGTCATCATCGAGCAAAAGACCATGGTCACCGTTTGTGATAACTGCCCGTTGCTTCTGCCGAATGGCTGCGAAGAGTGCGGACGGGAAGGTGGTTGCATCCTGGAGGGTGATGTGAGTTACACGCATTATCCGTATTTCGTGAGCATGAAAACCGCGATCGAAGGCGACTTCGACACGGCATTCACTGGAAGCGAAAACTGTCCACTGAGAATGCTGGTCAGGAAGGATGAGGGAAAGTTCGTTCCCGCTGTTGTGGATTCTGCCTACAAGCGGGGGTTCACCATGGAAGAGGCGGGGGGGGTGAGGCCATGAGCGTCAAAGTCGGACAGACAGCGAAGCGGTTCATAACCTCTCGCATTGATGGTCTTACCGGGAAGAGGGCCGTCTACCACATGGTTTTCAAGGTCGAAGTTTTGCTCGAAGTCGTGCCGTGCCTGGGCTGCCCGTGCCTACACTCGATTGCGGACTATCTCGGTGACATCGAAAGCAAGTGCGGCCTCGGCGCCGAGTTGAAGCACTTTTACCGGGATTTCGTTGAGAACGGTCCGCATGTCCCCATTGTTGCCCCGAAAGACAAGTGCCCACTGGTTTACGTCGCTCACATAGAAGGCATTTACACGCCGCCGCTTCCTGTGCCTGTTTTCGATGTCAGCATAACCGATGTCAGCATAACCGAGGAAAGGACATTGGAGCCGTTATGAAAAACGAACGCTATCTGCTTCTGCGTTACGGCGGCCTCGGTGACAACCTGTTCCTGACCCCGGTTGCCAGAGAGCTGCACCGACAGGGCTACAGCGTTGACGTTGTGGCGAGAACCGAGTCGGCGGCGATCCTTGAAAACAACCCGTACATCGGACGGCTGATGAAGGCCCGGCGCTTCGGCCCGATCCGACAGACGGGCGATGATCGGTATGCCAATCTGGTTGACGTTGACGGTCTGCATGTGCCGGATCTCGCCCTGTACCGGCAGTACAAAACGGAGAGCATCCGTCCGTGGCGGCCCCTGAACGTCACGAATTACCTGAACATCGTTGAAGGAAACACCATGCACCCGGAGCTGTGCAGCACTCAGCAGGCGGCTTTTCAGAACATCTACGACAATCATCTGGCATGGGCTGGGATCGACCCCGAGAGCATCCCCGCAGAGCGGAAGCTGCCGGTCTACAGAGTGACCGACGAGGAAAAGCAGTGGGCCTCAAACATCCTCCCCGACCGGGGCAGATGCGTCATCATCCAGACCACGTCCAGCAGCCTTGCCAAAACCTACCCGGCGAACGACATGGCCACGTGGTTGCGAGGCGAAGGCTACAGCGTGCTGTTCTGGCAGGAAACCGGGCACAGCGTCGGGCATTGGATTCTCGACGGTGTGAAGCTGGCCCTCCCGCCCCACATCCCGAGCATCAGATGCACGGCAGCACTGTTGGAGCGATGTGCCTTTGCCGTTACTGCCGACACAGGTACCGCCCACCTTGCCGAGGCTCTCGAGATCCGGCACATGACGTATTACACGTTCACCCCGGCCTGGACCCTGAGCAAGTATTACATCAATGAGTGGACGGTGGACAGCACCGCCGAATTGGACGGGGTTCGCTGCAAGTGCTACCAGCTTTCCCGGGATTGCCCCCGCATTCAGGTGGGCGCTTTCAAGAGGCTCTCGAAGACCGACCGGGAATTGCTTCTGACCTTCCCGGATGATCCCGCACAGAGACAGCAGATGGGCCTCCCGCCAGCGGAGAATGTTCTGCCCCCGAAGACGGACCTGTATGCGTATTTCCGCTGCAATTCCGTTGATGCCCTGAGCGCCAGGTGTGATACGGCGTTCAGGAACCTTGAGGCACTTCGCTCGCAGCGACCATACTGCACTGACAGCCTCAACCTCATGGGCGAGCTGAAAAAGGGCCTCGAATGGCTCTGCGGAGGTGAGAGATGATAGTCACACTCGAAGAAGTGCTGGGCATGGATGCCTACAGCAATTGGGGCCGCATCGAGTCGACAGGTACATGGGGTGAGGTTCTTTCGTGGGCCGCCAGAAAAGCGGTATCCGAAAAAAGAGCCCTGCTTGCCGTTCAGCCCGGGGTGGATCTTCCCGCCCGGTCTCGGGAAATCCTCCTGCGCCACATCCTGGCGGAAGAAATGATCTGCGCTCCGACCATCCTGAGTATGGACAATCGGACCATCGAGCTCACTCAGGAGCTTGCGTCCGGGTACCCTGACATGAAGTGGGCAATGGGAACTTATGAGCAGGGCGGAGAACCGACGCAGGTTGTCTGCTTCGACCATGGCGTAATCGGCATCCCTTACGAGGCGCTCGTGGAGGTTGGGAACTTTGATAGAGGCTTCAACGAGTATTTCGTTCTTTGCGATTGGACGGTCCGGGCTCGCTGGCATGGACACCAGGTTTACCTCTGCCATGACGCACCGATGACCGTTCCGAACCACCAGACCTTCTCCGCAGTATTCAGGGGGAGGGAGGAAGCAGCCGCACTGTTGGATCGTGAACACTTCGAGCGTAAATGGGGCGGCGCCGTATTGAAGAACCTGTCACCGTAAGGAGATCGGCATGGCTCGGGAGTTCGTGACAGACGCTGATTGCTCGGTGCTGTACGAAGATTGGGCGAAGCTCGGCGACACCGAAACCCGGCAGGGCCTGCGAATACAGGCATCCGAATGGGTGTATGCCGAGATCACCGAAACGCATAGAGCCCCATCTTCTGCGCTGCCGAACACCGGCACGACCACGAATTTCTGGCTGCGGCTTGCGACTGCTTCGGAGGCTATCTATCTCGGATGCAGTAGGCGAATGAAAGGCGACCACCAGAAGGATGTCGGCTACTGGTCGTCATTCCATGTTGACGCTGTCGGCATCCTTGAAGATTTCAAGGCAGGGAGGCGGAGACTCGACCCTGAGCCGAAAATAGGCGAGCGTGGGATTGGCCCAGCGGAGGCGGTTGTCTATGGCGAAGCAGGGACGGATATCGGCGAATCCAATTGGATCGAGAGCAACACGCTGGTTCCGCTCGCCGTCTACGATGACGACAAGTATTCGCGTGTTTACACGATTGAGATGCAGGAGGTTGGCGAGACGTTGAACGCCTGTACATTCAGGTGGAAAACTGACGGAACCGAAAGCGGCTGGGAAGCCGAGAATGTCAAGTGCTCATGGTCGTTCATCTACCTGAGCCACGGCGTCGAGGTCCGGTTCTTCCCGCAGAACATCGCCTCTTACGAAACCGGCATGAAGTGGGAGATCGGTTGCCACCCGGAGCGTGACCGGAAAACACGTGACGTTGGCGGGGAAACCTTCGTCATGGACAGGATGTAATGTTCGAGAATGAGATCCCGCTGGACCAGCTTGCGTCGAGCATCTACGCCATGGGCGACAAGGTACGCCAGGAGGTCAGGACAGCCCTCGTGAACAGTGGCCGCATGATGTCGAACGCGATCAAGCTCCGGTTCGCCACGGGTTCCGGGCCTTACAGAGACCGGTGGCTCTCGACGGCCTATGAAACGAAGTTCGGCAGCCGTTGGTCGACGGAGTATTGGCGCAAGAGCAAAGCGAGCCCCGATGGCGAGCTGACTCAAGGCAGCATCAGGCTGTTTTGGACTGGCGGCCTCATGCGCTCATTCGCGGTGCTCGAGCAGACGGATGAAAATGTGCTGATTGGCCCAACAGGGACAAACCCGGACGGTGTCGAATACGCCATAATCGCCGATCATGCGGCGGAGCACTGGGACAACTATATTGTTGGCTGGGACGATGAGAGCTTGCGATGGGTTGAAATGGAACTGAAAGCACTCTCGCAGAGGGTTCTCACTGGGAACTCGTTGGTATAGGAAGGAAACGAAATGTCCAAGACAATACCGGGCTTCATGACAGGTGTCGCCTTCGGCGTCGAAGGCACTCAGGGCGTACAGGCGGCAACCTTCCCGTACCTGTGGGCTGCGGACGAGAGCGACAGCCTCTCGATGGAGGAAAACCCGTACGATGCGACGGTTCTCCGGGGAGCCAGAGGGCAGGTATCCAGCGGCTTCCGCTCCGTGCAGCATCTGCCTGGCGGGGGGTTGCCCGCTGCGCCCATTTCGATTGGCACTGCTTGCGGGATGTTCCTGGCAATCCTGCAGGCACATCTCCAGGGGCTTGCCGTGGTCGGCACTTCGGCCCCGTTCACCTACACAGGCAGTCCCGCTGCCGCCCCGCCCGATGATGGTGATTGGTTCACGCTCAGCATCATGAAGGCCACCGGGATTGAAGAGAAGTACCACCGTTTCCTGGGCTGCATCCCCTCGGACGTGGAAATCGCATGGAAGGCCGGCGAGCCGATGACCTGCACGCCCTCGGCGATCAAGGCCATGTCCGCCGATTGCGAAGGCACCTTGGCGAACCTCCCGAACCCGTCAGTTTTCGGCTTCCTGCAGGCTCCCCGTATTGCCTGCACCTGGAACGGCACGGAGGTCAACCCGGCGAACTTCTCCATCAAGAGCCACGCCAACTTCGCCGACAGGCAGAGCGGCAATGCCCGCGGCCGGGTCGGCCATGCCCTCGGCGACTACAGCTGCGGAGTGGAGATCGGCGTCTGGCGCCATGAAGAGAGCGCCGAGAAGTGGGTTGACCCGTTCTTCACCGGAGCGGTCGGAACCCTCGTAATCACCGGGTACCCGGCGACAGTTACTCTTACAGGCGGTCTGCCTCCTACCTTCACATTCACCGCACATCTGCAGGCGAAGGAACCGAACCCGCTGAACACCGGGCGCAGTGATCTCATAGATAAGGTGACGCTCGGCGCAGTTGCCGATTCCACGCTTCCCGTGTTTTCGCTCACTCAACAGCTCGGCACTCTGCTGGGATAGGAGGCTCTCGTGAGCGTTCATTCCGGCTGGGAAAATGCGATTGATCTGTTCTGGGAGTACCCGCTTGGGAACATTGGCAGTACGGTTCAGGGCTTCCGGTACCTGTCCGATGTTCCTGACAGCCTGACAATCGGAGCGGAATCGCACTCCCGCAAGGTCATCGGCAACCGTTTCATGCGGAAAGAGCATCTGCGGATATTGAAGACCACCCCGGGCGGCTCGCTCGGACCGACCCCCATGTGGTTCTCGGCCACGAACAGGCAGACGAACCTGAACCGCCTGCTGAACAGTCATTTCCAGAATCAGGAGCAGGCTTCCGGCATCCCACCGGCTCCGTGCTGGAGCAGGCACTTTCCGGTGTCCACGCAGCCCACGAACCTCGGCGGGTTCACCATACGCCGGAACATTGGCCTCGGTGCCACAAACTCCTATGTCTGGACCTCAGCGATCACCGATAAGCTCACGATTGACTGGCGGGTCGGCATGCCGGTCATGCTCACTCCGGAGATGCGGACGCTGTGGGCCATGCCCGGAGAAGCGGTCAGTATCACTGCAAATGCCGATTCGGCATACCAGCGCTACTACTACCAAGCCCCGGCGCTCAACTGCCTCTGGAATGGCACCGCCTTCAATCCCGCTGGCTGGAGGATCACCTCGCAGAACAACATTATCACGCAGTGGGGGCCGAGTTCAAAACAGCCGATAGGTTTCAACCTTGGCCAGTTTCAAGCGTCGCTTGAGCTTGACGTCTGGATTGACGACAACTTCCTGAGCTGGTTCGTCCCGAAGGCGAACATTGGCACCAGCAGCACCCCGGCAGACACGCTCGGGACGTTCTATTGCAAGGTCGAAGGCCCGTTCGATGACTACGCCGGGACGCTGACGCAGTTCAACACGATTTTCGAGTTCATTGGCAAGATCGTTGATATTCCGGGAGCGAATCCGAACATGGGCAATCAGCCGACGCACAAGGTCAAGGCCGAAATGGTTGCATCGGGGACTACGTACAACACATGCGGCTACTACATCGAGATTCAAGAGGAGAGCCACAATTGGCAAAATCCAAGCTGAGCGGGCATGCCGGTTCCCTCCCGGCTGGCGACGGTGTTATCCCCTTTCGCCGTCGCCCCCGCTCTAAAAGGGGAAAGGGAAAGAAAATGTTGAAGTGCTTTGACCCGAAGCAGACGTGGGAGTTCGAAAGCCCGGTCGCCAAAGGCACCGTGTTCACCTACCGGGCCATGTCCGGCCCCATCATGTACCAGGGCTTTGAGAGCGTTTCGAAAACAGCCCTGAACAAGTTCGTTGAGAAGGTGACGAATATCGAGCTCATCGTGGGCGTTGAAGAGATGGTGGACGGCAAGCCCGTGATGAAGGAAGTTTGGCAGGAGTTCGACGAGTTCATCCCGGCAGTGCACCCTGAAGTCAATCTCGCCGCCCAGCTTCCGTTTCAGGTTGCAACCGCTCTCTTTGATGCCATCTGGAGCAAGTCCTCGCTCACAAAGCAGGAAGCGGGGGAATAATAGTGGCCGCCTGGCTCTCGGTACTTGGTGACCGGTGGAATTGCGACAACTGCCACAGACCGGAAACCATTTGCAGCAGGACAGGCCACACGATTGACGATGCGGGTCCGTTGCTTGCCGAGGCGAAGGTTCCGCCCAGCGTCCCTCTCGTATTCCGAGCTGAGAGCGTAGGCGTCTGCCCGAGGCTGTTTATGACCGGCTTCGGGCGATTGGTTGGCGACGCATACGACTGGTGGGACAGGGGCCAGCTGGGCCTTGATTTCATGACGATCCCGGCATGGATAAACGCTGCCTTCCACCTTTTTGCGGCAGAAGTAAGCAAGGCCATGGAGTTCAAGCGACAGGAGTAGCGTGTCGGACATCAAGACCCGCGTCACATGGGAGCTGAAGGCGGCCGGTGTCAGAGAAGCCGGCGATGACCTCAAGGGTCTCGGCTCCGAAGCGGAGAAGGCGACAGGCGGCACTCAAGGGCTGACGGACCAGTTCGCCCTGGGTGCGCTGAAAGCTCAGGCCATAGGCGTCGCCATACAGTTCGTCGTGAACACGCTCAAATCCCTCCCCGAGGCGATCACTCACGTCACGAACCTGAACACGGCCCTGTTCGACAACGCCACAATGGCTGGCATGGTGGTCGAGCAGCATCAGGCGCTTGACTACGTCTTCCGGCAGGCAGGAGGCGGGGCAGGCTCAGCCACGACAGCAATCAGGGCGATGACCACGGCCCTGAATGCCGCAGAGTCGGAAGGCTCCCGAAAGCGCCTGATGCTGAACAGCCTCGGACTAGAATACCAGGCACTCAAGGATATGCACCCCGAGGCTGCATTCTATGAGATCTCCCGGGCGATCAACACCCTGTCCACCGAGCAGGAAAAGAACATGGCCCTCACCGAGATATTCGGTGGGCGTTATTCGCAGGTCATCGGTGCCGCTATGAGGCAATCGGGCGGGGACATCGAGGACGCTACCCGGCTGGCGATTGAGCATGGCCTTGTTATCCGCACTCAGACGGTCGAGGCTTGGAAAGAGTACAGCAATGCTCAGACCGAGGCCACGCAGATCATGGACCGCCTCAAGTCGGAAGGCCTCGAACCAATGCTCCCGGTGCTACACCGGCTCATAGACCTGAAAACCGGCCTTGCGAAAGAGTTCATCCCCGCGGCGACGGAAGCCGCTTCGAACTTTGCGTTCATGATGAGCGAGACGGCTGATGTCCTTGAAGATGTGGTGAATTGGCTCGGGCTTGCGAAGGTTGGCTGGGAGGATCTACCGGTTGCGATTCGCTTCACTATCAACCCGATTGGTCAGGCCACATCGAGCCTGTTTGAATCGTTCGGGGCCATGCGGCGGGTGAAGGAAGCCAACGAAGAGCTCATCGACAGCTATGCCAGAAGCGCCGAGTCGACCCGCATGCAGGCAATAGTTCTGACCGCCATGAACGAAGAGCTCGACCTGACGCCCCATCAGTTGCGGCTGATGCGAGATGAGCTTGAAGGCATGGTCACGATTGACACCAGCGGCTGGGTGTCAACTCTGAACGAGCAGCTTGCGGAAATGACATGGCAAAGCACCGGAGCCCTCGGGGTACTCAGCCAGTACACGCTTGAAGAGCTCAACCGGGCGGTTGCGATCCGCCAGGTGAACATCGGCCTGCTTCAGCAGTGGGAAGCCATGGGCAAGGTAGGCCCGGCGATGGCGGACCGTATCGCTCGCATCCGGGAAGAGATCGCCATGCTGAAAGAGCAGGCGGCTTCCCTGGGTGTCACCGTTACCCCGGCGACTTTCGGGCGTGCAGACCTCGGCGATGAACCCGATCTTGACCCGAAGGAAGCGGGTATCACGAAGGCCGACGCAATGGCTGCGGCTCTGCGAGAGACAGAGGCGATGAATGAGCAGCACACCGAGGACATGCAGCAGTTCCGGTGGGAGAAGGAAGCGCAGTTTCAGGATATGCTGCTCGAGCAGGAACAGGCGGCCTGGCAGAGGCGCTATGACATAGGCATGCACTACATGGGTATGATGTCGAACATGCTGGTTTCCTCCTGGGGCAATGATTTCAAGGACATTGAAAAGCAATTCGGCGCCATGTTGAAGCGCATGGCGATGCAGATGGCTGCCTCGGGAGTGCTTACCCTCGGCTCGCAGTTGCTTGGGGGCGGCGCTGTCGGGATATTCGGGCAGATTTTCGGTGGAGGCAAAAAGTAATGCTGTTTTCGTGGACAGATGGTGTGCCGAAGACCCTGAACGCCGTAGGCTCACTCGCCCCGGAGCTGCCGGTGGCTACAACCCTTGAGCAGAAGGGTACTCTTCGCAGGAATCCCGGAGGCGGGGGCATGAGCAGGGTTGTCCACTCGAAATGGGCTATCACGATTGATTGGGTGAAGGCGCCCGAAGCTGTCGCAACCGCCGTCCGGTCCATGGTCAAGAGCGGTGCGAATGTCACGCTGTCCGACCCGAGTGTCGGCACCTATACGCTGAACCTCGCTGCCGGAGACATGGCAGAGGGCCAGACCCGCATGGGCCTTGTTTCCGTGGCGGCAACCTTCAGGCAGGTGTAGCGTGGCCATGACCATAACCTATCTTGGGGGCTCATTCGGCATTGATGAGGGCGACAGGCCAGACCAGCCCCTCGATGTACAGAGGGTGAATGCCACAGCTCCGCAGAGAGGCCCGTTTGGCGCTATTTACGACCCGGTAGTGTACTCGTTCAATCGCTACGACTTCTCGTTCTCGAAGATTCGGCTGGCTGCGGCCCAAAACTTCAAGGCGATGTTTGAAGCAGTTTCGGAGTTCCGCATTGAAGACCCAGGCGAGCTTGGTACGCTGAACCTGCTGCTGGTTCCCGGCACTGTCCGAATAGAGTATTTCGAGTTCAACACGGCATCGGTGTTTTTCACCGTTGAAGATGAAGAGGCCATCGCATGAGCGTGATGTCGATAGATTGGACTTCAAAGCTGGCATTGCCCTATGGTTGGTACAGGGCGGCGGGCTCGGGAAATCCGAGTTTCAGCACCGGTCTGCAGTTCCATGGCTCGCCATGTCTCGTGATGCACAATCGCAACATGGTGAATGCCCTCGGGACATGCGGGACGTCAACCTTGAAGTTTACAGTCGGGACCACGACCCGGTCATCCGTTAATCACATCGCCATGATACCCTATGCGCTCTCGTACCCATCCGAAGGGGTTTATTGTCCCTCCATGACAGCGGTCTGCAACGGCTCGGCGCTCATGATGACCATGCAGTGCAAGATCAACTCCGACCCGGGAGATATGACATTCGAAGGAGGCGCATTCTCCGTTTCGGGCCTCGTAGCTGGTACCACCGGCGGCATGTCCTCGTTCTGGCAATTCTCCGGCACGGAAGGAACAGTTACCTCCGTTCTGTCCTATGCCGGGACGGTCCGGGGCACCCTGCAAACTACAATCGGGACGTCGCTCTATTTCCAGACATTGAGCGAGAAGCCCTATGTGGGCCACATGGGGAGGCTGATTGCCGGTGACGGGTTCTTGAGGGTGACCGGCTGCGACTACCAGGTGAAGCTGTCCGCTGCGGCCCCCAGCTCCCCGCCCATGCTGTCGTACTCGGGCTATTACAACAACGGCTCGTCTCTCGGGAACGTGGATCTGTCCGAGCATGTGCTGAGCGTTTCCCCGGTCCAGAACAGCTTTCATTTCCCCGGAATCCGTGAAGGCGTGTTCTCCCCGGAAGTGACCGTGGTGCTGAAAAACAACACGAATCAATGGGGAACCTTCACCGGGCAGGCGTCGACTGGCACTGTCTACCAGCCGCCCGGTCTGTTCTACGTGCGGCACCCGAAGATCATGGGGGGAGATCCGGCAATCTTCACCGGCTTCGGCGAATATTCGTCCCTGCAAATAAATGAGCTTGACCGCACGGTTACGCTGCGTTGCACCTCGGTCATCGGGAGGATCTTGCCGAGAGTCGTCATGCCAGCGAGAAAGCTTGGGGGCAGCCTGTTCACGAGAGGCGATCATCTGGCTCAGAGCCTGTATGCTCCGGTCACAATTGGCACGGTGACATCGGCGACGGGCGACAGCGGCGGCGGTGGCACCATTGTCGTCGGACCATGGGGCGGGCCGATTCCCGAGATCCAGCGGCGGGACCTGATCGCCGCATACCCTGGCGACGAGACTGTGCTCGTGGAAGAGGTTCTGTCGTGGTCGGGCTCCGAGTGCACCTTCACCGTCAAGAAACGCCCTTCATGGCTCCGTGCAGGCAACACCCTGAATGCCAACATGCCGAGGATCGAGTCGTTGAAAACCGGGCTGGAGTTCTACGACAACTGCATCCGGCGTCCGCTCGAAAAGAATCCCGGCGATTTCGGCGGAGCTCCCGCTCCGATATGGGCTCTTGCGGACATCTACGCTGCGCCCCTGGCTGACGTGTGGATCAGCCCGTCTCACAAGTTTTCTGGAGCAGAGACATTTCAGGATGTCATCAGGGAGTTGCTTGCGGCAACGGGCGGTGGCATGGGCTTCGACGGTGATGGCTTCGCTGTCTTTACTCCTGCTCTCGGACAGATCACAGCCCCAAGCACGGGAACCTTTTCGTTTGAAGAGATTGCCTTTGGCCAGCAGTTCGTGCAGGCCACAGAGGAAGCAGTGGCTCGCATCTGGTACAACTACGCATGGGATGACGAGGATGAGCGCTACACCGTCCAGCACGAAGCGGTTACCGGCGCCGGAGCCAATGGCAAGGACTTGACTCTGAACAGCAAGCTCGTAAGGCTCACGGAGCAGGCGGCAGAAACGACAGCGGCGATGATTGTGTTCTGGGGCGGGGGCGGTGTCCTGACGTTCCTCGTTGATCCGGACTACTGGCACAATTTTAAGCCGGGGAACATAGTAGACTTCACCGACCTCCCGCCATCGTTCCACCTGACAACGGCCCGTCTCCTCGTATTGCAGCGGACGATGGACCCTGAAACCGAATGGGTTGCCGTGACGGTGACAGAATTGGTTAACGCTGCGAGCGAGTATTTCCGGGTGGGCGTCGATCAAATCGGCGGCACCGTGCCGATCATTTAGGAGGCGTTTGTGGCCAGAGACCTCGATGTAAGCGAAAGCGGTTTCAGCATGACCGAGTACCTGCTCAGGGCCTCGGGGCAGTTCTACTCCGCTGCCTACAACTGGATTCTGGCGCTGAACACAGCCTACTGCTACACGATTCCGCAGTTCATAGGTGGCAATGCCCGGACCACCAGCACCAGCGACCTCGTGATGCGGTGTCCGTTTCAGGCGAAGGGCTCCGTTGTGAAAATAAGCGGGATTGCACAGAAGGCGTCCGGCTTGGCTGCGGGTACCTGGATTTCGGGCGGCCTGACCCTAGGCACAACGGGGGCGTTCAGCATGTCCCTCGCCGCGACTCCCGGGGCTATCGAGACATGGGTCGGGACATACAAGGCAAATGCCGCAGATGAGAAATCCGTGCAGGTTTTCAAGCAGGAGATGTTTTGACATGGCCGGCATAGACAGGAACACCATCGTTTTCGACCCGGCAGTGGGCGTTACCGGCACAGAAGACATGACGCCGGACCTGCTGCACAAGGCGGTGAGGAATTGCCTGTATGTGGCGAACATGTGGGTACCCTGCTTCAACCTCCCCCGTGCGTTCTCCGGTCCCTACCGTGCCGGTATCATCGTTCCCGGGGCGCGAGTGCAGATTTGCTGCATCTACCACAGCGCGACAACGCCGACATCTGCTGCTCGCTTCTACAGGATTCATTCGGATGACGCCTCGGATTACCTCGAAGACGTGCTTGCAGATGGGCGCTCTTATGGAGAGTTCAGCGACCCGCCGATGTTCAACGAGACTCCGGAGCTTGCCCCGGTTGCGAATCCCACGAGGCGGGTTGTCCTGCACTTCAGCTACGCTGTAGGCAACATCCCCCCGTTCACCGCTTTTTACCGCTTGGTAGGAGGCAACTGATGGCAATTGTCAATGTAGACCCGTCCACGCTCGGCTCATTCGTTCCTGACGGCATAGTCCTGCAGCATAAGGACGAGGTCATCGCCGCGCAGTGGAACAAGATGGTACAAAATGGCGTCCGGAGCTACAGCATCCAAAGAAGCGCCATGGCGAGTTCGAGGTCGTTGCTGTTCGGGACAAGTCTATGGTGCTGCATCCCGCCGAGCAATCCGAGCGTTTATTGGGCCGGTGGCCCGAGCGAAAATGCTTCATTGCAGTACACGATTCAGTGGTTTGGAACCCCGACAACAAGAGGAACGGTTACTTTTCGCGGAGGGACAAACATTGCCAGCCTCGGGACTCTCGGGACGTATATAACCTCAGGAGCATCAGGTTCGACCTCTGCGGCTTTTGCAACCCCGGTTATTGTCCCGGATTATGAGTTGTCCGGCGGAGTCGTGAGGGCTCTCCCGTATTTCGTAAGAATAGACACAAACGACCCGAGCCCTGATTTCATTTATTTCGCGCACATCAGCTTTAGGTATCTCAAGTACCCGATGATTTACTGACAGGGAACCGTGGTTCCCCGGCAAGAGACCGAGGTTCCCCGCCAAGGGCACTTATACTTAGACTCATACTCAGACTTGGACTCATACTTGAGCTTGCGCTTTGCTCAGAAACGCCCGGGCTGAAAAGAGCCTGCTCTTCACTGTCCCTATCGGGATATTCAAGCTATCTGCGATTTCTGCATATCTGTACCCGATGCACCAGAGAGCGAGCACCCGGGCCTGCTCCGGCGGAAGGCCCTTGAGGCAGTCAATGACCTCTGCGAGAAGTGCGGAGTCGTCGGTGGCGCCGTTCCCTGGAAGCAGTTCAATGCAGTCGAGCAACTGCACCCGCTTGGCGCATTTCGTATAGAACAGATTCCGCATGATGAAGAACATCCACCCGAAGAAGCTGTCCCCGGGTTTGTAGAGGTGTTCATTTTCGAGCGCTCGCAGGATTCCGTCGCCGGCAAGGTCCTTTGCTGCCTCTTCGTTCCCGCCCGTGATTCGCATGGCTATCTGCAGGAGCTTGGCATGGCCGGCCTCGCATTCCTGCCTGAGCGTCAAGCAAGGGCCCGGCATCATCCTGCTGTTGAACCGGCCAGCTTCTTAGCCCTGTTCAGGATGACATCAAGCCGTGCGAGCAGGAACCGCCCCGGGCAGTTGTTAGAAGCGTGCCCGACCATTTCCCTGTGGCCCCGTATGTGCGAGCGGTCGATTGGGATTCTGTACACGGCGCACCAGGTGGCGATAACAACGGCCAGTGCCCTTTCCTGGGCAAGCGAGGGCTCCGAGATCTCGAAGTTGCCGGTAACGCAGACTCCAAGCGTGTAGGAGTTGTGCGCCCCGCCTCGACTCGCATTGGAACAGTGCGCCCCTGCCCGGCTCTCGGGCCGTCCGCTGAAGATGTCCCCATCAGCGGCATCAGTGGAGGGCTTGCCCCCGATGTCCCGACCGTTGGTGATGAGCTTGTGATACCCGATGTCCGACCAGCCGTTGCCCCTGACATGCAGGCTCCTGATTTCGTCCAGCGTGCCGCCGTTCCCGGCGCTGTGATGCACTACGATGTGAGTGATCGCCCTTGACATGATCAGCCTCCTACAGTTCGACCCTGATTCCTACCGAAACACCGAGATATAAGCCGGAGTGCTCACCGAATACTCTGCCGACCCCAATTCCAGCGTCTATTGGGCCTGTCCTCACGCAGGTTCGAATAGCTGCCGCCTGCCAGTGTCCAGGGCCCGAGAATGAGACAGTGCCCTGAAGGCCCGTTTCCGTGCCAGCAATCGCTATTGGTGTCCACGCCACACCGAATCCCGGGCTGAGGCTCCCGCCGACCAGCGCAGCGTCCAGAATCACGGCAACTTTGCTCCGGGATTCGGCGGGGAGGTTGAACGCAGGTGGTTCCGACCAGTGGACAGGCTTGCCGTCGATCCAGACGCCTATCCACGGCTTGCCGGTCGGGTCGAGCACCCCGGAGATGTGGACGGACAGCGTGTCCCCTGCAGCGATGTCCTGGGCAGGTACCCATGCCCCTGAGCCGGAGAAGATGGGCTTTGCTCCTGGAAAGCTCGAAGGCTTGAGGAATGGCGGCAGTTGAGCAGGCTTTGTGGATGTCGGCGAGAACCCGGCAGCATGCAGACTGTCCGCAGTTGCCCCTGCGTAGATGACATCCTGAACCCGCTCCCCGCAGAAGCCACGCCCAAGAAAGTACGCCGTGATGATGAGTGAAGCGGCCTGCACAACGCGCTTTGCGGTCATCGTTTCTCCTTTCGTCCCCCCACTTGACACCCCTATAGACAATGTGTATATATGGGTATGGAACACACACAGAAATCATACAACCCGTGCGGGCAGCATCAAGATCGACACCCCGGGATAGGCGCGGAACATGACCAACACGAAGGGAGCGATGATGAGCAAGACGAAGTGGACGCCGGGGCCGTGGAAGTTTGGATGGGAAACGAATGACAAGCGGTGGGGCATCATTACTAACTCGAAGGGTGACATCATCGCCAACGTCAACACGCAAACAGGGCCAGACCTGTCACCCCTGTGCCCCATCGTAATGCCATGTGTTGCCAACGCCAATCTGATGATAGCAAGCCCGGGCATGTACAAGGCACTGGAAGACCTCTTGAACGACACCGAATCACGGTTTGACTTCATGGGCGACAACTACCCCTGCGATGCACAACTTGTGGCCTGTGCCAACGCCCGTGCCGCCCTCGCCCGTGCCCGTGGGGAGGTCTCCGAATGAGCAAATCCCGTGAACAGAAGCAGGCCCGTAAGCAGGCCCGGGCGCAGAAGCAGACGGCAATGGCCGCCGCCAACTACCAGCCCACGGGCAAGAGCAAGTACGCCACGAAGCAGGGCCGCAGGAACAGGCCGGACAGCCCGTTCAGGGTGACGGAACAGGAACAGGAGGTTTAGAGGTGGATGAGAAGTTGATACCCGGCCCGGTCAAGGGCTACAAAATGGTGGACGAAAACCTGTGCTGCCGGGGCGTGCAGTTTGTCGTCGGTGAGATTGTCAGACATGAGGGGCCGCTGGAAATGTGCAGGTCCGGCTTCCATTTCTGCGTGCATCCGAGCGGCGTATGGGCGTACTACAACAAGGGGCGTCTGTTCGAGCTCGAGGCGTATGATGTACTGGATACTCCCTACGAGCCGGGGGCGGACTTGAAAAAGGTCTGCCGTGGTATCAGGCTGGTGCGGGAAATCAAGGTGGATGGCGACGG
>Ga0334890_1001157_pt1 | contig 37555 bp, 37 predicted proteins | sample GraSluR1_MG_3_FD_207220 | JGI IMG/M metagenome (GOLD analysis project Ga0334890, IMG submission 207220) | Sludge microbial communities from methane-producing bioreactor in Wageningen University, Netherlands - Granular Sludge_31_08-R1 | ecosystem: Engineered > Bioreactor > Anaerobic >... | reverse complement strand
AAAATGGAAAACCCGGCCCCTCTTCCAGGACAACAAAAAGACCTAATTCCCGTCCCAGGCGACGATGATCTCTTTTTTTAGCTTCTTCAAGTTTATGTAGATATTCATCCAGCATTGATTTCTTGGGGAAAGAAGTGGCATATATTCTTTGCAGCATGGCATTGGCTTCACTGCCTCTCCAGTAAGCCCCGGCCAGGCTCATCAGTTTTATGGTCTTCAACCTGCCCGTAGACGGAAGATGGGGACCTGCACAAAGATCTATAAACTCTCCCTGCTGATAAGTGCTGATAACTGCATCTTCAGGTAAATCCTCTATTAATTCTACTTTGTAGTTCTCTCCCATATCGGCAAAAAGCTTTATTGCTGCATCTCTATCGAGTTCTTTTCTTATAATTGGATAGTCAGCTTTAATGATTCGGTTCATTTCATCTTCAATAGCCTGAAAATCATCGGGGGTAAATACATGTGTACTATCAAAATCATAATAAAATCCCTTTTCTATTGCCGGTCCAATCGCCAGTTGAGTATCCGGCCAAATTCTCTTTACTGCCTGGGCCATAACATGAGCTGATGAATGACGATATACATCCCTCGCCCTTTCATCTTCAAAACCGAGTATTTCCAGAGTACCTTCTTCACTGGGTTCTGCGTTCAAATCCCTGAGTTCACCATTGAAAACAGCCAGAAGACCGTTCCTGGCAAGCTTGGGACTAATGCTTTCCACCACCTGTAAAAGGCTGATACCTTCAGGATATTCACGCTGAGTTCCGTCTATCAACTTAATCTTCGGCATATTACAATCCTCCGTCTTTTATAATTGGTAATTAGTAATTAGTAATCAATAATTGAGAGTTTTTTGCATAATAAAATCCAACTTGTCATTCTGAACATTAGCGAAGCGAACATCAGTGGTGCCCGGAGGGTGAATCTTAAGATCCTTCGGCTTTGCCTCAGGATGACAGTACTATCGATTATAAAGGAAAAAGCAACAGGATGGCTATCTGAACCAAACCTATAATAAAGCCCAGAACACCTCCAAGTATTTCAATAAATTTGAGTTCTGTTGAAGAAACCCCTCTTACCAGTTTTTCAAGTTCATCCAAATCAAGGCTGTTTATCTTGTCTTCAACCATAGTTTTGATTTTGATTTCATTATTGATGTGATCCTGTCCGGATTCAATAAGCTGCTCAATTAATCCCGGAGCCTCCTGATACAAAATCTTTTCCAGATTATCGCCAATAAGCTGAACCAGTTTCTGTGGAAGAATCCTGGGTAAAACTGTATAAAGCCTGTCCCTTACTATCTCGCAAAGCTTTTCTGTTATTATTTCCTGTGTTTCCGGAGTATTTATCTTATCTATTAAATCATCCGGTGACAGTAATTGTTCCTCAACCAGCTCACCAACCTTAACCGCTATTTCAGCCTGTCTTTTGGGTAGTAAACCAAATAATTCAAAAAACACACAATTTATCGGTTTTTGTGGCCAAAATAGTAATTTAATCGCGACGACATTGGTTAGATAGCCAATAAAAGCACTTATTAACGGAATAGCTGCCAGTTGATAATACAATACAACCACCCTAGAGAATATTTCTTACAAAATATATCAGATTTTGTCTGGCATCGCAATAGCATAAGAATGGTGTTTTGAAACAGGGAGAATACTAGGTATGCCTTTTGTGGTCAGTGTTTGAAGCATAATCATAACATCGCTCGCAACCGGGACATATGATAATTCTATCTTTAAAGACTTTTTTTATGATTTTTACCGGTTCACTGAAACTCAGACCATTGGTTTGGTGCAACACAATTCTCCTGGGGGCTATAGTAATGAGAATACTGATCAATAAATCATCGAGATTAATATCATCATATATCATATCGCTCAAATAATAATTAATATAGTTTTTTTCTATATTGGTACCGTTTTCATCCCAGAGAGAAAAGACTCCACTATGCCCCATCGTTAAATTGACTTCATAGACCTTGGGGCTCTGAGTTTCAACAAAATGACGCAGTAGTTTAATAAATTCATTGTATTCTTTTTCATTTTTCAACTCTTCTCTCGCCAGTTCCACGGCAAATCGCAGCTCTGTCAAATAGTCCTGCATACAGAAATTAATAAAACCTTCTATGGCCAGATGCTGGCAGTTTTCTATATGATCAAAGATTCTGTGTGCTATACGGTTTTTGCGGCCATAGTTCATGAGTAAATTCAAACTCTCACTATTGTGACAATTTCTTATAAATTCCCTGGCCCTGGAAAAAACCCCTTCCTTCTCGTCAACTGATAAAGGTTTACAATTTCGATTTATTTCTTTCCTTATTAATTTTTCTTCCCATTCACTCAATATGTGTTCCGCCAGTATTTCCGACATTTGATGTTTGAAAATATGAATTATATCTGCATCCCGAAAAAGGCCAGGAGACTTCCTCCCATATAATACTATCTTGACCATGTCTCTGTTATTCACCTTATTTGAAATCAGGTTAAGATCCAGAGAATAGCCTTTTTCTTTAATCCATTGAAATCTCCGCTCGCATTCCTGCAAAATACTGTTATTATCGCTGGCCGTGCTTATCTGAAATTCAAATTTCATTATGCGGCCTCCCTATTAAGAGTTGTTCTAGTATATGTATACTGCTTTTCTATTATTCAATACCTTTTTATGTCTAAAAAAACAAAAAAACAGGTCTTATCCTGTTTGAAACCATCTAAGATTAGAAATCCCAAAGCTCATGATAAACACTGTTCAAAGCGTATCACAAAGGCAGCTTTTGCTAATTTCCTGGCTTTTTAAAGCTACTCTGGCAGTTCTATTTATTATAGGGATATCCAAAAGAGTTTTGGTAAATCTTTCCATATTGAAGTTCAGCATACTCATAGGGTGCTTTATTTTCATTCGGATAACCGATAGCAATAATGGATTGTACTCTATACTTTTCCGGTATATCTAATAATCCCTTTACATAATCTTCTGCAGTAGTGAAAGAACCATGCCATCTTTTCCTAATCTGTATCCAACAAGAACCCAGATTCAGGCTTTCTGCCATCAATTGCAGAATAATCGAGGCAATAGAACTATCTTCTACCCAGACATCACATTTTTCCGGATCAGCTATTATTACCACCCCAAGGGCTGCGTTTTTTAAAAACGCAGCACCATGTTCCTTGCTCTTCGATAGTTTTATTAAAATCTCCCTATCATCCACAAAGATAAACTCCCAGGGCCGTAAACTCCTGGAAGAAGGTGACAAAAGTACTGCTTTGATCAATTGTTCTACCTTTTCCTGCTCGATGGCCCTTTCTTTGTATTTACGAATGCTTCTACGTTTTCTTAAAAATTCCAGCACAACCCAAGCCTCCTAGTATTTATCATATTTTTATTAGATTGGTTTTATCTGATTTATATTTCGTCAGGAAGGAACAGCGCAAGAACAGACGGCTTTCACTTAGGGATGGAAAACTCCTCATTATTGAGTCTGGTTCTTATTGTTTCCAGTAAATCATTGAGCCCCCAGGCACTGGCCGCAGATATACCAGGAACCCCATTGATATCAGGCTTATCCTCCAAAAGGTCGATTTTATTGAAAACTGTCAGTATCCTTTCCTGATCTGCACCCAGATCTGACAGCACCTCTTCAACAAGCTCTATTTTTTCCAAATATTCCTCATCAGCAATATCAACAACATGCAATATAAGATCAGCAAATACTGCTTCCTCAAGAGTTGAACGAAAAGCAGCCACCAGATTATGGGGAAGTTCCCGAATGAAGCCAACGGTATCTACCAGCAGCACATTTTCCCCTTTACAGAGTTCTATGCGGCGTGTAGTAGTATCCAGGGTCTGAAACAGGCGTTTATCCGCTTCAACCTGTTCATGTCCGCTTTTATGGGCTATTTTACATAAAGCATTAAAAAGTGTGGATTTACCTGCATTGGTATAGCCCACCAGCGAAATGGTTTTTAGGCCTGCCCTATTCCTTTGCTTGCGGTGTAGTCCCCGGGTTTTCTCTATTTTCCCGATCTGCTTTTCAATATCCTTTATACGTTTGCGAATATAACGCCTGTCCAATTCAAGCTTTTGCTCACCAGCCCCGCGGGTTCCAATACCGGCACCCAAACGGCTCAAGTCCTGCCCCTTTCCCCGCAAACGCGGCAAACGGTACTGTAATGTAGCCAGTTCAACCTGCAATTTGCCTTCTCTGGATTTGGCCCGCTGCTTAAAGATATCCAGGATGAGCATAGTTCTATCGAGTACTTTGATTTCCAGTCTTTCCTCTAAATTGCGCAATTGTACAGGTGACAATTCCCTGTCAAAGATTACTGTATCTGCTTCGCTTTGTATTATCAAGTGCTTGAGTTCCTCGATTTTCCCACTTCCTATATAGGTAGCATTTTCCGGTCTTTGTTTATTCTGAACCAGGCTTCCTGCTACTTGTCCGCCTGCTGCTTCAGTCAAAGCCTTAAGTTCGTCCATATAGTATTCAAAACCAGCTTTATCTGATGAGCCCGTATTCATAAATACCAGTATAATTTTCTCCAAGATATCCTCTTTTATAACAACAACCTCCTGCTGTAGCTCAATTTCTAAAAATCCCAACCTGCTATATTCAATCATATTACATTATTTGTTCCTGGTAAACACAGGCTCTATTTACCTTTCAAGATATCTTCTTTGCTGTTGAAAAAAAACTGAAGCGGAAAAAACAAAATTTCAGAAAGATTTGATAATTGGATTTTCTTGAAAAAAGGAAAACCCTCCTGAAAACGGAGGGTACAGCTTATCATCATACTTTCAAAACCCAGCTCATTACTTTCTTATAGGAATCTGCAATACGTTCATTCCTAACGCAAATTTTTTTTCCGTCTCTTTCTTTCCAGGTATGTTTCAGGTGTTCTGGTCATTTTGGGTTTGCCCGGCAGATCCGGTGTTTCATTTGTTTCCATTATATCGGAATCAATAAATGTCTCTGCGTCCCGGGTCTCTTCCTGTTCTTCCTGGTCATCTTGTACTTCTTGCTCCTCCTGCTCCTTCTGCTCTTCCTGGTCATTTTCTACTTCCTGCTCCTTCTGCTCTTCCTGGTCATTTTCTACTTCCTGCTCCTCCTGCTCTCCTGATTCTTGCGCTCCTTCTTCAGCCCCTTCAGATTTTTGAAGTTGTATGGGAGTTTCCGGAAAATTTTCGCCTGCAAACATTTCAGCCTTGTCCTGGGTCTCTGATATCTCGCAACTTTCAGATTCTGTGATTTCAACATTTGTTAATATTTGAGTTTCAGATTTTATAGGTTTTTCCTGCACCGTTAATTCTTCAACCGTTTTTTCATCAGGAAGCGAAGCAATACGCGTTTTTACAGTAATATACATTTTGCTGCACAAGGGACAGTACTTGTCATCAGACAGGGGTGTTGCAAATTTGCTCCACTGCTGACAAGATTGGCAAAACAACCAATGTGCCATAAAAAGATATCTCCTTTCTTAATAATACCGTAAAAAAAACTGTTCCTTCTAGAAACAGTCTATCAAGCTTCCTAACAATTTATGACATTAATTTTATTATATTACACGAAAACAGGAGAAGGTTCTTTGTTTGTCACGCTCGTCAAACAAAGTACTGTCTCCTGTTTCACCGATAGATACTTACTTGCCCTTCCGGATTTTCCCACATAGAAAAAAGCCCGCTGTACCTGGGCTTTTACGATGTTCTTATGGTGGGCCGTACAAGATTCGAACTTGTGGCTTCTTCCGCGTCAAGGAAGCACTCTCCCTCTGAGTTAACGGCCCATTATATTAAACAATTATACCCTCATCTCGTGGCAAAATCAATAATAATCATAGTATTCCCTTTCTTCAAATAATTCATAGTCGATTCAGATGAGTAATATATTTAATAAGGCTTATTTCAATAGTGATTAATGTATAAATGCCAACAAGCCAAATCCGGGTTTAGCAAGCAAAAAGGAGAGGTGTTTATTGTGTTAATAATAGCAAAAAAGAAAAATATCGGAGTCTTTTTTTCCACTATTCTTTTCCTGGGTTTATCTTTGGGCTTTTATAGCTTTGCTCTACATCCCAACATGAAAAACTGGATTAAAGAAGGAATAGTTGTCAGTCAAGTGAATACCCAGCAAAAAGCCGTGGCTTTGACTTTCGATGATGGCCCGGACCCCAATTATACCCCGCTGGTTCTTAACGCTCTGAAAAAACACGGTGCCCATGCCACTTTCTTTTTAATGGGAAAACGAGCACAAGATTATCCTGAGCTGCTCAAGAGGATGTCGCTTGAAGGACATGAAATTGGAAATCACAGTTTTTCTCATCCTGATTTTAATAATAAAAGCAAAGAATTCATTTTAGAGGAAATCAAGAAAACCAGTGAAATAATAGAGAAAACTACCGGTATAGAGCCTGGGTTATTTCGTCCTCCCGGTGGTTATCTATCCTATGATCTGGTTAAGCTGTGCAAAAAGGAAAACCTGATTATTGCTTACTGGACCTATCAGCAGGACAGCAAGGACTGGCAAAATGGAATGTCTGCCGACAGAATTGCCGATCACATCATTAAGCATATAGAACCCGGTCAGATTATCATTCTTCATGATGGTTGCCCGAACGGTCATCAAACAGCAAAAGCAACAGATATGCTGCTCTCCAAATTAAAAGAAAAGGGTTACAATTTTCTTACTGTGAGTGAGTTAATAAAGCTGGAAGAAAAGGAATAATATGAGCAGATTTACCATAATAATTAATGAAAAATCTAATTGGAAGAAGGTGAAAACAATGCCCAGAATTTTCGGCTTTTACCGGATGCAGAGTCGAGCTAAAATTACACTGATTGCTATTATTGCTCTCTTAATCGTTGTAAGCAGTGTGGTCTTTGTGCAGGCCAATTCCAAACTCAAACCCATATATGAGGTAAAAACAGACAAGAAAATAGTAGCCTTGACATTTGACATCAGCTGGGGAACTAATACACCTATGCCGGTAATAGAAATTCTTAAAGATAAGAAAGTGAAAAGTACTTTTTTCCTTTCCGGCCCCTGGGTTAAACAATACCCGGAGATAGTAAAAAGGATCAAGGAAGACGGTCATGAAATAGGGAGTCATGGATACCGTCACATTAACCTTAGTAATCTGAGCAAAACGGAGATAAAAGAAGAAGTCATGAAGGCCCACAAGAACATAAAGGAAGTTAGCGGAGTGGATGCCGACCTAATACGAACCCCCAATGGAGACTACAACAATCAGGTCGTTGAAGCAATTCATGAATGTAATTACGAAGTCATACAATGGGGAACTGATTCTCTTGACTGGATGAATCCCGGTATAAAAACCATTATCGATAGGGTCAGCAAGCGTGTTCATCCCGGAGATATTATTCTAATGCACGCCAGTGATACCTGTAAGCAAACTACAGAAGCCCTCCCCGTTGTCATAGATAATCTTAAAGAACAGGGCTACCAATTTGTCACGGTATCCGAGCTGCTAAAAGAAGAAAGCAAAGAATAAAATACCCATAAATAAAGAAGCCATCTAAGGGGATCGCTTAAATGGCTTCTTCATTATTCTTTTTCCTCATGTTCTTCGTCAAGATATTCGATATGTTCTAATCCAATATCATTCAGAATTTCATCTATTAATTTTTGATCCACACTTATCTCCCTCCTTTCAAACATTTAGATTATATGCTTCCCTGCATAATTATATTACTGCAAAATTAATTTTGGCAGTCTTAAGAGGTTAATTCCCGGTAAACAATATGTTAAATTCCTTCCGAATTTTCATCATCAATTACTGCAGCAATGCTGTTTTGCTTTACCTGTTCAAATCCTCCCAGTTCACTGCTTCGCAGACTGCGGGGTATTCTGTCAACTGAATCCAGACCTGGTATCTCATCGGGACTGCCGGCACCAAACTCTTTAAATTTCCGGGCGGTAACCAGTACCCGGGTTTCCAGAGAACCTACCGCTTTGTTGTAAGATTCCAGGGTGCGTTCAAGGCCTCTGCGCATATCGTTAAAATGCTCGGCCAGCACCCTGATTCTTTCATACAGATTCCTTCCCAGTTCGCTGATAGCCTGGGCATTTTCAGCTATTGTTTCCTGTTTCCATCCATACGCCACAGTACGTAAAAGAGCAATCAGGGTAGTTGGGGTAGCTAAAATAACCCGGTGGCGCGAAGCAAATTCAATTAAAGCCGGATCCTGTTCCAGAGCCGCGCTGAAAAAAGACTCTCCCGGCAGAAATAGAACTGCAAATTCTGGTGCTGACTGGAATTGTTCCCAGTACTTTTTAGCCGAGAGCTGGCTGATATGGGTGCGAAGCTGGCGCGCATGTTCTTTCAGCTTGGCTTCCTTGCTTTCTTCATCCTTTGTCTCCAGAGCCTCCAGATAAGCCTGCAACGGTGTCTTGGAATCAATTACGATCATTCTTCCATTAGGCAGCCTTACGAGCATGTCAGGACGCAAGACACCGTTTTCCGTATCAATTGATTCCTGCTGAAAAAAATCACAGTATTCAAGCATCCCGGCAATTTCCACAACTCTCTTGAGCTGTATTTCTCCCCATCTTCCCCTTACATTAGGAGTTCTGAGGGCTCTAACCAAATTGGATGTTTCAGTCTGTAATTGCACCTGGGTACTGGCCATTGCTTTAATCTGTTCGTTCAGGCCAATATAAGCCTGGTTGCGTTCCCTTTCAACAGCTTCCAGTTTCTTGTCAACATTCTTGAGAGACTCTCTCAGAGGCTCGACTATCTTGTCAATAGCCTGCTGCCGCATCTGCAAATCCCCTCTGGCATTTTCCTGATATTTTTCCAAACTAGTCCTGGCCAGTTCCAGAAAGGATTGGCTGTTGTTTTTCAGAGCATCTGCGGAAAGGGCCTTGAATGCGTCAGAGAGCTTTTCCCGGGATTCGTTCAAAAGCTGTAGTTTTTCTTCTGCCGATTTCTCCGCTTCCTGAACTTTTGCCATCAGTTCACTTGTCTTTTGTCTGAGACCCGAATTTTCCTCCAGTAAATTATTTATTCTTTTTTCTCTATCTGCAAGTTCATTTTCCATATGAGGAATAAGGGAATTCTTTTCTTCGGCAGCTCTTCGTTCCTGGGATTCATGCAAAAACTCCTTTCTTAGTTTTTCCAGCTCGGAGTCCTTGCTTGCAATCTGTAATTTCAACTCTTCCAACTGCTGTTCTTTATTCCCTGCTCTCTCCAAAAGCAGACTTGTCTCATTTTGATGTTTCCAACGGGCCTTTTGCAGATTATAGCGCAAGCAGACCCAGGAAATAATCAGTCCTGAGACTATTCCTCCGGCAAAGAAATATATATTCACATTTGACAAGATCTTAACCTCCTTGCGTATTTCTACTTATTCAGATTCCCGTATTAAGATGAGGTTTTTTTATCTCATCTCCATGGTATAGATATATCAAGTACTCATGTTCTTTGGCATAAACCTCCTGTATAAGAAAAGCAACACAGTTCAATAATAATATCAATAAATTAGAGAGAAGGCTTATTTATGTTATCAAAAGATGGAGTCATTGCGCGTTATATATTTGCCTTTTGTTTTTTCTTTCTTTCCGGGTCAGAGATAATTACAGGAGGCCTGGCCACCTTGAGCGGGGTTTTAGGGTGTGTTGAACTGGCCACTGCCTTGCTCAGGTATTCACCTTTATACGAAATAAATGAAATCATCGAATCCTTAAAACCAAGTATTTCTGCAAATCCTGAATACAAGAATTCAGTCAAGCATAAAAGATGAAGCACAATAAATTAGTAAACGCCGCGATTGAGGCGTACACAGGGTACGTTGATTGAGCGGCGTTTGAATAAGCACAGGCTGCCAGGGCAGCGGTTCCAGGGATGGCAAGGAGCAGCTAGTCCCGCAAAGAAAAATTTTCAAAATTATCTTCAGGAATTCTAAGGTTGTGGAACGTTTCATCGAGCTTATACATGATTTGCTTAACCTTGGCTTGCTCATCTTTTTCATATATCAGATACTTGTCCGTATAGGCGATTTCTCTGTTATTAACGCTCTCATTGATTATGTAAAAAACGTCTCCCCTTTCTCCAGTAAAAGAATGGGGAAAGCAAATCAATACCGCTACTGACTGCTGTGAATTCTCTGTTTCATTCTGTTCATTACTTAATACCTGGAAGTCCTTTATTATTTGTTCCTTGCTGATCCTCAACGGCATTTCTGTATGATTTTGAGAATTATCGCCAAAAGCCCCGAAAAAAAGCAGGGCCAGAATAATAAGTATTAACAGATAAAGTGTCCGCCGACCATTCATAGCAGCTCCCCTAAATCCTTTGATAATATCCATCTTCCAATTTCAGCAGGCAATTATTCTCCTCCAGGTGTTTCAGGAATTTCTTTATCATTATCCTGGAGAAAAAAACAGCAAAAGGAGTATTGTCTCCGGCTTCATAAAGAAAATCCTGTCGGCTCAAATCTTCGAAACTCCTGGGCTCTGATAAATAGTTGATAAGTTTTTCCTGTCTTCTCAAGGCAATATCCAGGTATTCCTTCAGCAATTTTATTATATTATCATTTTCTTTATCGAATATTCTCCGATGTGAGGTGACTAAAACACGGGGTTCCAGTTCAATAAGCCGTTGAACCGAGTCTACAAACTGTCCAAAATCAGAACACTCAAAGCCAAACCATGGTCCCCGCTTTGCCAGATCTATATCTGCCGAAAAAATTATCCCTTCTTTTTCAAAAAAGAAACCATAGTGTCCTGGTGAGTGCCCAGGGGTATGAATAGCTCTTAATTTCACCTGGCCAAAATCAAAAATGTCTCCATCTTTTATAAGTCCATCCAGTTCAATATACTGAAAGCCCCTTTTAACCGGGACATCATCCGGCAAAGGTATGCTGTTGGGAAAACTTTCTCGCTCAACTTTTCCCATGATCTTCTCCCATTCATCAAAACCAGCATAGCTCACATAGGCTTTCGGATCCCGGTAAACAATTTCTTCCTCCTGCCCTGCCAATACTCTGGCATTTTCAAAAAAGCTAACTCCATTTACATGGTCAAAATGGTAATGACTGAGCAGGGCCAATTCAACCTCTTTTACAGGTATTTCTCTGTATGCCCGCCCCCCTGAACCACAGTCTATAATCCCCTTTAATGCATCATCAATGAAGACTGAATTGCTATAGGGAAACATCGCTTTGGCTTCCGGCCTTATTACTTTTATCTCTTTCGTTAATTCTATTATCATTCTCTCACTCCTCCTACCTTTAATAATAAGCCACATATGGCTCATTCTTCAAGCACGGGGAACAAGATCCTGACTTTCCAAGATTGGACATACAAAAAAACCCGGGACAAACCCAGGTGTTTTTTGCCGGTAATTATATTTCTCTATTCCAGTTTATCGAGCATTTCCATTACCATATCGAAGAAATAATGGATATCTTCTTTTTCATTGATACCTGCCTTAAAACCCATTTCCGGAAATTTACCGCTGCTGTGTATCTTGATATTCACTGAATACTTTGCCTGATCCATTTCAGCTTCCAGGCCTTCAATATCCACTTCATCCCAATCATCTTCCAGGTTATCTTCCTCTTCCTCAAAAAGCCGGGCAAATTCCTGTCCATTGCTTACATCATTATTATCAATGATCTGAGCCACTATCCACATTACGTCGGTGCTACTCATTTCCAATTCTTCGCTCAATTGCACTATTTCGTTGGCTACCGGTGTGATTTTCAACAAATCTGACAGATTTACTGGTTCTCCCTTTCCCCATCGCTTCTTCAATAGTATCACCTCCGCACCTATTTGCAAGAAGACAGACCTGTTTTCACTCTGGACTATACAATAAAACATAGCCTCTCAAATGTCCACAGTAAATTGTACTCTTCTTCTTATGATTATATGTGAAATCAGTACGAAAAAACAATGCACTATAAACGGTAAAAACTGTGTATCTAATGCATAAATTCCCATTATCATCAAAGTTTAACCAAACACAGATTTTAAAATATCATGAAATATACTTTTTTGCAATAGATATTGGAAAATCCAGGTCATCATATTGTATTTTAATCTTCTTTAATTCATACTAGAAGAAATAGTTAAGAAGAAAAACTTAATAAGAACCAAGCAACAGATACTGGAGGAAAACCATGGAAAAATTCATAAAACTTTTTGCCATAATTCTGACAATTATTCTTATGAATATGGTATTTTGGGGTATAATTAAAGGCCTGTTGCAGACTTATTCCTTCTGGATCGCTTACATATTCACATTGCTTCTGGATCTGTTATTAATAACTATTCTAAAAAAATTCAAGGAAAAATCAATTTGAATTGAGGTGAGTTCAGACAATGTCAGAGAAAATACCTGAACAAGAAATTGAAGAACTTGATGCTATATTCAAAGAAATCGCTCTGGAGCCGGAAGAAAACTCGCAGCCTGAGGAAGAACTCTATTCAGAGAAACAAAACCTTATTCTTGTTGATCAAAACAATAGAATTAAGGGTATTGCAACAGATTTGACCATGCCTAACCATAAGCACCTTTTCCTGAAAATCAAAGGTATTTTGAATATCCGCTTATTATATAAAAAAATAAAGGACACGTTCAGTCCTTCAGGCTTTAAAGGCTTTGCCAGAGCTATTACCGATAAGAAATATTACCAGGAGCTATTGAAAACAGCCCTGCTAAATAAGAAATTAATGATAATCAGTATATCTCTGGGGCTTGTAGCCGGCTTTGTTTTAGCGTATATATAAGCCCATAAATTTTACTCCTTGAGCCCATATACACGAATTCTCTGCTCTTTTCTAACCCGTTCAACCTCCGGCTTGACTATTTTTTTGAGTTCATTTCTGTTTTCTTTTATATAATCCTCCAATTCGCAGGTTCTTATACCCTCTTCATGTCTGCCTGTCCTTATACTGAGACAGCTGTTTCCCTGCAAATAGAAAAAGAACTTAGCCGTATATTTATTGCTGTCTTTTTCAAAAACAACATCAGCCCCGGCCTTATTGCGGTCTACCAGTCTGAAGTTTTCTATAGCTACGAGTCGCACAACAAAACTCCCTTTCTTGCTTCTACTGATGATACTTCAATATCTTAGTGCCGTTTTCCTTTAAAGAGCTTTCATTTGAGGATTTTGCATAATTTACTTTTTAATATAATTGCTTGGGTACATTTCCTTGCTGTCTCATCTTATAACACATAATTTAAGGATATCTAAAATCTATCTTTTTCCCTGGCAATCCATTCATCCAAGTCTTCCAGACACCATACACTGCCATCGAAAAACTCTGCCCTGCTTACTATGGCCTTGACTTTCTCTGCATTTCCCGGAATACAATGATAGCGATTAGTATTTGAAGTCTGCTCAGGATAAAGCTTGGCATCTGATTTGCCTTTTCCGATATTTGAACCAGTACTGGCATCGTTGGCTACCTTACCATCTTTATCAAAATAGAGCATTATCAGTTCATATTTTTCTATTGATTGCTCGGAAACATTTTTGACCTGTACATAACAATCGTTGAATACCAGGGATGACTTAACTTTTACACTTATCACTTCCAGCACAGGTTTTTCCAATTCACCTTTGAACTCATCTTCTGCAGGCTGTTTAGTTCCAGAGTTGACCTGCTTTCCACCGGCATTTATTTCCTCTTTGTTTAGAGCAATCAAATTATTCCTGCTTTCCATGACTTGTTTTTCAAGCATTCCGTATGCTGCAACCTGATCCAGTTCTTCTACAGCAGCTTCATAGCTTAAGATTTTTTCTCCATAATTCTTTTCTATAGAATTTATTTGACTTAATAGATATTCGCTGGTCTTTTCCAGCAGAACCTTATCCTCTTGCATCTCGCTCTGGTATAAGTCATAAGCCTTTTCATATTCGCCTTCCTGGAAAAACCCCTTGAACTCACTCATAATGGTTTCATTGCTTATATTCTTTTGCATTGATATAGTTAAAAATCCCATAATTCCTAAAAACACTACTATTAATACTACTTTTATCACTTTGTTGCCTTTGGCGCTTCTTTTTTCTGTCTCCAGCCCCTTCGCAAGTATGGGTTCCAGCTCACCCTCCTGTATACCTTCCTCTTTTTCTATTTTATTTCCACAATAATTACAAAAAATGCTGTCTGAAGAAATTTCTTCACCGCAGTTGGGACAAATCAATTAACTCCCCCCTATCCTAATAATCACCTGTTGGAATATATCAGTACCTTCTATGATATTCGTATCTAAAAAATAATCAAGGTTTGTTTGTAATTCGCGGGAAAATAAAACCGGAAGCAGATGCCTCCGGTAGCATAAATTATATTCTATATATAGTTTACTCCAGGGAAATATTTATCGCAATCGTTCCTTCACTCGCAGCAAACTGTACAATAATAGTCTCCACCTGGCTAATCATAGAAATCATATTCCTTCCATTTACAAGGGTTGGGGGAGTAATATCCACCAGGCTTCCAGCTTGCTCCAGATTGCTGACACTATTACCGGCAATCATATTAGCCATTTCACACAGGGCACTTTTGGGCATTAGATCAAACTGTTCTACAGGCACGCCTCCCATCATTTTTGATGCAATATTGCAGGCAGTAGCCTCCTGTAATGAGAGTACCACATTTCCTCTGAGATCCCCAACCAGGCCAATAATTATATTGACATCATTATCGGTTTTAAGGCTTTCATTTTTCGCCAGCCCGGTTCTTTTAATGTCATTTATCCCCAGCATATTGGACACATTAAGCAGACCAGATACAAAGGCATTTATGTGTTTTACATCCATGTCTACTTACCTCCTTCTACCGCAACATTAATTTTTATTGTTCCGATATTTGTCTGCATCAAGGCTGAAGAAGAAGACAGTCTGACATTGAACATACTGATACCATCACCGGCAAAAACACTCGGTGGTGTCAGGCGAATATTTAAACCTGGCTGGCTATTATTGATATCAGTGATCGCATTCCCACTGATAATATTAGCCAATTCGGCCCCGGACATAATTACATCTTCATCGCCTACCGAATCATAATCATCTCCTGTCAGGAGTGAAGCCATTTGTATGGCTGTCTCTGAAGACATATCGAGAAAAAACCGTCCTTTCCAACCTCCGGTAAATCCAACTACCACAATAAATCCCTGGGAAACAAACAGATCCCCTTCGCTCGCAGTTTCACTACCATCGATATTTATATCCAGCATTTCTTTCAAGACATCGCTGGTTGCCAGAGAAAATGGGGATAAATATGAGTCTTTTGACAAACTGCTTCACCTCAATTCTCCAGAATCCTGATAATTTTTCCTATTATCTCATCGGGTTTAAAGGGTTTTGCACAGACATCATCAATTCCCCGGGACTTTGCATCTTTAATAATATCGTCATCCCCCATAGCACTCAGCATTATAATCTTTTGCTTGGAATTTATATTCTTAATGGCTGAAGCGGCATCCAGGCCATCCATTACCGGCATGGTCACATCCATGGTAACAACATCAGCCTGAATTGTGGGGTAAAGTTCCACAGCTTCTTTCCCATTGGCAGCTTCTCCTACGATCACAAAGCCTTCGGGTTCAAGGGCTTTTTTTATCATTTTTCGCGAGATTGGCGAATCATCTACTGCCATAATCCTTATTGCTGTTCCATCAGCTCTTAAACCTTTCATATCTCTCCTCCTCCAGTTATTTGTGTTTTTGGGTTTTAACACAGGTTGACTTATCCATCTACAGCTTTGACGATCTCAGAAGCTATATCCCATATCGGTACAATGATTTCGGCTCCCCCCCGTTTAATCGCTTCGCCCGGCATCCCGAATACAATTGCGCTTTCCTCTGACTCAGCAATGGTAAGCCCTCCAGCCTGGCGTATTTCCACCATGCTGTCTGCTCCATCACTGCCCATTCCGGTCATTATTACACCAATTGTTTGTTTACCATATACAGCCAGAACAGAGTGCATCATTACACTTACCGAGGGAACAAAGAGGTGATCCGGTTTGGAAGATAGCCTTATAACCGCATCACCTGCTGAATTCCTGACCAGGTTGAGATGGCGTCCTCCGCTGCCAACATAAACCACACCTGCCTCTACTTTGGTACCAGCCTGGGCTTCTACTACTGAGACCTGACAGGCCTCATTCAATCTATTAACATAGGCAGATGTGAAATTGGACGGCATATGCTGTACCAAAAAAAATGCAGCATTAATATCCGGGGGTATTAAGGGCAGAACCTCATAAATCATTTTGGGGCCGCCGGTAGATATCCCCATAGCTACGGCTTTTAAAACCTGCCTGACCACCCTTCCGGGGTTTTTCCTGCTGAATTTTCTTTCAGAACCCCGGACAGGCTTTTCCTTGATCAGGCCACATTTGCCTGATTGTGCAGCCAGCTTGATTTTCTCCAGGAGTTCTCCGGCAACTTTTTCCATTTCACCGGATACTGTTCCCCCTGGTTTGGCCACAAAGTCAAAGGCCCCCAGTTCCAGAGCCTCAAAGGTGGTCAAGGCTCCCTCCTGAGTAAGTGACGAAACCATAATCACCGGGCATATTTTTTCATAAATAATATACTGCAGGGCAGTAATCCCATCCTGCCCTGGCATATTTACATCCATGGTGATAACGTCTGGTTGGTACTCTCTGGCTTTGTCCACAACATCTACTCCGTCACGAGCAGTACTAACTACCTGAATCTCGGGATCAGATTCCAATATTTTTTTTAATATTTTCCGCATTAATGCAGAATCATCAGCTATCAGTACTCTTATCATCAGGCCTGCTCCGTCCCTGCTTTTTTAGTTTTGCTTTTGGCTTTGCTTTAGCCAGGGCTTGTTTCTTTTCGCTCTGGCTTTTTTGAATACCGGCGATTTTATCCCATTCTTTTTCGAGCAAAATATTCTCCAGGTTAACCATCATTATCATTCGTTCTTCCAGGTTAGCAATCCCATCCATAAAATTCTGCATCTTATCACCCTGCAAAATATCCGGAGCCTCCTCCAGCAAAGCGCTGGGAACCCTGAGTACTTCCAGTACTTCGTCTACAATAAGGCCAATTTTCTTTTTATTGATATCACTGACAATAATCCTGGTGAATTCCGTGTATTCCTTGCTATCCATTTCAAAGCGTTTTCTCAGGTCTATTACTGGTATGACATCTCCCCGCCGGTTGACAACTCCCTCTACATATCGGGGGGCCCGGGGAACTTTGGTAATATTGGACAAACGGTCAATCTCCTGTACCTGGCTGATACGTACCCCATATTCTTCTTCGGCCAGCTTGAATACTACCATTTTTTCTTCATCAACCTCATCCTGTCCGTCATCCTGTCCCTGTGAAGCGGAGAACTCATCGCCTTCAATCTGCGAGATTTCATCAAATTCCTCAAAACTCATCACAGTGTGAGCATCAAGCAGCATTATAATCCTTTTCCCCTCATCAAGGCGCACAATACCCTGCAATTCATTTTGTTCGCCCGCTATGCCCTGGGGCGGGGGGAAAACTGAGTCCTTGGGAATACGAGCTACTTCATTAACCTTATCAACTACCAGACCAAGCTGTATATTATCCACATCGATCACCACTACCCTGGTATTATCATTGTTTTCTGCCACACCTGTAGCCAATTTGATACGCATGTCAATAATAGGGATAAGCCGCTCCCGCAGTGAAATAACCCCTTTTACATAATCAGGAACATTTGGCACCTTCACTATTTCGGGATAGCGAATAATTTCACACACACGTTCTATTTCCAGGGCAAATTCTTCCTTACCCAGGAAGAATGATACCAGCTGTACTTCTTCAATTTTGTTTTCCTGCCCTCTGCTATTGAGTTCTCTTGCCGCCTTCACATTGGATGTCGAGCTAAGCGAAGATTCACCAATACTGGACAATTGAGCCGCATCGAGTATCATAACCACCTTTTTGCCATCTTTGATTTTAACCATTCCTGCAATGGCAGTAGCATCTGAGCCTGACACCATAGCCGGTGCCGGTTCAATATTTTGACCCTCGATGCGCAATACTTCAGACACCCCATCAACACTCAGGCCCACTGCCTTTCCTTTGGAAACAACCACTACCACCCGGCTGGAAACGTCCCTTTCAGCTTTTTCCATACCAAATTTTATGCGTGTATCCAGAACCGGTAAAATATTCCCCCTGAGATTGGTTACCCCTTCCACATAATCGGGGGCCTGGGGTATTACAGTAATTGAAGGGGTTCTGATTATTTCCTGTACATCCATAATATTGATTCCAAAGTTTTCATTACCCAGGTTAAAGGTAACCATTTGCATTTCGCCAGAAGAAAAAGCATTATCAACAGCCATTGTAATCCCTCCCTACGGTAATTTGCTCCTTCTCCCTACTGGTTAACCTGCATTTCATCAGCTATGGAAGCAATTTCCTCGATGGAATTGGCCAGCTCATTAATTGCTTTGGCCTGCTCCTGAGCTACACCTGATGCCTCTTCCACCTGGACTTTTACACGTTCCGAAATTTCAATTACTAGCCGGGATTCTCGGGCATCTTCATCAATAGCCTTCCTTGTTTCGTCAAAGTCTTCCTGTAAGACAGGTCTAATTTTATTAATAGCCTCAATTTCATTGGTCACTGCCTGGTTATTCCGGGCTGCCTGGTGAGCTATTTGATCAGCTTTTACAGAAGCAGCTTCTGATTGGGCAATTTCATCGGAGACTTTGTTCATTTGAATTTGTATGCCATGTACCAGGTCTTTAATCTTGTCTGCATTTTCTGCTGATTCTGTGGCCAGGTTTCTGATGTCACCTGCCACCACTGAAAAGCCTCTGCCGTGTTCACCGGCTGTGGCAGCCTCCACAAAACCGTTGACTGCCAGCATATTGGTCTGTATGGAAACATTATTAATAGTATCAACGATTTTTTCAATGCGCCTGATCTTTTCCTGCAGATCTTCAATGGCAGAATTAGTCCCCTCATATCCCTTAACGGAATCCTGTATATCTTTCCAGACTGCCCTTGCACTGGCGCGACTATTTTCTAATTCCTCCTCTAAACTAACGATTATCTCTCCAGCTTCTGTGCTTACTTTTTCAAGAGTTTTCATGATGGTCTCGTTATTCTCCACAATATCAATAGTTTTTTGTTCCACATCTTCCATAATTCTAACTGTTTCCGCAATTTGCATAAAACCTGTTGCTACTTCTCCTACTGATGTACTGAGTTCTTCAATATTGGCTGATAACTGCTCGGCTGTAGCCGCTACCTCTTCAGCAGACTTGTTGATATTGGTCGAAGTTTTCAGGTCATCAGCCATTTCGCCCAGTTCCTGGCTGGCTATAGTAACTTCCCCCAGGGCTTTACCCTGTTCCGCTACGGCCTTGGCTATTTCCTGGATTCCACTGCCAACCTGATGAGCTGTAGCAGCAATGGTCTCACTTGCAGCCAGTAATTCTTCCGAATTCGTTTTCATATCTTCGCTATTACTCAAATACAGATTAACCTTTTCCAGATATTGATCAAAACCTTGCCCCATGTTATTAAAACCCTCGACAGTTTTTCCTATTTCTTGTTCCATACCATTAAATTTTTCTACAGCCTCATCTATATCTTTTACTATATTTTCTACCCCACTGCGGATTTCATCTACTACACCCCGAATGTCGCGGGCTGAACGTTCCGAGATCTCCGCCAGGTTGCGTACTTCGTCTGCTACCACAGCAAAGCCGCGGCCGTGTTCTCCAGCCCGGGCAGCTTCAATGGCGGCATTAAGAGCAAGTAAATTGGTCTGGTCAGCTATCATAACTACTGCCTGAACAATATCCCCAATCTGAATGGATTGTTTTTCCAATTCGCCAATACGTTGAGCTGATTGGTGATTTTTGACGGCAGCTTCTTTTATCTGATCCCGCATCATTTCCATTGTCGGTATGGATTCCACAACTGCTATTTCATTCGCCTTAATGGTATTCTGGGACAGCATTTTAAGGCTCTTTTGTAAATCCAAACTTGATTTATTCAACTGAAGGCTGGCAACTCTCATCTGTTCAGCACTACTGCCAGCCTGTTCCCCATCTGCTGCTACCTTATCCATGAAATCTGTAAACTGCTGCGCTGCAGCGTTGGATTCTTCTATACCTGCAACCAATTCTTCCGATGCTGATGCAATCCTCTCGGCCATCGCCTGCTGCTTGGCCAGGGTGCGGGCTCTGGCTTTCTCCTGGGCCATTTTTCTGGCCTGTTCTCTCTTCCTGGCGATATCTTCATTGTTTTCCTGTTTCACCTTTATCCCGGTTCTCTCCCCTGTTTCCATAGCTGTCGGCTTTTGTAACTTCTTTGCCATTATTAATTACCTCCCAACTTATGTAAATATAACAGAATAGTATTAAATAATAATCAAATTCTTGCCCCGGCGTGCCAGGACACTATTATTAAAAGAATATCCCACTCCACTAATCTGAATCTCATTTTGAATACCTGTATCAATATCTACCGCAGACACGTTAAGAATTCCATTGTTGTCAATGGCAAACATCACATCGATATTCGCTTCACCTGCAAGGGCTTTTCTAATACCTGAGAGATGAAATTTCCCCAGCGAAATCCTTTTCTCATTATCTTCAGGATCAAGCATCTCCTCCTTCTGAATTATGTGTATAATCACCTCCTCCTGATCATCCTCAACTGTAGTAAACAACTTGGAATCAAGAGCAGGATAAGGTGTATTGGCAGCTATCAAAGCTATAAATTCTCCCTGGTCATCCTCAATTCCCAGGGTATGACTGGTAACATCATGCAATTCTACGTCATTGACCTCTCCGGAAAGCATTCCTGCCTGCAGGGCAGCTCCCAGGGCTACCACCTCGTCAGGATTGATCTCCCCCCTTATCTCTATCCCTTCGAACATTTCTTCTACCAGTTCCCTGAAGCCTGGCATCCGCGAAGCACCTCCGGCAAAAACCACCACATCCACCCAGTTTTTGTCTACATTTGCTTTAGCCAGTGTTTGCCCGATTAATTCTTTTATTTCCTGGAAAAGATCACGACAAATATATTCGAAATCCTCTCTCTTAATGGATTGATTTAAATGAAGGGGCCCATTGCTGCCCATACTGATATAGGGAATCAGGACCGAACACTCCTTGACTGTTGACAAATCAATTTTAGCCTTTTCAGCATTTATCTGTATTTGCTGCATAGCCACCCGGTCATTGATAAGATCGAGCCCATTGCTTTCTTTAAACCCGTTGTGGATATGTTGAAGCAGTTTCTTATCGAAATCAATTCCTCCCAGAGCACTTGACCCCCCGGTAGATACTACACGACATACACCTTCCAGGTAATCCATTAGTGTTATGTCAAAAGTACCCCCTCCAATATCCAGAACCAGGATATGCTCCTTGTCCGCAAGTTTTGAAGCATAGGCCAGGGCAGCAGCAGTGGGCTCGTTTAATAATTTCAGAATTTTTACACCGGCCAGTTCCCCTGCCATCAAGGTAGCCTGTCTCTGGTTATCATTAAAATAGGCCGGGACAGTGACTACCGCACCCTCTATTTCCTGACCCAGATATTTATCTGCATACTGCAACAGTTTACGCAGAATTAATGCAGAAATCTCTGCAGGAAGATATTTCCGGCCGGAAATATCCACTTCATAATTGCTCCCCATATGCCTCTTGATAAAGCTAACCGTCCTCTCGGCCTGTAAAAGTGCTTGTGTTCTCGCTATTTCACCGACTATAACCTCCTGGTCGTTTTTAAAATAAACAACTGAAGGTGTCAGGCGATTGCCCCGTTCATTTATAATTATTTCCGCTTTGTTTTCCCGGTTTGTAAAAGCTAGCAGTGAATTGCTCGTACCCAGGTCAATACCCACAATCACAATTTTCCCCTCCTATGTTAAGCAATATATAAGTTTCTTTTGTTTATGCAATAACGCTGTTTTTTCCATCAAATGGAATAAACACCATTTATTCTCCCTCCAGGATAATCTCCAGATTCTCCATGGCAACCTGGTTTTCGGGACAAATGTCTGCAGCTTGCTTCAGATAGGAACAAGCTGCATCAGCCTGTCCATTCTCGTAAAGTAGTATAGCCAGATTATTCATAGCTTCTGAGATCAGTCTGGAAAGATCATTATTATCTATACAAGGATTCCCTTCCAAATAATCAATCAGCTTACGGTATTGATAATAAGCCTCAAAAAGATTGGCTTTTTCTTCTTCCTGCACCGCTTTTTCAAATATCGACGTGGCTTTTGCCAGGTCTGTTTTTCCAGTATTGGGAAAATTCCGATTATTTGAAGCATTCAGCAGCAAATCGAGACCCATTCCCAGATTTTTTCTAGCTGTCATTTCTTAGAAGCCCTCCCTGGAAATAATAAGATCGCCAAGCTGTCCGTAATCTGATGCACCTCTGCAATTGATGGCATATTCAAAAATTGTTTCGCCGAAGCTGGGTGCTTCTGCCAGTTTAATATCATTCCTTACCGGGCATAAAATACGCTCCTCTCCAAAATTCTGCCTGATTTCTTCTGCGACACTACGGGCCAGATTGGTTCGCAAATCACACTTTACCGGTAAAATACCCATTAAACTCAAATCCGGGTTGAGTTCTGCATTGACCCTGTATAATATTCCCATCATTTGCGCCAGACCATCCATTGCCAGGAAAGTCAGTTCCATTGGAATGATAAGCCGGTTTGCGGCAACCAGTCCGTTTATCGTGGTAAAGCCAAGTGAGGGTGGTAAATCAATAAGTATATAGTCATAAGCGGCCTCTATTTCCAGCAAGAGATTCTTGAGCAGTGTTTCCCTGCCGTCAAGCAACCCGGCTTCTACTTCCAGTGCTGACAGATCTGCTTTGGAAGGCAAAATATCAAAGGGTTTTTTTCCCTTTATAATGGTGGTGGAAATCTCATTTGTCACTTTCCGACCATTAAGCATAAGGTGAATAAGTTCATATACACTCATTTCCAGGTTATGGGATAATATCCCACAGCTGGTAGTAGCCTGTGCCTGGGAATCAAAGTCGAGCAGTAAAACCTTCTTCCCTTTTCGCGCCAGAGCATCTGCGATATTAATACTGCTGGTAGTTTTGCCGCTTCCGCCTTTTCGGTTGGCTAAAACCAATGTTACTGCCATGGACTCCCTCCCTCATCGCCCATATTCAAAAACACCTGGAAAAGCTGGGCTGGATTGATAATCAAGACTACACTGCCATCTCCCTGAATGGTAGCCCCCGTATATATTTTCAGGCTGGCCAGTTCTTCAAGTAAGGACTTGACTACAAATTCCTGTTCTTTACGGAAGGAATCCACAAGCAGTCCAAATCTGTTGCCATCAACGTTAATTGTCACTATCGATACTCTTTCATCAATGAATTCTGTATCATCTTCACCTGAAATACCAAGAATATCTTTCAGGTATATCAAATGCTGTATTTCTCCTCTAATATCGGCTACCAGAATGTTTTTATACTTCCTGATATCTGATAATGGCAGCTTTACAGTTTCTTCAATATATTCCAGGGGAATTATAAAGCTCTGCCCTGAGCATTTCACCATCAATCCCCTAATTATGGACATGGATAATGGTATTCTCAAAGTAAAGGTACTTCCCACATCAACCATGCTCGACATATTTATGGAGCCTCCTACCTTTTCTATATTGCTTTTTACCACATCCATACCTACTCCACGCCCGGACAACTCACTTACTTCATCCCTGGTACTGAATCCCGGGGTAAAAACCAACTGATAGGCCTCATCATTGGTCATGCTTTCAATATGTTCAGGTTTAATCAAACCTTTTTTTAATGCCTTGGCTTTTATTTCATCAGGATCCATGCCTTTCCCATCATCAGATATCTCAATAACTACATGGTTTCCCTGATAACGTGCCTTGAGATAAATTTTCCCCTGCGGCTCTTTACCTTTACTCTCTCTTTGTTCAGGGGATTCGATACCGTGGTCAGCCGCATTGCGCAGCATATGTACCAGGGGGTCGTTAATAGCTTCTATCACGGTTTTATCCAGTTCGGTTTCTTCACCTTCTATGATCAGGTCAAGCTTTTTCCCGGCCTTGCGGGAAATATCCCTTATAGTACGCGGATACCGTTGAAAAAGAATTCTCAGAGGCACCATGCGGGCTGACATTATGGCATCCTGCAATTCATCAGCTATTCTGGCTACTTCACCCGCAACATCCTTGACCTCACGGGCCATTGCGGGAATCTGTAAATCGACGCCAATCTTTTCCGCCAGGTGAAAGATACGGTTCTTGGATATAAGCAGTTCTCCGATCATATTCATCAAGCGATTCATTTTATCCTGACTGACTCTGATGGACTGTGCGCTGACATCCGTGGAAGCCTGGCTTTGCTCTTCAACAATGGTTTCACGTTTTTCCCGGGCTATAGCCTGCTGGGTTAAAGCTGTTTCAATATCTTCTTTTTGTACTAATCCGGAATCAAGCAATATTTTCCCGATTTTTTTCTGTTTGCTCAGGGCACCATTAAGATCTTCCTGCTTTATCTTTTTGCCAGCCAGCAAAATTTCTCCAATCTTCTTATCCGCATAGCCTTCGGGAACCTCTTCCATCATCTTTTGAACACTGGATATACGCTGTTTTAGCAATATTTTGATCTCCTGGTGACCAAAATACATTTGATCTAAAAGCAACTTGTCTATTATCGTTTCTCCTGGCACCAGTTTTTTCATGTTTTCCGTTTGTTCTTCGACTACCTGGATTAGATCATCATAATTGAGGTAACGTGACGAAGAAATAATACTATTCAGTGCCCGGATATATTGTTTAACTCTTTTTTTGTCAACCAGGTCACTCTCCCGGGCTGTTGTTATGATATTTTCCATAGAATCCAGGGCCTGGCTGGTAATGTTTATAAACGCCGATAATTGTCGAGGCAATTTACCGCTTGGAGTCTCATCCTTTGTTTTATCCCGGGTTATATCTTTTTCAGATAATATCAAGGCCTCTACCATTTTTCGCAGTTCATCAATGGAAATATCTCCGCCGGTTTCTTCCCTGAGCATCTTGAGTATTTCTGCTGTTCTGTCCACTGATGCCAGAATCAGGTCTATAGCCTGCTCGGAAAGGGGCTTTCCCTGGTTACGATGACTCTGCAACATTGTTTCAACTGTATGGGTTAAGGATTCAATTTTTTTAATTAAAAGGCCAAAACTATCATCATCCCGCATACTCAGAATGACCCCGGCTCCACCCTTAATACTATGAAAGCTACGTAAAATAGCATTAAGCTTCTCTTGATTTCCCGGATGCTTCTCCAGTTCAACACAGTTGCTTTCAATGCTGTCCAGATGTTCACCTACCTCTTCAGTGAAATCTGCCCAGGCCTGCTGCAAAAAAGTTCCTATTTCAAGTTTCATAACACTGACGACCGGTTCAGGTAATTCGAGGTCCGGGTCTTGAGCATTCTGTAAGTCGGAGGCTGTATCATTATTATTATCTTCAGCAATCTGCACCAGATCTTGCCTCATTTTTTCAGCCTGCTCAACAAATTCACGAAATCCATAATCATCCACTTCCATTGCAAAGCTTTCTTTGGGCGGTTCAGCCTCTATATCTCTAAGCTTTAAACCCAGCTGCCTTACCAGGGAATCAAGGATATCAATACCACGTAACATAAGATCCGTGAGTTCTGAATTTATTGTATAGATACCCTTTTTCATATCGGTTAGAAAAGATTCCAGCGAATGAGCAGTATCTTTTATGGGAACAAAATCAACGAAACTCGCTACCCCTTTTACCGAGTGCATGGCACGGAAGACTGCATCCAATTGATTTGGATCGAATTCAGCCTCCAGTTTGAGTACTCCTTCCTCTATCCCGTTTAAATGTTCACTGGACTCTTCGACAATACCCTCAAGGATGTCTATATCATCAGGTTCAAAGGTAAACTTCATTAGCCATTTTCCTGCCTTTCATTCGCCTCAGCTTGCCCTCTAAACAATAAAACACCATCATTCCCTATTTACCCAGCAGCATACAAATATTTTCAATCAAGAGTTCAGGTTCGGTAGGTTTTACAATATAAACATTCGCTCCAGCCTGATAACCCCGTTCCATATCTTTTAATTCATCTTCGGTTGATACAATTACGATAGGCATATCTTCGTACTCGCTGTCTTCCCGCAGTCGTTCTATGAATGTATAGCCATCCATATTGGGCATATTAATATCAGTGATAGCCATATCTATCTGTTGATCAGATCCATACAGCTTTTCCAGGGCATCAGCACCATCAACCGCGGTAATCACTTCAAAACCGGCATTTTTTAAAATATAGCAGTGGAAGTTGCGAATCATTTCAGAATCATCCACAATAAGAATTTTCACAGCAGCAAAACCTCCCTTATGCTTGATATACTACATAGCCATTTACTCGTCTTACTTTGAAAGCTGTAGTTATTCGGCTCATTGATTCAGCATGTCCCAGAAAAACCAGCCCCCCCTTATTAAGCATGGTATAGAACCTTTCTACTACCTGTTTGCGTGAAGCATCATCAAAATAAATGAGCATATTCCTGCAGAAAATAAAATCATAGTTTTTCTCATAACGTAAAGCCTTGCGGTCCATTAAATTGACATGCTCGAAACTAACCATTTGTCTTATTTCCGGCTTAAGCTCAAACCTGCCTGAAATTGATGAAGAAAAATACTGCTCCAGATAAAGAGGCGGGACATCTTTTACGGCTCGCTTATCGTAAATCCCCCTTCGGGCAGTCTCAAGAACATTTTCATCAATATCAACACCCTTGACTTTTACATCCCAGCATTCATTATCATCCAGCATCTCCCGTAAAATAATTGCCAGTGTATAAGGTTCTTCACCAGTAGAGCAAGCAGCCGAAAAAACCTTTATACTTCTGTCCTTACTCTTCTTTTTCTTCTCCAGAACTTCGGGGAGACACACTTCTGCAAAAACTTCCAGTTGACTGAATTCTCTAAAAAAGTAGGTTTCATTAACAGTCAGGAGATTCACAAGTTCCTGAAATTCGCGGCCATTCCGATCAAAATACTTCAAATATTTTATGTATTCATTCACCCTCGAAAAACCGTGTATTTCCATACGTTTCTGCAAGCGCTTCTTAAAAAAATAAACCTTGTTTTCTCCAAAATGCATCCCCGTATGTTCATACACAAGATTTCTGATGCTAATAAAATCTTCAATAGACAATTCCAAAACCTTCACCTCATCCGTCCAAGTTTTCGATTGATTTATCGACAGCTTCCAGGATATCACTATCACTTACTGTATCCTTAACCTGCCTCAGTACCGGAAGAGCCTCTTTCTTACCCAAAACTCCAATGCCTTCCACGGCACCAAGACAGAGCAGTTTTTCTTCTGAAACCGCATATTTCAGCAAAATAGGCAAAATTTCTTCGTTTTGAAAATCGGCCAGAAAAAGCAGCAGTTCATATTTATTAATGCTATTTATGTCGCTGTCAATGTAGGCAGCGAGATCGCTCATGATTTCTGGAGTCAGGAATTCAATGGAAGCCCTCTCCAATATTCCTTGAAGCGTGTTTATAATTTCCTTGGCCATCGTTTTCCCTTTACTTTTAATTAACGAAAAAACCAAAGGCAGATCAGCTTCACTGCCTTTGGTAGCAAGAAATTTCAGGTAGGAATATAACTCCAATTGATTGATGGAAGTATGCGCTGCATAAAGATGTCTCACAGTTTCTATCGATTGCTGGTTTCCAATCACAGCCATAACCTCCAGACAGGTGCAACGCAGGAGAAGGTTATCCGTATTGAGTATAATATCATTGATCATGGCTATGTAATCTGTAGCTTCCAGGCGGCCAAGATACTCAACTGCAGTGATGACTATGTTGATATCAGGATCTTTTAACACAGTAACAATAAGCTCTGCAGAATAAGGACTCCTTAGTTGAAACAGAATATCTACGGCAAATTTCCTGACATCTTTATCAGGATCTGATAAGAGAGCCTTTATAGAAGAAAAAGCATTCTCATCCTGACATGATACAATATCAATAATTGCATTTCTAATATAAGCATCATCACTGTTTAAAAGCGGAAGCAGTTTGTCCACAAGTTCCAATCCTTTAAAAGTCTTCAGATTATTGACAATCACTTCCTGTACAAACCGTGATGGTTCAATACTCAAACGTTCAATAAGGAGGTCGATAGCCCCCGGAACGCTGTCAAAGACAATATCTTCAACAGCAAAAGCCCTTTCCCTCTCATCTTCCGAAGATAAATTATCGATTAATTCTCTAAATTCATCCAAAAATCGACACCACCCGAATATAATATTTGACCCTGTACCAATACTATTATCCCGATAAAAAGGTCATACTTAAGAGATAGGTCATAGACTTCAGTCCTACATATAAAATATTTTAGCATAATTTTCTACATTTTCCTACAACTTTCGTGGATTTTTTTGGGGAATTTTCATTTTTTTAATATTGTTATAAAAAACGGGATAATACCAAGAAAAACAGACAATAGTAAATACTGTTGCCCCAGGACGTGAAAAAGGTGAATGGCCAAATCATTACTGACACCACCCACTCAACGCACCCCTGCTACGCTCAATCGCGATGTTTAAGTAATTCTCTGGCATTCACCTTTTGTTACTCTAATCCTGTCGAAAAAGCTGCTGTGTAATTGTACAGACAATTCAGCAGCAATCAGATTTTGGCTTTTACATTATTAATGAGCAGATGCATAGACCCAAGCATCAATTCCTCAGGATAATAAGCCAATCCTCCTTTTATATACTTCTCGAAAAGTTCAGCGGCAACAAGCTTCTCCTCTGCTCCTTCATCAAGCCTGGCTTTAATATAATCAAAACATTTTTCAGCCGCCTGCAAGCTCTGTGAATAAAACTTATTTACCTTATCACCAGCAGGTATATCACCATGAGCTACCGCTATTTTCTCTGTTGGATAGGAATTCAGTTTTTTCAGACTGGCAATATACAAATCATAATCCTGGAAAAAAACAGGTGCAATCTCTTCGCCATCCGGCCTGACACCTCCTGCTGCATCAGAAACAAACATAACCTTGTCATTTTCCAGATAAGCAGCGATGGAACACACGCTATGACCCGGAGCATCCAGGAACTCCAGCTTCAAACCCTTGTCCAGTTCAAGTTGGTCTCCCTGAGCAACTACAATATCGATATTTATGTTTTCAGTTTTTGGGGTTTCAGGTATTCTATCCAACAAGCCATTATTAAAATATTTTTCCGATACAACCTGATCGTTCTTAAAGTATTCGCTGACTATTCTTTCTTTACTTAATATTTTCCTGCTCACTTTACTGGCAAGCAGTTGTGCCTGGGGGAACATTTCCTTTAATACTGGCACACCACAAACATGGTCAAAGTGTGAGTGCAAAACCACAATATACTTTATATCCGGTTTGTTTTCCAAATGCATCCATTGATCCCTGAATATTGCAGCTCCTGCTCTGGTACCACACTCTATCAGAGCCGCTTGTTCTTGACCAACTACGTAAAAATTGAAATAGCCGTTTCCTAAAAGCATCACATTATCTGTAAGTTTCATGCTGATATTCCCCTCCCGATAAAAAATTGGCTTAGGACTAATTCACTTTCCAGCTCAGTATTAAAAAGTCTATTTTAAATACTTTCCCTTCTTAAATCAAATATTCCTGCTTATTCTTTTTGGGTCCATATATTGCAGAAAACATCAGCAGGCAAAAAATCTTCTAATATATCCTACTCTTAGGAATCGAATATATCATGAATACTTATACTATCAGGAAGGTAGTAATTGATGACAACACTCTTTTCCAGCAATCCCGGAAGGGAAGCTGAGATACCAGCGCAGGAGGCTCGGCTTGGATAATGAAAGAAATACAAAAAACACAAGAAAATATCCAGATAAGCGACTGGGGATATTCAGAATTATTTGTTGAAAAAGACTTTACTGCCAAACTGGATTTTTCTGCGTATAATAAGCGCATTTCTGTTTTGGAATATGAATTAAGCACTACTGCAGCCGCCTCAAAGTTTTTTAGTCTCCTTGATTCCCTCTGTTTAAATAATGGTTTTGACAAGGTCTGGGGAAAAATCAGGCAGGATGATGTGGACACATTTACCAGATACGGTTTCCTAAACGAAGCACTTATCAGAGACTTTTTTGCAGAAAATATAGATGCTGTAATCTGCTCAAAATTTTTTGGCGACCGCCGTTTTTCCAGAACTCCTGACGAAAACGCCAGGATTCTTCAGCAAATAGCAGATCGCAAAAAAGTTAATACCAAACAACTGCAATCAGCCAATGAATATTCTTTCAGAATTGCCGGCAAAGAAGATTTGCCGGCTCTGGCTGATCTGTACCGAGAGGTTTTTGCTACTTATCCCTATCCAATTCACAATACCGCATTTCTCGAATCAAGTCTGGAACACACGGTCTATGGTCTGGTATTTCGAAATGAAGTTCTGCTGGGCGCAGCCTCAGCAGAAATAGATTTTGCCAGAGCCAATGCAGAAATGACAGATTTCGCCACTTTGTCTTCGGAACAGGGGAAAGGATTGGCTTCATTTATCCTCCACAGACTGGAGGAAGAGTTGCAAAAAAAAGGTATAAAATGTTTCTATTCAATTGCCCGCAGTACTTCAGTGGGTATGAATCTGACTTTTTCGCGAGCATCCTACCAGTACACCGGAACCCTGGTTAACAACTGCAATATCTCCGGCGGCTTTGAGGACATGAATGTTTACTGCAAAAGCAAATACTAAATGTTTAAAATCAAGTTTAATATATTCTTTTTTCTGGAATAACTCCCCTTACTCCCCCCCGCGGGTTATCTATATCTCCATGGTAACGTGGAATAAGATGAATGTGCAGGTGCATAATAGTCTGCCCGGCTGCTACTCCACAGTTTATGCCAATATTGTAGCCATCAGGCCGCAAATTCTGATCAAGCATTCTTTTAGCTGCTTCCAGCAGTTCATTTAAAGCCCAACGTTCTTCAGCGGTAGTCGCGAAAAAATCTTCTACGTGCCGGCGGGTGATTATAAGCATATGTCCAGGTGAAACCGGGAACTTATCATATCTGGCCCAAGCCAGTTCATTTTCCAATACCACTTCTTCCACCTGGCAAAAAAGACAAGGTTCATTCATTAATCCAGCCCTCCTTATCTCCGCTCCACGATATTCTTGCCAATTATTATAACCATTGCTACAATGTTAAACTCTGAGATAATTTTTATATATCATCTGAATAATTTTTTCTTGTCTTCAGCTTTCCATTTTAGATAAACTCAACCTCACCTGCAAATCAGTTCATCCGCTGTATTCTACAGGGGAGATTGCTCAGGTTTGGGGTTCCAAATTCCTGACCCAGCTTTCCCACCGATGTCAGCATGTTGAAATTTGCCTTTCTCCATTGAAACTGCTCTTCTGCTTTCCCTTCCGGAAACCACCAGCCCAGAGCCGCACTGATCACACGCGGATGAACAATATCGGTAAGATTGGCGACCTGTTCTATCTGTCCATACTTTGTCTCAATAATAACGCTGTCCCCATCGCTGATTCCATAAGCAGCGGCCGTTTCCGGGTGTATTTCAACTCTTGGGCACGGTTGTTTCTTTCGCAGTTTTTCCACCCAACGGTAAGAAGAAAGCAGATAATATCGGCTTTTGGCACTGATTAAAATTAACGGGTAGTCAGCATCTTCTTCCTCTGGCAATGTAGTGAATTCAGGCAACGGCTTAAGTTTATACTTATCAGCTGTGCTCAGTTTCAACTCTACTTTTCCTGTAGGGGTACGAAAACCCTTATCTTTATACAGGCCAAAAAGATCCGGGCCTTTCAAATAAGCTTTTTCAACAAATTCGCTATAAGTTAAACCAGCAGGTTTTAGTAAGTCTTGAAGGAGTTCTTCAAAATCGTCATACCAGTATTCAGGTGATGACACCCGTTTGCCCAGTTCATTCATAATTTTCATATCAGGCCAGCACTCTTCCGGCGGATCAACAATTTTAGGGCGAGCCAGTATCATCCCGTGACCAATCCCGTAATGACCAATATCGTTCATCTCATACTGGTGAGCAACCGGGAATACTATGTCAGCCAGGGATGCAGTGGGTGTCATAAATATCTCGGCCATAGCGATAAAATCAAGATTCATAAACGCTTTATAGGTATACTCACTGTCAGCCCAGGCCAATAGAGGATTGGTACACATTCCGTAGTATCCCCTGACCGGGTAGGGTTCTCCATCCAGTACCGCTTTTCGAAAATAAGCCGGGGGAACAGTCATAAGTTTAGGAATAGTTCCGTGATAAGCACCGATCATCTCTTTGCGTTTATCCGGAATAAGATCAGCCCGCACAAATTCACCCATTCCCATAATCTCTGGATCATGAGCATTTATATTGCCTCCTGCCCTTTCCAGATTTCCCGTAATTGCCATAAGACAAACCAGAGCACGGGCCGAATCAAAAACATTAATACTGTGTTCGATAGCATTTCCACACTGCAGCGCAGCAGGTTTAGCAGAAGCATACAAACGAGCAGCCTCTTTTATCAATTCAGCTGGAACCCAGGTAATACTTGAAACATGTTCCGGCGAATAATGCTTAGTCTGCTGGGCCAGCTCTTTAAAGCCATAGGTATAATTGGCGACAAAATCTCTATCATAAAGCGATTCTTCAATGATAACATGTAAAAAGCCCATTGCCAGTGCCTGCTCCGTTCCAGGCTTTAGCTGAAGCCATAGCTGGGCGCGCTCGGCAAGTTCCGTCCGTCTAGGATCAACTACAATCAATCCGGCTCCTTTTTTCAATTGCTGCAGCATTAGATTGCCTATCTGCCCCTCCTCGTTAGTGGCAAGAACATTACTGCCCCATGAGAGAATAAGATTTGTCGGATTATGTAGATCAGCGACCGGATAAAAGCCACAACTATGTAAACCGGTAACCTCCCGGGGAGCATGGCAAACATCTTGAGATGCAACGACATTGGGAGAACCGAAGGCATTTGCCAGCCGGATTAAAACAAAATGCTCCAGTCCTTTGGGCATTCCAACCCCAAATCCGGCTGCCCGGGCACCGTATTTATCTTTTATCTTCAGTAAATTCTCAGCCGTCTCATTAAGTGCCTCATCCCAGGAAATGCGCTGCCATTTCCCTTCCCCGCGGTTTCCGGCACGTTTTAAGGGATAGCGAAGACGATCAGGGTGAGTAAGACGCTCAGCTGAGACCCTTCCTTTATAGCAGGTATATCCCGCGTTCAGATATCCCCGGGGATCGCCTTTCACCTGAACTATCTCATTATTTTTTACACCTACCAGCAAAGCACAGCCTCCCTGGTCCATTCTGGCACAATGAGTTTTAAACCAGCGAATCTCCTCTGACATGATATTCTCCTCCTCTGTTTTACTTAATGTTCTCATAAGCAGATTGCATTAAAGAGTATAATCAAAGATTTGAAAAATGAAGCAACAGCTATTAGTTGAGAAGTTTTTATTCTTTTTCTCTCACAAGACCTTTTGACAATGATTCATGGAAAGAAATTACCATATCAAACATTTCATTCTTCGTTATCTCTCTGGTAACCACCCATTTATAAACCGCGTATTTAATAATAGCCAGGGTAGCATGGGCTATAGGCATTATTGGCAAATTCCGAAAGCTGTCGTTTTTAACCCCATATTGTATATTCTTGCTGGTAAAGGCCAGGAACTTATCATCAAACTCCTTTAAACAGCTATCTATGCTATCGCTGATTCCAGCCGCTCGGCTGCAAATATCGGCTAATTGCTCATTTCGTGCATATACGTCTAAGATAACCCGTTTGGTTTCAATAAAGCGCACATAATGATCGCTTTCTTGCAGATAATATTCATTAACACTGTTCACAATTTCTTCAAAAAAATCAGCCAGTAGTGTCTTAAGAATGTCTTCCTTATTATTAAAATATTTATAGAAAGTACCGGTACCGTAGCCTGAACTATCAATAATCTCCCTCACCGGAGTATTGATATAACCTTTTTCACTGAATAAGGTCAAAGCACAGTTCAAAAGCCTCTGCCTCTTTTCCTCCATTTTAGGACTGAGTGTCTTATTCAAGTCCATTCCCCCTGACTGAATATACATTCAGTTTATTATATATTATTAAACTATTTGCTGTCCAGTTGAAATTAAATCGCATGAATATATAGCCAAATAAACGTCGCTTTGGCCGGGGAAATATGAAAAATACAGCACTGTTTAAGCATGTCACAGCTCTATCTTTACTGCTTCATGGTTTCAGAAATAAAAAAACCCGAAAGACCATGCAAGCTATCTCCGAGCACATTTTATTTTATACACCATATTCATTTCCAGGCTTCTTTAATGTTAAAAGCCAGTGTTGTAGCAGATATCATCTTACAAGTATTTTAGTACTGTCATCTTGAGGCAAAGCCGAAAGATCTTCCTCCTCCGGGCACGACTGATGTTCGCCTCACTCAGAATGAGGAGTTGGATTTTTGAATTATGCAAACTCTTATTAATCAATTAAATAATTTACTATTTGAAAAATCTCTTCTTGCCTGTTTTCCGGAAGTCGATTAATATATTTTTTTAAATATAAGTGCAATGCCTGTTCAGCTTCCGACAAATCTTCGGCTTGAATATCCGAATTAAATGGGTGCCTTTTGATTAAAGCTGCGATCTCAATATCTGCCAGAATATCAAATATTGCAAACATATCTTCTTCACTGAGTTCTGCATCCAGGAGCAGATCTTCCATATCACCAAAGGCTTTTACCTTGTCTCTTATAAGCGCAAGTTTATCTGATGAATATCGGCATACCAGCAATTCGTCAATCAATTCCCGGTATTTTTCATCATCCATTTTTATTCCGGAATAGAATTGTATTTTGGAACTAATATCCGGATCTGTTGAAGATGCAAATAACTTATCAAGGGTGTTTGTGTTGACTGCATGAGCAATATTGGATTGAATATCAGGAAGACTTTTTTCAATATAAGTTCGCAGTGAAAGATCTGTAATGTTCAGATCTGCAAACAGTTTTTCAACTGCCCTGTTAATCCTGGGAGCAAGCGATTGAAGATCATCTTCAGACAGCACCATATATAAACCTTCAATTTCTTCTTGTGATATCTGCAATTTTACTGTTTTGCGGTTTAGCAGACAAGAGCCCAGTGCTGCTGTCAAAACCCGCTGAAAAATATTAATCAATAAATCTTTGTATCCTTTATCATAGCCACCGAGCAATAAATGAATATCCCGGGCAGCAAAACTCCTGCAAAATTCATTTTCCAGGAACAGGTTTTCAAGATATTTTTGAATAAACTCCACTCCCGCCAAATCGTTAACCGGATTACAAAGCTGATAATCGATGGATGCAGGAGACTCATGAGCCTCATAATCTTGATTGTATGATCTGAAAAAGATTCCTATGCCATCATCATTCAGGGTTGCGTTATAGCTATAATTCAAGACATTAATTTTATTCTTTTGCACCAGCTCATATAAGAGCTTTGTGTTACGATATTTTCTATATACTAATTCTCTGCCTTTTTGATACATTGCGGAAATTCTTCCCTTTTTGATTTCACTGACTGCATAATCGGGATCAGACAATGATTTCAAGTACATTCCTACTGTATAGAGATTGGATTTCATAATGCTTTGAGCAAGTTCAGCTCTTATTGAACTACTTCCGCCAGCATAGTACTCACCACTTTTGTTGGCAAGCAATTCAATGCACTGAAATTGAACATTCTCCATATCGGAGTCATTTAATAGGCCGCAGGTATATGCTTCTTCCAGAATTGAGGCAAAATAATATTCACCGCTCAAAACATTGCTGTCAATAATTTGACGCTTTTCAATATTCACTATCATCATCCTTAACATTTAATAAAAACTCTACATAATCAGGATGGTATCCGCAGCGTAAGTTGCGCGCCATATTAGCAAGTTCCCGGCCTGCAAGCAATTCCAATGACCCCTGGCATGTGCTGTCAAAGCTAATTTTCATGAATTCCAGCAAATCATCATCACTCAAGAGATCAAGTGTTTCATTTTTATAGAAATAAAAAATTTCGATAAGTTCATGAAGTGTTTCGCAATAGTTATGCATTGATAAAAAAGGAGAATCACAAAATCCTCTGATGATTTTGTCAATGATACCGCCTGCGAATTCAATTCGTCCATTGCTTTTTAATGCAAAAGTACGCGTTTCAAAGAGTTCCACAGCATCACGATGAGACAGAGTTAATCCATATCGGGAGGTGTACTCGTTACATTTAGCAATTTCCTCTACCGCCTGTTTTTCTATTAGCGAAGAAGATATATCCATTATTCCAAATGCCAATAATATTCACCTCCACTTTCCGTCTTGAAAAACTTTTTAATATTCAATTGACACAATTCAATATTAATGTTATGATATTATTGGATTTTTGTGTATGATATTTTTTTGCTGTAGATATTATATTACCATTAATGTATTCAAAAAGCAATAGAACACCAATTACTCTTTCAAAAATCTTCATCAAAAGAATTGAAAAACCAGCTTTTAAGCTGGTTTTTTTACATAATTGGTGCCCGAGGCCGGGGTCGAACCGGCACGACCGATAAAGGTCGCGGGATTTTAAGTCCCGTGCCTGTAAATTTCGTTAACCATCGGAAACTATCAATATATTTATGTTCTTTATATTACCCGCATTAAGGCTTTTGTTGTTTTCTGTTCTATTCCTTTCGTTTCCGAACGTTAATATTTTTTATTAAAAAAACCTGCCGTGGGTCAAAATGTGGGTCAAAAAGAGGGTCAAAAAAAGTGGTCCGAAACCACCTATTTACTTTAAGCAAGAGGTTTTCTCTTGCTTGTTGTTTTCGCTTATAATGTAAAACCCGACACCATAACTTTTAATCAGGGTGTCAGATGTTCGAATCCTCCATGACTCACAAAAAAGCTAATCTTCCTGCTCAGGTAAGCACGTCTTATTTACTAAACTAAAAAATCATTTCTCTTTTAGTAAATAACACATTGCCTATATACCGGCATTTATGCAGCATTCTTTTTTAAGCATTAACTAAATTTTAACTAAGTGCATTTGATTTTAGTTAAACTTTAGTCTATTTTATTGGATTATTTTCGTTTATTACCCAGATGGGTTTACGTTTATTCCCTTTGTTCACAATGGCTTTATCTCTATGCGACATGGCAAAAATCAAATTTCTTATTTTATTTGTCTTTTGCTTTGGCTCCAGGGCATCCGACAACTTATCGCGTAATAAATCATCAATATCCTTCCGGCTAGCCGTTTTATATTTTTTAAGATATGAAATAATCAAATCTTTATAGTAATCATCGTCAAAGGCCAGATTCTTAATATATCCTGACTTGTTATCGGTAACCGCAGCAATCTTCGCAGATACAAAGTAATTGGGCTTACGCCCCTCGATGAGGCCCTGTGAGCGCAGCTTTTTAACATCTGTATCAGGAATTGCTAAACCTTTTTGCACCTTGTCCAGATCCATTACCGTTTTAAAATCCAAATC
>Ga0334890_1001154_pt1 | contig 37729 bp, 27 predicted proteins | sample GraSluR1_MG_3_FD_207220 | JGI IMG/M metagenome (GOLD analysis project Ga0334890, IMG submission 207220) | Sludge microbial communities from methane-producing bioreactor in Wageningen University, Netherlands - Granular Sludge_31_08-R1 | ecosystem: Engineered > Bioreactor > Anaerobic >... | reverse complement strand
CACTACGAACGGCCCACCATCGCCAAGCCCTGCGGGTCCATGCGACTTCGCTGGGCGCAAGCTCCCAGGCGGCCACCGGCGGCTCTCTGTGCCCGACGTGGCCTCGCCCGGAAATCTTCACACACACCGAACAACAGCAGGACCGCGCCGACGTCGCCGAGATATCCTGGGACCTGCTAAAAACGGAGCCCCCAGGGCGATTTCGTAACCCAGAGAAGGGCTCGCCCTGAAGGCTCTCGTGCGTCTATCCGGTTGGTCCTGTGGTCCTCGGCGTTGTCTCGGACAACCCCTTAGAAGGCAAGGTTGCGATTGATCGTAACCATCCTGTTGACACCACCGACCGCCGAAACGCCGGGCGCGTCGATCATGCTGATGCCAAGACATTGGATGTTTGCCTGGATGCCATAGGGCGTGGCGATGATCTGGTTCTGGGTGCCGACGAAGCTCTGTGACGCCAGCGCCGAACCCAGCCGCCCGACACCATACACGTTCTGGCCGAACGTGGTCCCCATATTCTGGGCCTGGGTGCCGGGATTGAGAAAACCCAGCGACGACTGGTTCTGCTGACCCAACGCCGTTGCCGACTGATTGAAGCCGTACAACCCGTACAGTCCCGCGACGCTGGCGCCCTGAAACAGTGAACCGAGGCCCACTTGCGAGACCTGTACGACGCCGCCGCCATCGGTAGCGGACTGAATGTTGGCCATCGGCACAACGTTGATGCTGGCCAGATTGCCCGTGCCGGACCCGCCCACTTGGCCGTCGTTCGTGGCGCTGACGCCGAACGCTTGACCCTGCTGGACGGCAGCGAAGGCCCCGGATGTCAGCAGAAGGACAAGTGCCGTCGAGACCGCAAATCCTCTGCGCATGTTGCTATCTCCTTTCTCTGACGTTCTGCTCCCGGATTCAGCCTCCCAACGCCCACATCGTAGCAGAGCCACGGCGAGAAAGAGCCCCTTCGCTGATCGATCTTCAGCGAGATCCGAACCGGCAGCGTGCGACCCGTGTCAAAAAGGAGCCCCGAGGTTATCGACCCTCAAGAAAGGTGTGACCCCCTCGAGGGCTCCGGAAGACAAACAGACACGAATCTCTCAGTACACGATCTGTTGCTGTGTGGTCCCGGCCACCAGGTCGGTCACTACGCTGGCATTGGACAGGGCCTTTCCACCGACGCTCGCCTGCTGGAGCACGTTCAGGATCGAGCTCTCTCCATAGGTACCGGCGGCATTGTGGCCGGTCTGGTTCTGCGCGAGGTCGGCCGCATTCTCGGAGTAGCCGGTGGCCGCCCCATCCTGCCGCACGAGGGCCTGCGTGGCGCCCACGCCGAGGGCCTGCTGCTGCATCGCGCCCGAGGTGCTGGCGCCGATGACCTGCTCCTGCGTTCCGTCGGCGCCCAGGAACGACGTGACGTTCACCACGCCGCAGGTTCCGCTCGCTTTGCCGAACTGGGTAATCAGCCCTTCCTGCACCTGCTTGCCCGTCGTATCGCAATCGTCGGGAGAGCAACCGCCACCCCAGCCCCATGGCGTCGAGAAATTCCAACCGCCCTGCGAAGCGGGAGGAATGGCATTCTCATTGTCAACCTCGACTTCCTGTTTCGCCCAGGCAGACACATCGCCGTGGGTCAGTTGCACGACCGAAATCATCCCCGGATTCGCAGCGTTGCCGACCGTGAAGTTTTGGAGTTGCCAGAGGCTTCCCGGAAGGGGCGCCGTCGCGCCAAGGGCCACCGAGGACACAAGCAGCAACACGCCAACACCAATTGAAATTCTTGTAGTCATTTCAGAACTCCTTTTCCTTAGGGTACTCAAAACCATCCTTACCCATTGCTGATGACAAATCAGCAATCACTACCTGTTACCGTTCATCCTTGAATTGCGTGCCCGAACCACCTCCTTTCTCCCCCGAGCCTCTCAACCTTGACGTACTGTCCACACGGCTTCTCCGGAGAGACGCTGTCACCACACCGTGGTCGTTCGCCTTACGGAAATGCCATCCGATACAAATCCTGACTGACCTCGACGCCCGCGCGCTGGCCGGGAGCAATGTCCGACGTCGACGCCGGGGCAACGTGCTCGGCATCGCCGGGTTGCGCGCCGACGGGCGCCGGGCCGGCGGGCCCCTGCGCGGCCGCCGCCGGTGCGGCCGCGACCTGCGGCCGGTTCCGGATCAGGGCGTACAGCGATTCCGGAATCCGCCGACGCTCGAGCATCTCAGGGCAGTATCGGTACGCCGTGGCGCTCATGACCGCCTTGCCCTTGCCCTCGGTGACACCCGTTGACTGGCCCCCCATCAACGAAAGGGAGTAGTCGGTCTGGCTGTAGCCGCCCCCGGCGCTGAGGCTCTTGGTCGTACCCAGCGAGACCCCCTTCATGCCTCCGGAAACCAGCAGGATATCGACGTCCCAGGGCAGCGCCTCGGCAATGGCCGCATTGTACGTGTGGTCCCAATTGCGTTTGTAATGACCCTCCAGACTGATGCGGCCGACATACGCGTACCCGGCTTCTTCCAGCAACTGCGCATCGACCGAGCTGTCGATGAACACCAGCAGGGGTTTGCGGTCGGGCCGTCGGTCGCGAATCACGGAATTGGCGATCTCGAAACCCCGACCGCGATGGGACTGGTCCGGCCCGCCGAACAAACGGGTCACACCATTGAGAAGACCGCCGATCATCTCCAGCGCCCCGCTGTACGGAAGCGAACGCAGAATCCCTTTGATCTCCTCCATGTCCGCCTCGCTGCTCGGATCGAGACTGCGCTCGTAGACCTTGTCATGCGGCGTCGGCCCGTTGGGGAAGTACGCATTGACCGTCCCCCAGCCGCCATGCTGCCACATCGGCAGATACGGCGGGTACGTCGACAGCGGCGGCGTCCGCGTCTTGTAGTTTGAAATAGCCGTCGGGGCATAGAACAGAACCGCGCTCGAATCGCTCCCTTCCGAGTACGAGAAACTGTCGGCCGAGCCGCCGCCTGCCCACGAGATTGAACTCGAATCCGACGATGCGTTGCCGCCCCCAATCGCCGTGGACGTCTGATACTGGTGGTTGACACTATTGATCGTGTTCGTGCTTGAGCTGCCCCCCGTATGCCCTTGCGCATCCGTACACACGTACGAAGCAACCAGCAAAAGGACCAGCACCGCGGTAAGCCGTCTTTTCATCATCGTTCTCCTTAACCGTCACCCATCTATCCGTATTTGGCGCAAACCGCCGGGCATCCTCCGAGCCTTCGAGAGCCACCCTCTCGTGAGTTGCCCAACGCCCTGCTTGCGCATCATCTATCCAGCGCCCTGCACTGAGAGACCCTCCCGCGCCGTGACGTGCGAAACACCCTCCCGGCGTTTCCGAGAGTGCCTCCAGCCGTCACTGTCTCCGCGGCGCGCCTGCGCACCGAGAGTCCCTGCGCGTGCCTTCAGAGGGCCTTCTCAAGGGCACCCTGTGCGAGAAACACCCTCCAAGCATCTGTCATCTCCTCAGCCCGGCTCACCGCAACGGCCGGGATATGCCCTTTCTCGGGCGTTCACCCCCTTCTCGTCGGTCCTTCGCGGCACGCGGGCGAGGCCGTGACACGGCTGGGCGCACCGCCGCCGGACGTGCAGAATAACATCGGGATCGAAAAACCGGCCTGCTTGCACAACGCCGCACACCGGCCAAGCGGATGGATTCGTGCAAACAACAGACGGGACAACGTCCGGCCTATCCGCAAACCACCGGACAGACCAGCCGCTTTGAAGTGAGCGGGGTGGACAATCCCTGTCCGTACTACTTGCACAGCATCCATGCTTCGTACCCTGTCAAACCCCGCACCGTTTGAACACAATACGAATGAGCTTACTGTTTTGCGCCATTATGGACTTATCGGACGTCTTGTCAAGAACAAAATCCCCCTTCCACGCTTTTTTCCGAACGAATCAATGTCACCACTGCTCGTCGCTCGTCCCAGTCGGTCGAGCCGCCCCCGGCCCCCGGCGTTGGGAGCATCTTGCGGGTTGTCGGGGCCCCTCCGGGGATATGGCATCCCTTCGCACATCTGGATGTAGGGTACAGATCGGCTGGTGAGCTGTCAAGGCATGAGGTTGGGCCGAGGGCGTGCGAGACCAGGCCTATTCTTCGGATACTGGGCTGAAGAAAAGGGGTCCGGCTGAAGAGAAAGGCTGTTCTCCGACGGTCGTGCGATCAAATATTGAGCCTGGAGCGTAGAATTGGGATTGGCATGGTATAATAGTCGGTACTGGGGCGGTTGATGCCCCTATAAGGATTCGATGAACGGAGGAAATGATGGGTGGGTTTCTTTCTGCGAGAGAGGGTTCACAAACGCGGAAGGTCGGGGGGCATTGGGCGAGATGGTCTGGCGGCGGTCTGGTCTTGGCCTTGGTGGTGTGTCTGTTGACCGGCCTGGTCCATAGCGAGCCGCTGGAGTTGTGCGAGTACGGCAAAACGCAGATCGTCTTCCCCGACGACCCGTTCGAGCATCGCGAGTACTTGGGCACGTCCAATTTGGGCTGGGTCAAGTTCACGCTGCTGACCGAGCCATATGACCCGAACGTCGTGTACTTCCAGGACAGCGGGCATTTCCCGTTCCACCACGACTTCGCCTCCGAGTGCATGGGCCCGTTTGTCGGGATCAGTCCCCAGGAGTTCGACCGCGTCACGCTGTATGCCGAGGATCAGCAGATGATTCTCGGTGCGGTGGTTACCCCGCCGAGCGGCTTCGGCGTCAGTGCTCCAATTCAGGAATACGGGATTCAGTTTGTCCGGCACGAGCCCTTCACTCGCGAGGAGGTCGCGGAGCTGTTCGCCAAGGTGACTGCCGCCGTTAGCAGTGACCCGGGCGTTCAGGCGTTCTATTTCCCGTCGTACGAGCAGTCGGAGGTCGCCCAGGCCAACGCCGAGTGGTTTGCCGAGCGGGGGATGCCGGTCAGCTCGCCGTCGCGCTGGATCCGCGGCAACACGATCTACTCGCAGGGCTGGACGCTGGGACCTCTGAAGTACGTCGCGCCCGACGAGATCGACTCGGCGTACCGCCGGGGTGAACTGCTGCCTGACGATGTTCTGCTGACCGACGCGGTGCCCGCCGAGATCCCGATTCTGGCCGGTGTCATCACTCTGACGCCCTCGACGCCGAACAGTCATGTGGCGATTCTGGCCAACACGTATGGCATTCCCTTCGTGCATCTGGTCGAGGAGGCCGACCGCCGGCTCGCCCTCGATCTGGTGGGGCGGCGGGTCGTGCTGCGTGCCTACGACCGCTACGGCCGGACCCTTGTGAACCTGGTCGATGCCAACGATACGATGACCGACGAGCAGGCCGCCGAGTTCCTCACGCTCAAGCAGCCCCCGCCGCTGGCGATCCAGGCGGTGGAACCACTGGGCCACTACAGCGCGCCGATCGATTCGCTGCGGCCCGACGACATCCGCTATTTCGGCGGCAAGGCGGCCAACTATTCGGTCCTGCGCCGGGCCATTCCCCACAACTCTCGCGTGGCGATGGCGTTCTCCTTCGATCTGTGGAACGCGTTCCTCGACCAGACGCTCGCCAACGGTCGCCCGCTGCGCGAGGAGATCGCGATGCGTCTGTCGGGTTTTACGTTCCCGCCGGCGTCGGTGGCGGCGCTGGAATTCGAGCTCGAACGGATTCAGGACATGATCAGAGACGACAGGGCCACGGTATTCGCGCCGGCGTTGAGGAATGCGGTGATTGAGGCGTTGACCGATCCGACGTACGGCTTCGATCCGTGCGAGAGGCTTCGCTTCCGCAGTTCCACAAACGTCGAGGACAGCGAGCACTTCAGCGGTGCCGGGCTCTACGACAGCTACAGCGGGTGTCTGGCCGACGATCTGGACCCCGACCATTCGGGCCCTTCGCACTGCGATCCGGAGCGGGCGAACAAGCGAGGCGTCTTCCGCGCGATCCGCCGGGTCTTTGCCAGCTTCTACAACAAGAACGCCTATCTGGAGCGTCTGCGTCACGGCCTGCCTGAAGACGAGGTGGGCATGGCGGTCCTGGTCCACCACTCGTTTCCCGATGAGATCGAGCTGGCCAACGGCGTGGCGGTGCTCGAGTTCGGGTCCTACGGCTCGAGCATCCGGTTGGCCACGCAGACCGGTGCGGTGTCGGTGGCCAATCCGGAACCCGGTCTGATCCCGGAGGAGGTTACGGCATCGACGGGTCGCGATTCGGATTTCGTCTATCTGCGGGTCCAACGATATTCCAATCTCCTGCCGCTTGGGCGGACGGTGCTGACCTGGGAGGACGATTACAAGGCGCTCGCGTGGCTGCTGGACCGGGCGGCGGCGCAGTTCATACAGGACACGGGGCGGACCCCGCATCAATTGGACTTCGAGTACAAGAAGATCGCGCCGACCGGCGAGTTGGTCGTCAAGCAGGTCCGCGAGGTGCCCAACCCGTCGAGCGACGTCGCTGAGCGTCGCTTCCTGGCCGGCGGCTCGATCCGCCTTTCGGTGTTCCAAGGCGAGCACGCCCCGATCTTCGGCGCCCACCGCCTCAAGTCCGACTGGTGGCTCGAAGCCCCCAGCCGCTGGCTGACGACGGAGGAGTTGGGCGTCTGTCTGTTCGAGGACGCGGTGTTTGAATACCAGGAGCGGGGTGACTTCGGAACGATGTCCGGCTCGCCGACTTCGTGGCCCGAGGCGCGGCACGAATTCGTCGTGCAGGAGCCGCCGGGACGCGACTTTGATGTGCCGATCTCATCCGACGACCTGCGCGGCTACGTTGCAGCGGGGTTCGAGACGATCGACTCCTGGCGTCTCGATCATCTGGACAACCCGCGGCGCTACGCGCTGACCACGTCGTTCAACGTGCACGGCGTGGTGCCCGAGAACTGTCCGGTTCTCTTCCTTTCGGACTTCTCGTACGACCTGGATGTACAGTACGATGAGCCCGTGCTCGACTGGCATTGGACCGGCGAGGTGGTCGGCACGAGGAGCGACCGGGTCAGTCTGCGTGCACCTCTGGCGCATGACCCCGACGATATCCTGCAAAGGCGTCGAATCGAGGACGGGGGCGTGACGGTCGAGACCACGTTCTACTGGCCGCCGCACCCGACCGGACCGACAGCCGGATATACCGCTCCGCTGGCCCGATGGGTCGAGACCACCATCTCCGGCCTGACCCCCGAGCCGTTCACGCTGACGGGCGACTACTCGCAGACGTATGTGCCGGGACACCACAACTTCGTCGAGTGGTTCCTATTCGATCCCAGCCTGGAGCCGAGCCTTCCGCAAGAGACGCTTGATCAGTTGCAGGCGGCCGGCATCGATTGGGTACTCGCCACCACCGGGTTCGACGGCTCGACCGTCACAACCTACAACCTGAGCGACCCGCTGCCTCCCGGAGAGGGTGGCGAGTCACAGAGATAGGCGTGACCTACCCTTCGCACGTGTCGTTGCAGCATTTGCTGGAGGCTGTGTCTGGTCGCTGACATGTGCAGAAGTGGTTTGAACGCTGCGAACAGGAGGCCGGTTTCGGTTCGTTCGAGGTCCGGACGTATCGTAGCCTGATGCGTCACTGGCTGGCCAGCCGGAGTGCGATGTACTTCCTGGCCAGCCAGGCGGCGAGCTTCATCACAGGCGAATACATCGCCGTCAACACCGGCCGCTGCATGCGCGCCTGACGCCGCGCCAATCGCCTGCCACTTCACCAGAAGATGATGTAGAAGACGCCCCCCCTGTGCCTGTTGGGCGAACGGGTTACCAAAATGAGCAAATACCAGCCTCCATATGGGGTGAACCCCTATAGGTCCGACCCAACCCTGCACACACAATAGGTCTACGCATTAGGCGGGCATCGCTTACACGGTGCCGCCACGCAAAGGCGCTCGGTTGTTCCGGATGCCGGTGACACTCAGCAGTGGGGTTGTGAACGAAAGGAGATCTCTATGAAATGCAAAAAGCTATGTGTGCTGTACTGTCTGGCCCTGTTCGTTTCCGTGTCGGCCTCCGAGGTGATCCCAGAGCCCTTGCCCTCGCTGACCATCGAACTGACGCCGGCGGTACCAGGAGCGTCCGAGACATTCTCCATGGGGATCAGTGGCACCTGGCCGAACGCCTGTCCGCCCGTTGCTTTCGATGTGAGCGTCGATGCCGGAGCGACAATGTGGATTGACCTGCTCTTGCCCAGCGTGTTCTCCGGGCCGCAAGACTGTGTACCGACCAGTAGCGCCTGGAACGCTGTCAAGGAATCGGCAGGACCTTTCCCTGCCGAGCTGTACGACGTCTACATCCGTGCCGTCAGCCATGATGCGGCTGGACAATATGAGAGGCATCCACATCGCATACAGATTGGCACCTTGCCGGACGAGCCGGTTCCCGACTTGGACTTCGCCCCCGGTCAACGCGTGGTCCTGCTCGAAGGGGCTCCGAGCCGCGGCCTGCGCGCCGGTCAGGCCGGCACGATCGTCTGTTGCGACACGATGGATTGCGCGCGAGACCTGCTGGTCAGTTGGGACCTCTGGACCGACGGCAGGGACGACACGAGCCTCTGTGCGACGTCCTCTGCCGAGGCATTTCCGCCTGGATCGGCGACCTGGGTGAACCCCGATGAACTGAAGATCGGCCGTCCTTTCGACCAGTGCGGGACGATCCGAAGGGGACTGGAAGGATGCATCTACTTTGAGGCCGACGACGGTCGGCAGTACAACCTCGTTTCCATTGGGCAGCTCTACATCGAGCTGGACACGCCTGGCGGCATCGCGTTTGGACAGCGTCTCCGTTTGCAGGGCCTGCTCGACCCCGTGGCACCGGGGCCGGATATCGTGAGGATTTGTCCGTTCTTGAATGGCGATGTCTACCATCCGATTCTTTCGGCGTGTGAGGTGAAGGCCATTGGCTGCTGCGGGGGCGAACTGTTTCCTGGCGATCGCGTCACGCTGCGAGTGAATCGTCCCAGGCGACCGGACGGGACGAGGGCGCCGCGACTATTCGCTGGTGCCGTCGGAACGGTCATCTGCTGCGGACCCTACGGCAGAGATTGGGTGTTCGTCAGTTGGGACAGTTGGCGCGAGGGGGTCAATGCCGAGCCATCCTGCAACGGAAGCCTTGTGCCCTATCCGAGGGACTCCGGGTGGTGGGTGTTGTGCGATCGGGTGGCGTTGGAGGATGACTTGGATGGAGTGGACGATGAATACATCGTACGGATCGGTGCCAATGCGCTTCGCCTCCGGCCCGACCCGACGGCGCCGCTCTCGCAGCAGACACTCAGCGGATGTACGACGGCGACCGTGCAGAGCAACTTCCGGATTCGCCTGAACGTCGAGGTGACCTCAACCTCGGCGGCCGGGGGCGTCTGGACCGGTGTGGTGACGCCGGAAATCGTCGAGGCGGGCACAACCGTTGTAGAAATCTGTGTTCGCGGCGAAGACGTTGACCTGACGGCGGTGCCCCCGGGGCGTGGCCAGCAGTTGGCCAGCGTTTCGGTCTTCGGGGTTCCGGCTCCATGAGAATGCCTATGGTGGCCGGCGAGGCCGCGAGCTTGACAAGCGAATACATCGCCGGCGGCGGCCTCGCCGTGCGCGCCTGATGGGCGGCAATCGAACGAGTCTACCAGAAGATGACGTAGAACGTCGCCACGGCTACCAGCACCAGCGCGGCGGCGATCTTTACTTCGGGCGCGGTCCGGGTATCCAGATCCTCGCGGACGGGCAGCACCCTGGGCTTGTCCAGTGGCTTGAGCAGGGTGATTAGTCCCATGATCGCCACGACGATCCCGAAGGTCAGAGCGACCTGGATCAGAAAGTGCAGCTTCTGCGAGAACGCCTGAAACAGGCCGTAGATCACCGGGCCGCAGATCAGGGCCGCCACGCCCGCGGCGCCGGGTGCTTTCGCGACCACCATACCGAAGAGGAACGCCGCCACCACGCCGGGCCAGATGTAGCCCTGGAATTGCTGGATGTAGTTGAAGACGCCGCCGAATCTCGGATCGGCCAGCTTGGGCGCGAGCAGGCAGCCGGCGACGACAAACGCGGCCGTGGTGACGCGGCCCAGGAGCAACAGCCGCGATTGCGACGCCTTGCGGTCGAGCAGTCGGTTGTAGAGATCCATCGTGAAGATGGTCGAGGCCGAGTTGAGCATGGAGGCCAGCGAACTGATGACCGCGCCGGCGATGGCGGCGAGCATGAACCCGCGCAGGCCCGCCGGGACCAGGTTGCGGATCAGCGTTGGAAACGCCTCATCGGACGACTCCATCTGGCTGCCATAGAGCTGGTACGACATGATGCCGGGCAGCACGATGGCGAAGGGGATCAGCAGCCAGAGCGCCCCGGCGAAGATCACGCCAAGTTGGCCGTCCCGCAGGGTTTTGGCGGCCAGGTTCCGCTGCACGATGAACTGGTTCAGGCCGCAGTAATACACCAGCACGATCCACATCCCCGAGAGCACCCCCGTCCAGGGCAGGCCCTCATGGTCGGCGGGCAGAACCATGTGAAGCTTGTCGGCGTTAGCCGTGGCGAACGTCTCCCAGCCTCCGCAGGCGTGCAGACCCAGGAAGAACGTGACGATGCTGCCGATCAGCAGCGCGCCGCCCTGGAACAGGTCGGCCCAGGCCACCGCCTTGAGCCCGCCCCAGACGGTGTAGAGCGCGGCGATCGCGCCGATGAGCCAGACGCTCGGCGTCAGGCTCACGCCGAAGATACTCTGGAGGGTCAGGCCGCCGGAATAGAGCACGGCCGTCAATAGCACGGCGACGTAGATCACCACGGTCGTCAGCGCCATGAGCGCCCGTGCGGCTGAGTTGTAGCGGTACTCAAGATATTCGGGCATGGTGTAGATGCCCGCCTTGAGGAAGCGGGGCAGCAGGGTGAAGGCGATCACCACGATGCCGATGCTGCCGAACAACTGCCAGTTGCTCACGGCCAGGCCGACGTCGCCGGCGCCCTGGCCGGCCATGCCGACGAACTGCTCGGTGGAGATGTTGGCGGCGACGATGGACAGTCCGATGAGCGGCCATCTCAGGCCGCGACCGGCCAGGAAATAGTCCTCGCTGGTCTTCTCCCGCCGGCTCTTGAACATGCTGAAGGCGACCACCGCGCCGATGAACGCCAGGAAAACACTGATGTCGAAGGGATTCAGATCCATGCGTCGGCCCATCCAGGAACACTGCTTCGGGACAAAAGGTCAGGTCATTATAGAGACTGCCGCTTTCGCCTCAACGACAAAGTCCGCGCCACGGACTACGGCCGATAACCCGACCCTTCCGTCCGCATCACGGAGCTGGAAGCAGCCCGCAGTCCGTCAGAACAGCGGTTCAAGCCAGGGGCAACTCGATCCGAATACAGTCGCTGCGCAGCGGTGCCGATACCACGTCTATGACGCCGCAATCGAAGCGCATGGAAAGGCAGTATCCGATGTCCAGTTGCCGCGAGCCAATACAGAACCGCCGCCAATTCCTTAAGAGGCTGCTTGCCGTAGCGGGTGGGCTCACAACCTTCGGGTCGAGTCGGACCTTCGGCGGAGCCGCCAAGGCGCCTGCGCCCTGGGCCTTTCTGTCGGATACCCACATTGCAGGCGATCCGGACAACAAGTATCGAGGCTTCTATCCGTACCAGAATTTCAAAGAGGTGCGCAACCAGATCATGGCCAGTCCGCCTGACGGCCTCGTGATCACCGGCGACCTGGCCAGGCTCAAAGGCCGCACCGAGGATTACCAGAATCTCCACGACCTGATCGCTCCGATCGCCTGCGAACGCCCGATTCACCTGGCCACGGGCAATCATGACGACCGTGAGAACTTCCTGCATACCTTCCCGACCTCCAATCACCCGGCGTGGATCGTCAACGGCAAACGCGCGCTCACGGTCAACGCCGGCCCGGTCAAGCTGATCACGCTCGATTCCCTGCTCTTTGTGGACCTGCCTTGGGGGCGCTTGGGCAAAGGACAACGCCACTGGCTCCAGATGTATCTTGACGCCTGCGACGAGGCTCCCGTGATCCTGATGCTCCACCACCCGGTCATCGGTAAGGACGCTCTCTGGGACGCCAAGGCCTTGCTGCAGCTCATCACGCCCACGCCCAAGGTCAAGGCCATCGTACACGGACATTCGCACCGTTTCGGATTCTCTGAAGTGGACGGCATTCACCTGATCAGCCTGCCGTCCGCCGGGTACAACATGAAGAGCGACCAGCCGGTCGGTTGGGTCGAGGCGCATCTGGCCGGCGACGAAGGGATCTTCACGCTGCACGCACTCGAGGGCAACACCCGCCTCAACGGCCAGACCACCCGCTTGCGCTGGCGGACGTAGACTTGCAGAATCCGGCCCAACGTGGTATATCCTGATCCGTGAGCCGTGAGCCGGGCCCCAGGCGCCGGGTCACGGGCGACGTACTGTGGCCAACCCTTTAGCGATGGAGAAGGACTACGATGTCGAAGCTGCCCGGATTCTCCGTATTGTCGAGGGCGGTGTTTCTTGCCGTTCTTCTGTCCCGTTCTTGTCTGGCCGCCGGTGGGGGGGGTGCCTTGCCACTGGACTGGGAAAACGAGCAGATGATCGGCTTCAACAAGGAGCCGGGGCATTGCACGCTCACCCCCTACGGCGATATCGAAAGCGCCCTGGAAGGTGTCCGCGAGGCGTCCCCTTACGTCCAATCCCTCAATGGAACGTGGAAGTTCCACTGGGTCAGCAAGCCGGCCGACAGGCCGATGGAGTTCTACAAGCCGGCTTTCGATGTTGGCGGATGGGACGACATTCGCGTGCCCGCCAACTGGCAGGAGTATGGCTACGGCCGGCCGATCTACCTGAACATCCGCTATCCCTTCCCGCCCGATCCGCCCCGCATCCCGCACGACTACAACCCCGTCGGCTCGTATCGACGGGCGTTCGAGATCCCTGATTCGTGGGACGGCCGCGAGGTGTTTCTGCACTTCGCCGGCGTCAAGAGCGCCTTCTACGTCTGGGTCAACGGCTGCAAGGTCGGCTACAGCCAGGGCAGTATGACGCCGGCCGAGTTCAATATCACCGAATCTCTTCGCCCGGGCAAGAACGTCCTGGCCGTCGAGGTCTATCGCTGGTCCGACGGCAGCTACCTCGAAGACCAGGACATGTGGCGGCTCAGCGGGATCTACCGCAACGTCCATTTGTTCTCCACGCCCAAGGTGCACATCCGCGACTTCTTCGTGCGCAGCACGCTGGACGATCTCTATCAGGACGGCATCCTGGAGATCCGCCCGAAGCTGGCGACCTATGCGGACGTGCCCCTGCGAGGCTGGACCGTCCAGGCGAGGCTCTACGACGATCGCAGGGAATCCGTGCTCAGCGAGCCGCTCAAGATCGACGCCCGAGCCATCCTGAACGAGCGGTATCCGCAGAGAGGCAACGTCAAGTTCGCCTTGATGGAGGCGCGAATTCCGAATGCCAGGCAATGGTCCGCTGAGACGCCCAACCTTTACACGCTGGTCCTGTCGCTGCACGACGGCGACGGCAACGTCGTCGAGGCCGAGAGCTGCAAGGTCGGGTTCCGCAAGGTCGAGATCAAAGACGGCCAGTTCCTGATCAACGGACGGTCGATCAAGCTCTTCGGCGTCAATCGCCACGAGCACGATCCCGACCATGGCCGGGCGATCCCGCTGGGCCGGATGATCCAGGACATCAAGCTGCTCAAGCAGAACAACATCAACGCCGTCCGCACGTCGCACTATCCCGACGACCCACAGTGGTACGAGTTGTGCGACCTGTACGGCATGTATGTCATCGACGAGGCCAACCTGGAAACGCACGGGCTGGGCGGCCAGCTCAGCAACGTTCCAACCTGGCACAACGCCTTCGTCGATCGCGCCGTTCGCATGGTCGAACGCGACAAGAACCACCCGTCGGTGGTCATCTGGTCGCTGGGCAACGAGAGCGGCGACGGCCCGAACCACTCGGCGATGGCGGCCTGGATTCGCGATTACGATCCGACCCGGCCGATTCACTACGAAGGCGCCGTCGGCGATCCGAAGGACCCGTACTACGTCGATATGAGAAGCCGGATGTACGCCCGAATCCACGAGATCGTTCGGATGGCGACCGATCCACGTGACGAGAGGCCCATGGTCCTGTGTGAATACGCCCACGCGATGGGCAATTCCGTCGGCAACCTCAAGGAGTATTGGGACGCCATCCGATCTCACAAGAGGCTCATTGGCGGGTTTATCTGGGACTGGGTCGATCAGGGACTGCGCAAGTACGATGACGACGGCGTGATGTTCTGGGCCTATGGAGGCGACTTCGGCGACCAGCCCAATGACGGCAATTTCTGCTGCAACGGTCTGGTCCAGCCCGACCGCAAGCCCAACCCTTCGCTCCACGAGGTTAAGAAGGTTTATCAGCGCATCCACGTGACGCCCGTGGACGCGACCGCGGGCATCGTCTCGATCGCCAATGAGTACGACTTTGTCGATCTGGGCTTCGTTGATGCCACCTGGGAGCTGACCTGCGACGGGACCGTGGTCCAGAAGGGCAGGTTGCCCAGGTTGTCCATCGGGCCCGGAAATGCCGAACAGATCAGGATCTCGCTGGCCGAGCCGACGGACGACAGTGCGTCCGAGTACTGGCTCAAGGTCACCTTCTCGCTGTCCGAAGACCACCGTTGGGCACCGAAAGGCCACGTCGTCGCATGGGACCAGTTCCAGGTTCCTTTCGAGACACCAGCCCGGACGGTGGCGGACCTTCGCCTGATGGACGATGTAACGCTGCGCCAGGAATCGGAGGCATATACGGTCAGCGGCCCGAATTTCAAGGTCACCGTGGGCAACCAGAGCGGCGCGCTGGACTCATTCGTATTCAAGGGCTTCGAGATAATGGCGGCGCCGCTGACGCCGAACTTCTGGCGCGTGCCCATCGACAACGACAACGGCAACGGCATGCCTCGCCGCCAGGGCGTCTGGCGCACCGCCGGGCCGGATCGGACCGTTGAGTCGGTCCGGGCCGAGCAGGTCAATGCCAAGATGGCCCGCATCACGGTCGAAGCGACGCTGCCGGTCGGTGACGGCTCCCGATGTGTCACCACCTACGAGGTCTACGGCACCACGGACGTCGTCGTCACAATGAGCGTCACCCCATCGGGCGAGCCGATTCCCGATCTGCCGCGCTACGGGATGCAGATGGCGATCCCGGCGCAGTTCTCGAACATGATCTGGTTTGGTCGCGGACCTCACGAAACCTATTGGGACCGCAAAACGGGCGCCGCGGTGGGGATCCACTCCGGCCCGGTCGAAGAACAGATCCACGTCTACGTGCGTCCTCAGGAGAACGGCAACAAGACGGACGTCCGCTGGATGACGCTGACCAACGAGCGCGGGCGGGGCCTGCTGGCGGTTGGGATGCCGCTTCTGGGCGCCAGTGCCTGGCCGTTTGGCATGGACGACCTGGAGAACGCCACGCACATCAACAAACTGCCCCGGCGCGACTTCATCACGCTGAACCTCGACTACAAACAGATGGGGGTCGGCGGCGACGACAGTTGGGGCGCCCGGACGCATCCGCAGTACACGCTTCCGGCCAAGCCTTACACGTATCGCTTCCGGCTGCGGCCGTACAGTCCCGAGATGGGAGATGCCGCCAGCCTGGCTCGCTATGAACTGCCCGTCGGGCCTTGACCGAAGGTAATGTCGCGATTGCGGCACCGAATGTTGCTGTGCGACCGCCCCCAGGTAGGTTCGAGGCCCACCTGGGGGCGGTTTTTTCAGGATTTTTGCCCGGTACCTCTGTAACATGGACTTCGACCGCGCAATAGAACGTATGTCCATGGTCGGTGCTATGGCAAAACCTGTTGAGCAAAAAGCTTACGACGATCTCGTGGTACAGGCCAAGACGCAGAGCAGCGCATTGGCCAGGCTTTATGAACTGTACTATGATCGGATCTACAGGTTCTGCGTTCACCGTCTGTACAGCGATGCGGCGGCCGAGGACATTACCTCGGGCGTGTTTTTGACTGTGGCCGGGGCGATCCGACAGTTCAAGGGTCGCACCGAACGCGACTTCCGGGCCTGGATCTTCACCATCGCCGCCAACCAGGCCAACGCCTACATAAGAAAGACCTCTCGCCGCAGGAGACTGATGGAGAATGTCGTGGCCATGCGACGGGCGGCCCAGCCGCAGGACAGTCCGTGGTCTGCAATGGATTGGCCAACGCTATACACCGCCATCCTGCAACTGAAGCCCGAGCATCAGACGATCTTGACGCTACGGTTTTTCGAGAGAATGGATTACGAAGAGATAGGCCGAGTTATGGATGCCAAGCCTGCGACCATCCGGGTTACGCTGCACAGAATCCTACGGAGACTCAGGGAGGTCCTGCGGGATGATTTTGGCATTGAGGAGCGCGATGAAGGAGCGTGATTTTGAAAAGCTTGTTGGTGGCTTGAGGATCGACACCGAGCCGAATCCGGCCCACAAGGAGCGCCTGCGGCAGCAAATGCTCGCAACGTTCGAGACCGTCGGCCGGTCGGTCGGGCCGTCCGTGACGCCGACCCCACAGCAGACGGCATTTGCCGCATTCGGGCCGGTGACGAAGGCGGCGGTGGCCGCGGCTGTTCTTGTGGCCGCCATCGTCGGCGTCTGGGGGCTTGTCCAACGCGGACGAGGGCCAGTGAGCCTGACCCAGGTCAGGCAGGCCACACAGCGGATGGCCTGGCTGCACGCGGTGGTCACCGAACACCGCGACGGCGTGGTCCGCACCGAGCAGCACTGGAACGATTTCGGCTCTCGCAAGGCGTACATTCTTGGCTCCGATCGCTCGGTGATCGTCTCCGAGTTCGGACCGGGTCGGCGAGAGCTGCTGTACAGCCCGTCGATCAGAGCCGTGGTCATCAGCGAACTTCCGAGCAAGGGTCTCTTCGGGGCCGATTCGGCATACACGCTCCTGGATGCGTTCGCCGTTTTTGCGGCACAAGACGATGTCGCCGTAGTGCAGTGGGCCGATCGCTATGACGGCCGGAAGGTCGTGATGTATGGGCTGGACAAGTCCGATCCCGGCACCGCTGTCGTTGGCCGGCGCGTCGGTCGGCTCCGAATGAGACTCATGGCCGATCCCCAGACGCGGCGGCTCGTCGGCGCCCACGTCGAGAAGCTCAGCGATGCCGGATTGACGCTCAGCCGCCAGGAATGGACGGTGAGCTATCCCCGGTCGGGCCCGATGAGCATCTACGACCTTGGCGCGCCCGAGTCCGCCAGGGTCTTCGATCACACCCGCCAGACGATCGGGACCCCTCCCCAGGAACCTCGCCCGATTCCTACGCCCGACGACCTGGGCCGCACCAGGTTGATGCCGCTGGAAATCGCCTTGCCCCGACCGATGTTCGTTGGAACGCCGATGGACATCCGGGCGACGAACCTCGAACGGCCCCGGACGGGGCCGCGCCCGCCGTTTCTGGTGCCGGCGGGAACGACGAACGTCGCCCTGGGAAAGCCGGTTTCTTCCAGCGATCCCGATCCCCTGGTCGGGACCCTTGAGATGATCACCGACGGCGACAAGAACGCCAACGACAGCAGTGTCGTCGAGCTCGGGCCGGGAGTGCAACATGTCACCGTCGATCTCCTGGAACGCCACGAGATCTACGCGATCGCCGTCTGGCACTACCACCTTCGGCCCCACGTCTACCGGGGTGTCGTCGTGCAGGTCTCCAACGATCCACAGTTCAGCAGCCGGGTCAGGACGATCTTCAACAACGACGTGGACAACACAACCGGCCTGGGCAGAGGCACCGACCTGTGCTACATTGAGACAAACGAAGGCAAGCTCATCGACGCACAGGGCGTTCAGGCCCGCTACGTCCGCCTTTATAGCAACGGACACACCGCAGGCGACACGAATCACTACATCGAGGTCGAGGTGTACGGTCGCCCCATCGAGTGATGGGTTCGGCGTCATCGACGCGGGCGAGTCGTCGCTACGGTGAGCGGCGGATGGCGGCGGCGAGTGCCTCGGAGGGACCGGCCTTGGACAGGAACGCTTCGGCCCCTGCCTTGAGCATCCGCTCACGCGTCGCATCCTCTTCGAGCATCGACAGTGCGATGACCCGCACGTGCGGCCATCGGGTCTTGATCTGACGCGTGGCTTCGTCCCCGTTGATGCTCGGCATAACCACATCCATCACCACGACGTCGGGCTTCAGTCGGGCCGTCAGAGCGATGGCGTCCCGACCGTTGCCTGCCTGGCCGACGACCTCGATGTCCGATTCTTCATCCAACAGAGCGGCCAGTCCGTCGCGCATGACCTTGTGGTCGTCCACCAGAAGAATGCGGAACTGGCGCATAGTCACAGGCGGGTCCATAACCACCTGACGGACAGGTGCGACGGAGGTCGATAGAATCGGTGCATCGGCGCGGCACAGCGCTGTCTCGCCCGGCACAGTCAGTGGAATCGTCAGGATGAAGCGGCTGCCACGGCCCGGAACGCTGCGCACCGTCAACGAGCCGCCAAGGAACTGAGCACGCTCGTGGATGGTGAAGAGCCCGAATGCGTCCTGGCCTCCGCCGTCCAGGCATGTCGGATCGAACCCGCGTCCCTTGTCGGACACGACCAAGCGGATGGATTGACCCTGTCGCTGCACGAGGATCGCGGCTCGCCCAATGTCGGCGTGTTTGACCACGTTGAAAAGCATCTCGCGTACGGCCTTATACAGGAACGTCTTGAGCGTCTGCGACGGAAGGTCCACGTCGGCCCCGACTCTCAGTCGCACGTTCAGTCCACACGTCACATAGATCTGCTCGACGAGCCACTGGAGCACTTCAACCATCTCTCCGTGGCGCAGTACGGGGGGGCTGAGTTCGTGCGACAATCCCCGAGACGTCTGGATCGACTCGGCGATCAGGTCGGTGGCTTCCGCAACGATCTCGCCGGCCTCCGGGAGGTCTTTGATCTTCCTGGCGAGAATGCTGAGTCGCAGCTTGGACCCCACCAGCAGTTGTTGCAGCTCGTCATGGAGCAATTCGGCCAGACGTCGGCGCTCGCGGTCCTCCGCCTCGGACAGCTCGACCGTCAGCCGCTGAAGCTGCGAAGTCCGCTTCTCCAGTTCACAAACGGCCTCCTGCCGCTCGGTCACGTCCTGCAGGTTCAGCACCAGGAACCGGACCTGCCCGGCATCATCCAGCAGAGGCGTCAGTTGCCAATTCCAGTAGCTGACGCCTCGTTCGGGATGCTCCGCATAGGCGAACGGCCTGGCGGGGGCATAGTACGGCCGCCTCGTTCGAACCACCTCTTCGAAAATCGCCTGATTCTCTGCGTCGGGGTACAGGGCAAAATGGTTCCGGCCCACGAAGTCATCCGGTTCTTTGTCGTCGACCTTGGCGTATGCGTCATTGACCTGAACGAAGTTGAAATCGTGGTCCATGAACGCCAGCGGTGTGATCGTGTGTCGAAAGAAACCCTCGAGCAGGCGTGATCGTTCCTGAAGGTTGTCCTCGGCCAGCCGACGCCGGGCTACCTCCTTGTGGAGCCGGTCCACCGCGGCGCGCAACTCTTTCGTCTGGGCCCGGACCTCTTCGGCCAACCGCTCGTTCAGCCGGCGCAGCTCGGCCTCCATGTCTTTTCGCTGCGTCACGTCGGACAGCACGCTCAGCACACGGATGTCCCGCCCCCGTGCATCGCGAACGACCTTGCCCCCGCTCATCAGCCAAGCGACTGTCTCGTCGGGCCGGACGACGCGAAACTCGACCTCGAAATCCCCCGTTGTCGCCAGCGCCTCTTCGATACAGGTCCGCAGACGTTGCCGATCCAGCGGGTGAACGCGCTCGAAGAACCCATGTCCGGTCGTTTCGGCCTTTCGATCGGCGCCAAGCAGTTCGCACACCCGATCATCCCACAGACTCTGATCGCTCCGGATGTCCCATTCCCACAGGCCCATCCGCCCGCCTTCGAGCGCGGTGCGCAGCCTCTGCTCGCTTTGACGCAGATCCTCGGTCTGCGCCTGAAGACGTGCGTGTGCTTCTCGGAGTTCCTCGGCCGCCTGCTTGCCCGCAGTGATGTCCTGCACCGTTCCGAACCCACCGAGCAGCGTTCCCTCTTGATCGAACTCCAACTCTGCCCTTTCGTGGACCCACTTGACGGTCTTGTCCGCAACGATCCGGTGTTCGATGTCATAGGGCGCGCCTCGAAGGGCCGCGGTCCATCCATCGTGTACGGCCTGTCGATCGTCCGGATGAACGACGGATAGAAACGTTTCGTATGTCAGCGGTGTTTCCTTGGGGATACCGAAGATACGGTAGGTTTCGTCGGACCACAGCAACTCGTTACGGCGTATGTCAAGTCGCCAGCTTCCGATGTGCGCCACGGCCTGAGCGCGATTCAAATCCCCCCGGCTCTCGCGCAGGGCACGCTCGGTCTGCTTGCGCGCGGTGATGTCCCGGTTGCTGGCTCGGGTACCCAGATTGCCCCCGCTCTCGTCGCGCACAGCATGGCAATGATGCCCGATCCAGCGTTCGGTCCCGTCCCGACAGATGATGCGGAAGTCGATCGGCATTCGTGTCCCGCCGTCGTCCACCCGGTGGCGATGCTCGGCCATCAGCGCCTGGTCATCGGGATGAACGATCCGATCGATCAGGTCCGGATCGTTCACGAATTCGTCGGGACCATAACCGGTAATGCGTTTGCAGGAAGGCGACACATAGAGCATCCGACCGTCGGGACCCCGCCAGTACTCCCAGTCATAGGTGGACTCGGCAATGATACGATACCGCGCTTCGCTGTCTCGAAGCGTCTGCGGGAGTGCCTCGCGACGGCGCGAGCCGGTCTCCGCCCGCAACGGCGCGACTTTGTCCTGCCGTGGCAGGCTGGCGGCGACTTCTTCCGTCGAACCCTCGGTCATAGCGCGATCCTCGACGCTCCCTTCGACGAGACCCCTTGTGTTCGGTCCGGCGTCCGCCCCTCAACGCGACATCATGGTGTGATAGTATACGATATGATTGTTCCGCCGGAAAGGGCAATTCCGGCATTTCTCTCCCGGTTCAGTGCCTCCGGTGATAGAGTCAAGGTCGCTTTTTGTGTAAACGCTTGGTGACGGCGACATCTCTATAGGGGTAGAGATCTGGACGGCGGCCGCCGGGCCATGGCACGAAACGACTGCTTTGCAGGGCAAGACGATCTTGTCTGACAGGAACTTTGAAAACCTGGTTCATGAGCACGGCCGACAGGTCCTCAACACCGCTCTGCGCGTTCTCGGCGACGCGAATCTGGCGAACGATGTCCACCAGGAGGTCTTCTTGTCCATCTGGCGTCGTTGGCCCAGCTACAACGGGCAGACCAACTGGCCTGCCTACCTATACCGTACGACGGTGCGCAAGGCCCTGGAGGCAGCACGGCAGGCCAATGGGTACCGCCGCGAAGTCCCGGCCGAGCGGGAGTGGGACGACCGTCGGCCTGACGGCAACATGCGGGCCGACGAACTCCAGACGAAGCTCGTCGCCGCCTTGGCGAAGCTGCCGGCCCACCAGGCGGATGCGTTTGTCCTGTTGCGTCTGGAAGGGCTGGCGACAACCGAGGTGGCCGCGATCCTGGGCTGTTCTCCGCAGACGGCCCGCGTGCACTTGCACCGGGCCCTGAAGAGGCTCAGCCGTGAGTTGAGGCCCTGCCTGGGCTGATGGGAAGGTAGAGTATGAATCGCCATAAACAGATCCACAAACTGCTTCCGGCGTTCGTTTTGGGCGAACTGGATGAACCGCAGGCGTCGCAGGTGCGCGGCCATCTGGCACAGTGCTCGGTTTGTCGGCAGGAAACGGAGCGGCTGGAGAAGCTCCTGGCCCACGCCGCGTTGCTGGGCGAGCGGTCGGTGGATCGGCAATTGTGTGAGTCGGCAGGGCAAAGGGTCCTGTCGGCCGCGACCCGAGAACAAATGGAACGACCGCGCCTCGGACTCGACTCCGGCGGCGCGAGAATATGGAGAATTGCTATGAAAAGTGGAGTTACGAAACTGGCCGTCGCGGCCCTGATCGTCCTGGCCGCCGCCCTCGCGTTGTATACCTTCACCGGCCCCGGCGCGACCAACGTCTACGCCCAGGTCGTCGACCGGTTGCACAACGCCCACACTCTGACCTACAGCATCGTCAACAAGACCGGCGTGGAGAGCATGCCGACGGTCCGGACGCAGATCGCCTTCAAAGAGCCGGGCCATCTACGGACCTCCACTGCCGATGGTTTCGTGACGATCGTGCATGCCTCCGGAGGCGAGGTCAAAGGTCTGAATCTCATCCCTCTCCAGAGCAAGTACAATACCTTCGAATTCAGCAACGCGCCGGATAAGCACGATGCCGGGCCCTATGTTTCCCTGGAGAAACTCCGGGCCTTGCCGAATCAGGCCGATGAGGCCCTGGGACAAAAGCCCATCGACGGGCGCATCCTCGAAGGCTACCGCGTTCGTGAGACCGACACGACCACCACGGTGTGGGTGGACCCGAAAACCGGAGAGCCGGCGCGGGTGGAGATGGAATTTCCCGCGGCGCCGGGAATGAACATGATCCTCAGCGACTTCCGGTTCGACGTTCAACTCGACGACTCGCTCTTTAGCCTCGAGCCGCCGGCCGGATACGAGCCCATGGGCGTCGGGCTCCAGGCCAACGTGGACGAGGTCGCCGAGCGGGATCTCATCGAGTTCCTGCGTCTCTGGTCGAACTGGACGGTCGATCACACCTTCCCGCCAACGATCAGTGGTACGGAGATCATGACGATCACCTTCCAGATGGCGCGGGAGGGCAAGTTCGTCGGACCGGTGGCCCCGGGCTACGAGACCAACCAGCAACAGGTCATGTACGACGGCATGCTGTTCATCGGCAAGCTACCGAGGGGTACGTGGCGCTACGCGGGCCAGAACGTCCCATTCGGGGATCCGCAGACGCCGATCCTGTGGTACCGCCCGGAAGGTTCGTCCACATACCGCGTGATTTACGCCGACCTGCACGTCGCCGACGTGGCCCCTGAGGATCTGCCGAACTGAGTCTTTCGCACGCTGTCGCAATGCAATCACGGGTCGGACTCAAGCGTCCGGCCCGTTTCTCTGTCATTTCCGGCATACACAAACCCTTGGCCGCCGCAGGGGGACCGGCGCATCGCGATCGATCGCGATGCGCCGAGCTGCTGAGGGGGCCCTGAAAGGCAATCCCCGACACCTGTGCCCTGCTTGGGATCGCCCCGCCGCTTGACATCGACGTACAGATGCAATAGAATGATACGTGTGCTCAGCATATGTGCTCCAGGCACTGCACTTCAATCAGAGGAGGACAGACATGTCGCGAAAACCGATGTTCCTTATGGTGGCGGTCTTGGTGATGGGCGTGGCGGCAGGCAGCGCCTTCGCGGAACTGATCGCCTACTGGCCCTTCGAAGACGGTCAAGGCACGACCGCCGTGGACGCCACCGGCAACGGCAACGACGGCACCCTCAGCAACGGCGTGGAGTGGGTGCCCGGCTACCAGGGCTGGGCCGTGCGTTTCGACACGGCCGGGGAGAGAATTGTCGTCGGCCCCCTCGATCCCACGGCGGCCAATAATGCCATGACCCTGGCCGCCTGGATCAACTGGGAGGGCCAGGGCCATAGTATCTCGCAGCAGGGCATCATCGGCAAACGTCTCGGCTGGGACCCCGGCACGGGCGTCAAGTGGTTCTGGCAGACCAACCCCGCCGGCGATCTCTTGTTTCGGGCCGACAACGCGCAAGGGGGTACGGGGTTGTGGTGGGGCAACGCGCTCCTCGTGCCCTACGCGAATGAGTGGATCCACGTGGCCCTGACCTGGGACGACGGCGCTGCCGCCCAATATATCAACGGCGAAGAAGTTAGTACGGGAAGTGTCGCCTTCCGAGATACTGCCGACGACACCCCTATGACGATCGGTTGCGTGGATTCCACCAATACCGAGACCTTTGTCGGGACCATTGACGAGGTGCGGATCTACGATACGGCCCTGGCATCCGCACAACTCGAGCAGGTCATGCTGGGCGACTTCACCTCCAGCACGGCCCCTGTGCCGGCGGATGGTTCCACCGATGTACCGCAGGACGTCATTCTCTCCTGGTCGCCCGGAGACTTCGCGGCCACACATGACGTCTATTTTGGCCCCAGCTTCGACGACGTGGCGACGGCGAGCCGAGCGAACCCGATGGGCGTGCTGCTCAGCCAGGACCAAACCGCGCTGACATACGATCCGCCCGGATTGCTCGAATTCAGCCAGACCTACTACTGGCGGGTCGATGAAGTCAACGCGCCACCGGACAGCACGATCTACGAAGGTCGGGTCTGGAGCTTCACCGTGGAACCCTACGTCTACCCGATTGCGAATATCACAGCCACAGCATTCCTCGCCGACGAGGATTCCGGACCTGAGAAGACGGTCGATGGCTCCGGCCTGGGCACCGACGATCGACATTCCATTCAGCCTTCGGACATGTGGCTGGCCTCGGCCGGACCCGAGTACGACGGGCCCGTCTGGATCCAGTACGAATTCGACCGGGTCTATTCACTCTATGACATGAAAGTCTGGAACTACAACGTCCAGTTCGAACGCATCCTGGGCCTGGGTCTGAAAGACGTGACGATCGAATACTCAATCGACGGCGTCGAGTGGACCACGTTCGGCGACGTCGAATTCGCCCAGGGCACGTCGCGGTCCGATTACGTCGCCAACACGACGGTGGACCTGCGGGATGTGACGGCCCAATTCGTCCGGTTCATCGTGCAATCCAACTGGAACATGGGCGCGATCCAGCAGTATGGGCTCAGCGAGGTTCGATTCACCCATCTGCCCGTCCACGCACGTGAGCCCCGGCCGGCCCATGGCCAGGCGGGCGTAGGCCTCGACGTGACGCTCGATTGGCGAGGCGGGCGACAGGCTGCCGCCCATGAGTTGTACTTCAGCGCCGATCGCGCCGCCGTAGCCGACGGTACAGCCTTGATCGACACGCTCAGCGAAACTCGCTACGCGCTCGGCGATCTGAACTTCGGGTCGATCTACTACTGGAAGGTCAACGAGGTCAATGAAGCCGGACCGAGCTACTGGGAAGGCGACCTCTGGAGCTTCTCGACGATCGAATATGCGTTGATCGAGGGTTTCGAGAGCTATACGGACGACATCGACGCCGGTGAGGCCATCTTCGACACCTGGCTCGACGGATGGGTCAACGAGACCGGATCGACCGTCGGTTACCTGGAGACCCCATTCGCCGAGCGACGCATCGTCCATAGCGGCGCCCAGTCGATGCCTCTGTTCTACGACAACACGGATTCGCCGTACTACTCCGAGGCCGAGCGGACGTTCGATTCGGCCCAGAACTGGACGGTCCACGACGCCGACACGCTTCGTCTGTTCGTCGCCGGTGTGGGCGCGGCGTTCTATGAGGCCGACGACGGCACGATCATTCTGACCGGCGCCGGTACGGACATCTGGGAGAACGCCGATGAGTTCCGCTATGCGTACAGGAGTCTCAGCGGCGATGGCTCGATGACCGTTCGGGTGCTCAGCAATGGTGTCGGGACGAACCTCTGGGCGAAGGGCGGCGTGATGATCCGCCAGAATCTCGATGCCGGCGCGATCAACGTGATGGGCGCGGTCACCGGCGGTGACGGCGACGGCGGGACGTTCCAGTGGCGCAGCGAGGCCAACGGCGCTTCGGACTCGAGCCGCACGCTGACGGGCATCGCGCCGCCGTACTGGGTCCGCCTGACGCGGCAGGGCAACATCTTTACGGTTGAGATGTCGGCCGACGGCGAGCAGTGGCAGCAGCAGGGCGACAATCCCGTTACGATCGCGATGCAGGATCCGGTCCTGGTCGGCTTGGCCGTCACCTCGCACGCCTCCGGCGAGCTGCGAACCTTTGAGTTCGACAGCGTCTCGACGACGGGCAACGTCACGGGCAACTGGCAAGTGGCCGACGTCGGCGTCGAGCAAGGCGAAGGCAACGCCCCGGCTCCTCTGTACGTGGCTTTGGAGGACGCGACTGGCAGGGAAGCCGTGGTGACCCATCCGGACCCAATGATCGTCGTCAGGTCCGGCTGGCATGAGTGGGCGATCCCGTACAGCGATCTGACTGGGATCGACATGGTCCGCATCCGGACCATGTACATCGGTGTCGGCGACCGCAATAACCCGACCGCAGGCGGCACCGGAACGGTCTACATCGACACCATTCAGATCGGTCAGCCCGGCTCATCCGATCCGGGCACCAGCGGTCTGGCCGCCTCGTACTCACTCGAGAATGACGCCGAAGACGGCTCCGGCAACGGGCGCAATGGTACGCTGATGGGCGAACCGACAGTGATCGACGGACCGGCCGGCTACGGCGCGGCCCTGCTGTTCGACGGCCTTGGCGGTCAATACGTCCATCTGGGCACGTGGAATCCCTCGGCCGCAACCGGCCAGCTTTCGGTCTGTCTCTGGGCCAACTGGAACGGCCTCAGCGAGCACTATCAGGGTCTGATCGCCAAGCGCGACTCCTGGGCGGCCGACGACATGATGTGGCAACTCGAAGCCAACCGAGACAGCGGCGCGATCAGCTTCGCCCGCAACGGCAGCTCGCCGGCCTCCGGCAGTCCCGTCCTGCCGATCGGCGAATGGACGCACGTGGCGGCGACCTTCGACGGGACCACCGCCAGGCTCTACGTCAACGCAGAGGTGACCGGCGAAGGAGGGTTCTCCTTCGGCTCCGATCCGGAGGCCGCCGTGGTCTTCGGCGCCTGCCAGGGAAACGGCGAAAACCCGTTCAACGGCGCCCTCGACGAGGTGCACATCTACGACCGGGCCTTATCGCCCTTCGAGATCAACTACCTCGCGGGCAAGTAACGCCTCTCGTGAACGGTCTGTGAGCTTCGCGGGGCCCGTACGCAAACTCGTGCGGGCCCCGCGTCTTTGCCTCTGTGGCAATGGGCCCAACTCTACCGAGACGGCCATTGCGGGCGGCTGTCAAGTGGCTCTCGGCCAGGTCTGGCCGTAGCTGACCAGTTGGATGCCTCGCCTCTCGATGACGGCCTCGACCTTCTCGCTGGTGAAAGACCGGGTAACGCCGTCGCGGTGGGCCGCGACGTTCCAGTAGCCCTCGTGCCCGATTGCCCGCATCTCGTCGGTGTCGAGACCCGGATGCTCGACGAGGATCCAGAGGCCCGGCTTGAGTTCGTCGAGCGCCTTGACCAAGGCCGCCTCGCGCTGCTCGGCGGTGGCGTTGTTGTCGGCAGGCCAGCGGAAGCCTTGGGCCCCCGGCGTATCGATCGGCAGCTTGTATTCGGCCGCCAGCTTCTGCACCAGCGTTCGCAGTTCGGGCGTGATGGTCGGCGTGCCCATGTGACTGCTCAGGTGCGTCACCTGCGGAATGTGCTTTTGAGCCAGTTCGATCTGGGCCCGCAATTCCTTCTCGACTTCGTGAATGTCCCACTTGGCGGCGAGGAAGTCCCGGTTCGTCGCGAAGAAGTGCCCGGCCGCATCGACCAGACTCGACGCCTGCGTGCTCGGGCCCCACTTGTAGTTGGCCCACTCGCTCGTCAGCGTCAGGTGCACGCCGACGTCGTAGCCCGGTTCGGCGCGAAGCATCTGGGCCGCCTCATAGAACCACGGACAGCACACCTGCACCTCGACGCTCCGCGCGATCCCGTCGCGGAAGCTTCGCATGCAGGCGACGTTCGCCGCATGACACGAGCCGATGTCGTCGGCCCGCACGATCAGCTTGATCGAATCACCCGCCTGCCGCGCCGGGGCCGGCACGGTGCCCGCCACCAGCGGCATCGCCGCCAACACCCCCGCCGTCCGCCAACAAAACTGTCGTCTATCCATCGCAACCCCGCCTTAAGAAGAACCTTGGGAAGACCGTCGAGCATTGCCTCTGCTATGCGACTAAGCCCGCTCGTAGTGACCCGCCGAGGCGGGTTGCCGTCCGTAGTGGCGTCGTAAGACGCTGCCTTCAAGAGCATGCATGCCCTTGCGGGCACACTGCGAACTCATTATAGCCCCACCGGCCGGCCGGGCAACCATCTCATCCACCAGCTCTGTTTCCAATCCAAACGCATCAGCGAAACGCAGGCGGATTGTCGCGGCCCGAATCGCGCCTTGACGACAATGAGGCAATCGGATTTATTGGGTCGTGTGCCGGGCCCTATCGGGCCGGGTCGAAGGCAGGAGCGTTGGCAGCAAACGGGATTTGAGGCTATGGGATCGCCAATCGACAAGATCACGCTGAAGGGATTCAAGTCCATCCGGAATCTGGAGGACTTCCCCCTGCGCAACCTCAACATCCTCATCGGCGCCAACGGTGCCGGCAAGAGCAATTTCGTCAGCTTCTTCACATTTCTCCGCGAAGTTGTCGCAGGGAGGCTCGGCCTCTACGTTGAGAAGAAGGGCGGTGCCGACGATCATCTCTTTCTCGGGCCCAAAATAACTGAGAGCATTCACACACACCTCCGTCTTCGGACGACTGGCCACGAAATGCACCTACAGCGAACGGTGCGCAACGAATTTGTGTTCGCCGAGGAGCGCATTCAACGGGAGCCATCGGGCGCGTCTTCGCAGGCTATCTCCCTGGGAAAGGGGCACAAGGAATCGAAGCTCGCCGATCCATACCAGCGTGATGAACACCAGGATATTGCCAGGAGCATCCGCAGTTCACTATCAGGTTCAGTGGCGTATCACTTCCATGACACCAGTGATAATGCTCCCATGCGCCGCCCGTGCTCCGTGCGTGATACTGACTATCTGCGTTCTGAGGCGGCCAACTTAGCGTCATTTCTCCGCGTGCTCCACCTGGAACATCCAGATACCTATGTCAGAATCAAGGAGACCGTTCGCCTCGCGGCGCCGTTCTTTGATGATTTCACATTCCGGCCAAGGGTCTCCAATGGGGACGAGGTACTTCCCCTTGAATGGACCCAGAAGGGAAGTGATTATCCGTTTCTTGTGAACCAGTTGTCAGATGGGACGTTGCGGTTCATTGCGTTGGCGACGGCGTTGTTGCAGCCGAACCCGCCTGCGACGATGCTGTTCGATGAGCCGGAATTGGGGCTACATCCTTACGCGTTGAATCTCTTCGCGGCCCTGGTGAAGAAGGCGGCGAGTAAGACGCAGATCATCGTCTCGACGCAGTCGGCGCCGTTGCTGGACAACTTCGAAGCCGAAGACATCATCGTCGTGGAACGCAAGGAAGGCGAATCGACGTTCAAGAGGCTCTCGTCTGCGGAACTGGCCGAATGGCTGAAAGACTACTCGCTCGGCGAATTGTGGCAGAAGAACGTCCTCGGCGGGAGACCGACCGATGGTTAGGGTCCACGTCCTGGTCGAGGGCCAGACGGAAGAGGCTTTCGTCGGACGCATCCTTCAGTTTCACTTCAATCGGCACAACATTTATCTCTATCCCCGGCTGGTCGGCAAGCCGGGACATCGTGGCGGGGTCGGCGAATACCAGCGGGCCAAACGCGATATCCTGGCCACACTGAAGCAGGATGCAAGCGCATTCTGTACGACCATGTTCGATTACTACGGGATGCCTGGCAGTTGGCCGGGCAGGGAGACAGCGGCAGGAGACCCGGAAGCCATCGAGCAGGAAATCCTGGCCGATATTTCCGCTGAGATGGGCGGAGGCTTCAACCTGGCTCGACTCATTCCCTACGTGCAGATGCATGAGTTCGAGGCGCTTCTGTTCAGCAATCCCAAGGTCTTGGCAGCCGGTCTCGAATCGGTGGATGAGTCAAGTATTCCGCAAATCAGAGACCAGTTCGCCAATCCCGAAGAGATCGACGACAGCCAGCAGACGGCGCCGTCTAGGCGAATCGCTCGTTTGGATTGCAGCTATCAGAAAGTCAATGATGGCGTCGTGATCGCCAAGAAGATCGGCGTGGATACGATGCGCGCCACGTGCCCCCACTTCAACCAATGGATCGGGAGACTGGAGGCACTGATGGGGCCCACTTGACTATGACCGACCTCACAGTATGAGGGCATCGGCCATCTGAAGTGTGGGCACTTGTCGGCAGGCCACCCCGATGGCTATTGGCTTTTGGCGGCGAGGTCGTCGTTGATGGCGGCGGCGGCGATGCGGCCGTGACCCATGGCCAGGATGACGGTGGCGGCGCCGAGGACGATGTCGCCGCCCGCATAGACACCCGGCATCGGGGTCCGGCAGTGTTCGTCGACGACGATGTTGCCCCACTTGTTGAACTCAAGGCCCGCTGTGGTCTGTCGGATCAATGGGTTGGCCTGGTTGCCGATGGCGATGATGACGGTATCGACATCGATCAGGAACTCCGATCCGGCGACGGCCACGGGCCGCCTGCGCCCCGAGTCGTCCGGCTCGCCCAGCTCGTAGCGCAGGCACTCGATGGCCGTTGCGCGGCTGTTCTCGTCGCCCACGATCCGCTTGGGGCTCTGCAGCAGGTGGAACTCGATGCCCTCCTGTTTGGCGTGGTGGACCTCTTCGACGCGGGCGGGCATCTCCTTCTCGGTCCGGCGGTAGATCAGATACACTTTCTCGGCGCCGAGACGCACCGCCGTGCGAGCGGCGTCCATTGCGACGTTGCCGCCTCCGACGACGGCGACCCTCTTCGATGCGGCGATGGGGGTGTCGGCGCCCGAGCCGAAATCGTAGGCCTTCATCAGGTTGGCCCGGGTCAGGTACTCGTTGGCGCTGTAGACGCCGACGAGCGACTCGCCTTCGATGCCCATGAAGCTGGGCAGGCCCGCGCCGACGCCGATATAGACGGCGTCGAAGCCGTCTTCCTTCATAAGCTGTTCGATGGTTCGCGTGCGACCGACGATGAAGTTGGTCACGATCCGCACACCCATCTTCTTGAGCGTCTCGATTTCGTCGTGAACGATGGCCTTGGGCAGCCGGAACTCCGGGATCCCGTAGACCATGACGCCGCCGGGCTTGTGAAAGGCCTCGAAGACCGTGACGTCGTGGCCGGCCCTTCGCGTGTCGGCCGCTGCCACGATACCCCCGGGGCCAGAACCGACGATGGCGACTTTCCTGCCCGTCGGCGACGCAACGGCCGGCACACCGGCGCCGTTGCCGTCGAGGTCGGCGACGAATCGTTCGAGCCGTCCGATGGAGACGGCCTTCGAAACATCCTTGAACTTGAGCCCGACGGTGCACGTCTCCTGGCACTGCACCTCCTGCGGGCAGACGCGCCCGCAGACCGCCGGAAGCAGCGAGTTCTCCTTGATGATATCGAGGGCCCGATCGTGGTGGCCGTCCGCAATGGCGGTGATGAAATCCTTGATCCGAATGCCAACCGGGCAGCCTTGTACGCACGGCGCGGTCTTGCACTGGAGGCACCGCATCGCTTCGAGGCGGGCCTGCGTCTCGGTGTAGCCCAGGGCGACCTCGCTAACGTTGCGGCGTCGCGTCGTGGCGTCCTGCTCGGGCATGTCCTGCGGTGGAATGTCGAACCGGTCTTTGGGCTTCAATGTGCCGGCCTTTTGTCTGGCCAGCAGGCCCTCCAACAGTTCCTGTCTCTCTTCGTGCGTCACAATGGGGATTCCTGCTCAAGGCGCTGCGGCGGTTGCGGTCATTCGTCCAGGCCGATCTTGCATCGGTGCTGCTCGTATTGCTCGTGCGCCCGTCGTTCCTGCGGCTTGTAGGCGTTCATGCGCTTGATCATCAAATCGAAGTTGACCTGGTGCCCGTCGAACTCGGGCCCGTCGACGCAGACGAACTTGGGCTGGCCGTCGACCTCGACGCGGCACCCGCCACACATGCCGGTCCCATCGATCATGATCGTGTTCAGCGAGACCTGGGTCGGCACGTCGAATTGCCGGGTCACGTCGCAGCAGAACTTCATCATAATGGTTGGGCCGATAACAAAGGCGTGGCCAGGCTTGGGATCGCGTCCGCAGACCTCGCCGAGCGGCTCGGTGACGAGTGCCTTGCGGCCGTAGGACCCGTCGTCGGTCGTGACGACGAGTTCGTCGCTGATTGCGGCGAAGTCGGCCTCGAGAATAAGCCGATCCTTCGAGCGAAAGCCAAGGATGCTGACAACGCGGTTGCCTGCCTTCTTCAGGGCCGTCGCGATCGGCAAGAGGGGTGCGGCCCCGATCCCGCCTGCGACGCAAGCCACGGTCCCGAAATCCTCGATATGCGTGGGCGTGCCGAGCGGCCCCGAGATGTTGGCGATTTCGTCACCCTCGGCGAGATTCGCCATCTCGGCGGTCGTCTTGCCGACGCGCTGCCAGATCAGCTCGATCGTGCCGGCCGAGGGATCGGCCCCGGCGATGGTCAGCGGGATCCGTTCGGAGTAGTCGTTGTTGATGCTGAGGATGATGAACTGGCCCGGTTTCCGGGCTTGGGCGATCAACGGAGCTTCCACTCGCGCCCAGAAGACGTCTGTGCCAAGCTCTCTCTTGCTCACGATTCGATGCGACATTCGGCTGATAATTTCCTCCGAGGATCAGTGGTCCGTATGGCCGCGAGCCGTACCTCGCAAGACAGCATGAGGAACGAACGCGCCTATCGTTCTACAGCAGACTGTCGATCGCTTTGGCAAGGTCCTTCTTGCTCGTCAGACCGACCCATTTCTTCTGGACCTGCCCATCCTTGAACAGGATGATCGTCGGGATGGCGCTAATGCCGAACTCGACCGCACTGTCGCGGGCGTCATCGGTATTCAGTTTGCAGATCTTGGCCTTCCCGGCATACTCGTTGGCAAGCTCTTCGACGATCGGCCCGATCATCTTGCAGGGCCCGCACCACGGCGCCCAGAAGTCCACCAGGACCGGGCCCTCGGAATTGTGCACTATCTCATCGAAAGTGGCATCCGTCAGTTCGATTACGTTGCCTGCCATGATCGTATCCTTCCTGTACTTGCCCCGATGTCCAAGCCCCGCTGCCGGAACGTTTTACCGACAGGCGCCCGCCCCTCGTGTGCGCTCGGTGGGCCGTATTCGGTCCGAGAAACGGGAGGTATTCTAAGGGCAGGGCCGGGGATTGTCAATTCACAAACCGTCGGCGGGCGAAGGCGGCTGGGTCTCGACCGTCGGGGTCTGCTGGGGCTGTTCGGCCGGCGGGCCCTTTCTGGCGGGCAGTTCCAGGACGGGAATCGGCAATTCGGCGGCGGACTCGCCCGCTGCCTGCTCTGTGGCTTGCAGCGTCTCGGGCTTGTCCGGCACGAGGGCGGGCGAGCTCTTCCCGGCGGGCAATTCCTGGATCGGGATCGCGGGTTCGCGGCGCGGCTCGGTGTCCGATAGGGCCTGGCTTTCCTCGGGTGTTTCGGGCTCCTCTTCTGCAACGGAGAGCATGGCCCTGTGCACGGCCTGTTCGGCCGGTTCGTCGGTCAGCGCCCGCAGATAGATCTGGTTCGGGACGGCCTCGCTCTGTTCGGCCCAGATCAGCCTGTCGCGAATCAGCTCGAGCAGGGCCAGGAACAACCCGACCATAACGAGACGATTCGGACGGCTCTCGAAGACACGCTCGAACGTCATCGGGCCTTCGGTCTGGAGGCGGTGCAGGATCTCGATCTGGTAGAGGTCGATCGGGGTGTCGTCCTTGATGTGGCCCGTATAGACAGTGTTGCCGATGGCCTTGCAGACCGTGTCGAAGGCTTCGAGCAGGTCCCAAACGCTGATCTGGTCCATGTCCACTTCGGGCTCGGCGTCCGGCGCCAGTCGGTCGATCAGGCTGGTCGGGCGCCCGTATCGTTCCTGATGTTGCTCGGCGGCCGCATCAAGAAGGTTGGCGGCGTCCTTGAATTTCTTGTATTCGAGGAGCTGGCGAATTAGCTCCGCCCGCGGATCGCCGGCCTCATCCTCCCCCATCTCCTCTGGCGCCGCCTTCGGCAGCAGCATGGCCGACTTGATCTCCATCAGCGTCGCGGCCATGACCAGAAAATCGCCGGCCAGGTCCATGTCAAACCGCTTGAGCATCTCGACATAGCGCAGGTACTGATCCGTGATCTTTGCCAGAGGGATGTCGTAGATATCGACCTCCTCCTTGCGGACCAGGTACAGCAGCAGATCGAGCGGGCCGGCGAAGATCTCCAGATTGACGCGGTAATCAGCCAGGGGATGCTCCCGTCAGTCCTGCTCTTGTAGGATCTTCTGGGCCTTCTCGGCGTCGCACTCGAACGTCTGGAGCTCGATATCCTGCACGACCGGAGCACCGGCGTAGATGTTACCGACGTTCTCGCCCATGACGACCGCCTTGATGCCGTTGTCGTCCAGTTGCTGTTTGGCCAGCTCGGCCTCGATGTAGTTCTCGAATCGAGCGACGGTTACGAGTCTGTCTTCCATGGTCACACTCCTAACCCGATGGCCTTTCGGGCCTCGATCAGGGTTTGTGCGGCGACGGCCTTCGCGCGGGCGGCACCGCTTTCGAGCATTTTTCGAACATCGCCTATGTTGTCTTCGAGTTCGGATCGCTTCTGGCGGTAGGGCTGGAAATAGTCGACCATCAGCTCGGCCAACCGTTTCTTGGCCTCGCCATAGCCCATGCCCCCGTTGCGGTACCGGGCGTCCCATTCGGCCAGTTCCTGCGGCGAGGCGACCAGCTTCAGCAGGGCGAAGACGTTGCATGTGGCCGGGTCCTTGGGCTCCTCCACGGGGGTCGAGTCCGTGACGATCTTCATGATCTTCTTCTTGACGCTCTTCTCCGGCTCGAAGATCTCGATCGTGTTGCCGTAACTCTTGCTCATTTTGCGTCCGTCGGTGCCCGGCACCACCGCAACGGACTCGATGATGTGCTCTTCGGGGATCGTGAAGACCTCCCCGTAGGCGTTGTTGAATCGCATGGCGATGTCGCGGGTCACCTCGATGTGCTGCTTCTGGTCCGCTCCGACGGGCACGAGATTCGACTGGAAGATCAGAATATCGGCGGCCTGAAGGACGGGATAGGCGAAGAGCCCGTGGTTCGGCGAAAGCCCCTGGGCGACCTTGTCCTTGTAGCTGACACACCGTTGAAGCAGGCCCAGCGGGGTGACGCAGCTCAGCAGCCAGGTCAGCTCGGTCACTTCAGGCACATCGGACTGCCGCCAGAACACCGTCTTTTCCGTATCGAGTCCCAGAGCGATGTAGTCCATCGCGACATCGAGGGTATGCCGGGCGAGGGCCTCCGGCGACGGATTGCTCGTCAGGGCATGATAGTCTGCAATGAAATAAAACCCCTCGTGCTCGGCCTGTAACGCAAGATGCTGCCGCATCGCACCGAAATAGTTGCCGACGTGCAACCGCCCCGAGGGCTGAATGCCTGATAGGACTCTCAACGGCGACTCCAAAAGCAAAAACAGCGAAACAAGGTAGATCAGGGTATCTGCCAAGCATACTCGTGGCGGGCGCCTACGTCAAGCCCCATCGCAGCGAAGAACGCGGCGATCGAAATCCGAAGAAGTGACACACCTCCCCCGCTACCTCGGTTCTACACTGGCCCAACCGAGGACACATCGCCATCGAAGGGGTGTACACTCGCAACGTGACCATCATCCCCTTGGCACATGGCTCAGGGCCATGCGACCGGACCAACGGGGCGGGTCTCTACGATCTTCCCAACGACTTCATGTACCTCTTGTTCTTCTTGAGTCCCATCCGGGAAGCCTTCTTCTTGACCGCTTCCGTCGGGCGACCCAGGTTCGAGGCCACCTCAGCCGTGGCGTGATTCGGGAAGAGTTTCCGGAGTTGCTTGATGTCGTCCTTCGACCACATCCCCTTGACAAGTGTCTTCCTTGCCATTTGGCGCCTCCTTTCGACGCACCTGACACCGTAGGTTAAGATATGCCCTGTGATTCTATGGCGCCTCTGACGTCACAATCAAGGACTTTTCTGGACGAAGGGACAAAAATCCGCTCGGCGACACGCGGGACTTCGTCCATCACAATCCGTTACGACACAATCACGGAACGGTTCACCCTGCGAGGCGGAGGCGTTCGGCGCCAGCCTCGAATGTCGCGACGATGGCGTGTGTTGACATCGCGGCAAGACGGATCGATTGTGACATCATGCGCCGACCGGCTCAGTCGAGCGCCTTGCGGGCATTGGGGACGGTCTCCTGGGGCTTGACCTTGTAGGAGGCCTGGAGGATTTTGCCCGCCTCGTCGATCAGAAAGGAGGACCGAATGATCCCTTCGTAGGTCCTGCCGTACATGGATTTCTCTCCCCACGCGCCGTAGGCCTGGGCAACCGCGTGATCGGGATCAGACAACAGGGGAAAGCCCAGTTCGTATCTGTCGTCGAACTCCTTCTGCCTTGATGGAGGGTCGGGACTGATGCCCACGGCGACGGCCCCGGCTTCGGCCAGTTCTTCCATGGCGTCGCGGACGCTGCAGGCCTGGGTCGTGCAACCCGGAGTGTCGGCCTTGGGATAGAAATACAAAAGGAGCTTTCGAGCGCCGAAGTCGGCCAGCGAAACCTCGTGGCCGTCCTGGTCTTTCAATGTGAACGCCGGCGCCGGGTCACCTGCCTTGAGTTGTGCCATAGGAATCTCCATCGTTCGAGGCGATGCGAGCGTCCGCCGGACCGCATCGCCCGGCCCCGCGGTGTCACGATTGCCTGAAAATACGTTGGGATGGCGTGCGGGTTCTCCCTCCCGACTCATTCCCTGGAAAAAACCGGGCTTTCCCCAATGAGGCTCACCTGGTGCGCTCCGGGAGATCCTGCCTTACCAGTCCGTCGCGATTCGGATGGTGTCCCCGTCGTCGACCAGCTCGAAGAGGCGGGCCCGCTCATCGGGACCGCGGTTGGGGCTGTGCAGCAGAAGCATCAGGATTCCATCGAACGTCGTGAAGATCATCCCGTGCCCACCGTCCTTTCGGAACAAAGGCGTGGGCATGTGGACCCAGGGGCCTTGGACTCGACCGGACTGCGAGGCGGCGATGCCCGTGGTGTATCCGGTGTCGGTGAAGCTGGACCAGATCATCAGCAGTCTGCCTGTCCGGGTCCGATAGAGAAAGGGGCCATCGGTAACGTACCGGTCGCGGCCCTCCGGCGTCCAAGGCGCCTCACTGGCCTTGAACAGCGTGACGGGCGGCCCCACGACGTCGGACAGATCGTCCTTGAGCCGAATCAGCTCGATCGTGCCGTCCCTGATCTGCACCCATTCATGACAATACACCATGTACGTCACACCCTCCTCGACCCAGAGGGTCCCGTCCAAGGCCATGATGTTGGGGTCGGTGTGCGATCGATTGGCGAATGGCCCAAATGGCCCCATCGGCGAATCGGCAACGAGCACCTGCGTGCCCCGTTCGGTTTTGTCGGGCCAGTCGGGCCAGGGCTCATCGATTAGCCTTCGACTGCCGTTCATGGTGGCGAACAGGTAGTATTTGCCCCTGTACGGGTGCATCTCGGGGGCCCAGATGTGGCCTTGCGCCCAGAAGTCGGGGCCGATCTCGAATATCGGGTACGGCCCAGTCCACGTCCGCAGGTCCTTGCTTCTCAGCACGGACACCGTGTTGGCCCTCAGCCCGACAGGTCTCACCGAGGACGTGACCAGATAGTAGGTCTGCGTCGGCGGATCGGGCAGGATATACGGATCGCGCAAGCGCGTCTCGGCCAGTGTGAATGTTCGGGTCTCCTGCGCCGCCGAGACGGTCAGGCAGGACAGAATCACAACGGCGTGGAGGACGGTTCCCATTGTTGTGGCCCCCTATGTCATTCAGTGGTGAACCCATGCTTTCCACGTGCAAGCATACTGGCGGCTCCCGGCCGATTCAAGCGCCTTCCTCCCGCCGCGTTGAGGGGGGGTGCACTGCACGTTTGTGGGTAGAATAATCGGGCCCTTCTTGTAGGATCGAAGGATTTCAAGAGATTCCAGGAACCTGCAAAGGAAGGGCCCAATCATGGATAACCGAATTCTCGATCAAT
>Ga0334890_1001150_pt1 | contig 37789 bp, 31 predicted proteins | sample GraSluR1_MG_3_FD_207220 | JGI IMG/M metagenome (GOLD analysis project Ga0334890, IMG submission 207220) | Sludge microbial communities from methane-producing bioreactor in Wageningen University, Netherlands - Granular Sludge_31_08-R1 | ecosystem: Engineered > Bioreactor > Anaerobic >... | reverse complement strand
CTCAGGACCCTTGCTACCTCTGCGGGCAACCTTCGCTTTGCGGCGGCGGCCTCGGCCCTTTCGGCAGTCGTGCTGACCTTTGCGGCAGGAGTGCCCCTGGTCCCTTCTCTTCTCGCCACTGCCGGAGTCTGGATAACGGTTGTAATGGCAGCGACCATAACGGGGCAGACAGGGATAGATCCCATGGAAATATTCGGGATACTGGTGCTTCTCGCGGTCAGAAGCCTTTGGGATATAGGGGGACAGGAAGCCTTTCTGGTTACCGTTGTCGTTGCTGTAGCTACCGGTCTTGCCGGTGATGCCATGCAGGATTTCAGGGCCGGGGCTATCCTCGGAACGGACCACAGGGCCCAGCTGGTCAGCGAGGCCGTCGGCGGCATTTCCGGTGCCGTGGCAGCGGCCTTTACTATTTTTCTTATTAGGGAGGCCTTCGGCGCGATGGGACCCGGGACCGATCTGGCTGCTCCCCAGGCTTTTGCGGTCAAGAGCATGATAGAAGGACTACCAGACAGGGGGGCCTTCATTCTTGGCCTTCTTTCCGGACTTTTTCTTACAGTGGCGGGAGTGCCGTGCATGACGGTAGGTATAGGGATGTACCTGCCTGTAGCAATTTCTCTTGCCGCTGGAGCCGGAGGGCTGTCACGGTTTCTTGCGAACAGGTTCTTTCCCGGTTCGGGCGAAAGATTTTCCCTTGTCGCTTCCGGATTTCTTGGCGGAGAGGGTATAGCCGGAGTTCTTTACGCCATCTGGAAGGTTGCGACTCTGGGATAGGGAGGTTATTCAAGTGTGGCGGATAGGTCATGCTCAGGATCACGAAAAAGGGACCGGATGCACTGTCCTGCTTTTTCCTGAAGGGGCGTGCGCGTCCTGTGATGTGAGAGGCGGAGCCCCGGGAACAAGGGAGACGGATCTTCTAGCCCCGGAGTGTCTTGTCGACAGGATAACAGCGATAGTCCTTTCTGGCGGGAGCGCGAGGGGGCTTTCTTCGGCCGATGGAGTAATGCGTTATTGCGAGGAAAAGGGGTGGGGATTCGATACCGGGTTCGGAATAGTGCCGATCGTTCCCGCCGCCTGTCTTTTTGATCTTCCATGTGGGGAGAGTGGAGCCTGGCCGGATATTTTCATGGGGCGCGAGGCCTGCCTTTCTGCCAGAGGGCTCGATGAAAGCCCCATGGGCAATGTGGGGGCCGGAACGGGGGCCACAGTCGGGAAATACGTCGGACTTGACAAGGCGATGAAATCCGGGTTTGGATGGAGCAAAAAGACATCGGGATCCCTGGAGGTATCGGCAGTAGTGGCAGTCAATGCTTTCGGTGCTATCAGGGGCACATCCGGGAATTTCATTGCCGGAGCGGTTGACGAGGGCAGGATCATTGACCCCTGCTCCCTTTTCGAAAAAGGCGGGATCTGGAGCGGGTGGGGCAAAAACACCACCATTGGGGCCATAGTTACAAATGCCTCCCTCGACAAGGCCCAGTGCAGGAGAGTGGCGATAATGGGTCAGACTGGCCTTGGAGCCACCATATTCCCCGTCAACTCTCCCTTTGACGGCGATACGGTTTTCTGCGCCGCGACATCTGAGACCCATGCCGAGATGATCCTCGTCGGTGCCCTCGCCGCCGATGCTATGGCAGAGGCTGTCCGGAACGCAGTGACCGGGACCAGGTCGGCTTTCGGTTTGCCCGCAACAGTCGATCTCGAAGAAACAAATTCCGTAAACAATAGGTAAGCCAGCGGATACGCGTTTCCCTGTTACAGGAGAAGATCAATTGCGGCAGGGGCTTTTTCCTGAGAGCCTATCCTTCATTCGGAGGTGTCCCAATGACTATCAGAGTGATCCTGGCAGATGACCACCCGCTGACCCGCAAGGGCCTGAAGGACTACATAGAAAAAGAATCTGACCTTGATCTTGTAGGGGAAGCCTCCGATGGCACGGGGGCCTGGGAACTGATCGGCAAGGAACTTCCCGATGTGGCCCTTCTGGACATAAGGATGCCGGGAGAGAACGGAGTCTCCCTTGCCAGGAGGATCAGGGATTCGGGCCTCAAGGTCATACCGGTCATGCTGACTTCCTTTGATTCCCAACAGTATGTTATTGCTTCCCTGCGGGCGGGGGCCAGGGGGTATATCCTGAAAACGGTAACTCCTGATGAACTGTCAAGGGCGATAAGGATAGTGGCGAAAGGCGGACTCTATCTCGATGGAGAGGTCGCCCGGAGCATGGAGGAGAGCGACTCCGCCTTTGAATCGCTTTCGGCCAGGGAAAGGGAGGTCCTCCTTTATGCGGCAAGGGGACTTTCCAGCAAGGAGATCGCCCGTGACCTCATAATCAGCGAACGGACCGTCCAGACCCATCTCGGGTCGATCTACGACAAGCTTGGTGCCAGGAACAAGACCGAGGCAATGCTGCTTGCCCTGAAATACGGCGTAGTGGCTCTTGAGGAACTAATTGAATGAGGAGACATCTCCTCATTTTTCTGACACTTGTAATAATGATCCCCTCATTTTCGGCCCTTCTTATAGGGGGGATCGGCCTTGTCCAGCATGAGAGGACAATGGAAAGGGTGGCCAGGTCCTATGTGCAGGATATGGCCGAAAGCGTTGCCTCCAGAATAGAGATGGGCTGGAACAGGACCAGGACCTCTCCTCTGAGCGACCGGGAGAGATTCCTTCGCCTCAGGCAGATAACATGGGGTCTTTCCATCCCCGGATGGATGGCCGTAGTTGATGTCCACGGCAATATTCTTCTTTCCTCCTCGGGAGCCGAGGTGCTTCCTCTCATCTGGGACAGGGGAATTCCTGTAGGTTCAGCCATGGAGGTCGACGCAAAAGACGGAGACAGGTATACCCTTGCCGCCTACCCGGCAGGGGAGACGGGATGGTACGTAGTGATCGCCGTATCCTGGGACAAACTTCTCGGCCCCATGCTGAGATTCAGCAGGTGGCCGGTAATGGTGGGTCTGATAGGCCTTCTGGGTCTTGTTTCTGTCTTTGCTCTCTGGAAGTGGCTCGTTGCTCCCCTGCGTATCCTGGGGAACGAGGTATCCTCTTTGCAATGGGGGCGTGATATGCCTGTGGCCGACCACCCCGGCGCTGTTTTCGAAATAAGACGTCTCCGGCAGGTTCTGCATCAGCTGGCGAGCTCCGCTGTAGACAGGGCAGAACTGGTTAAAAGATATGTTGGAGATCTTGTGAGGGTTCAGGAGGAGGAGCGTTCCCGTATCGCCAGGGAGATCCATGATGGGCCCTTACAGGATGTCACTGCGCTGATCCACCAGATCAGGCTGGCCCTTATGGAGTCATTGCCCGATGGTCGCGACAGGGAACACCTTGATAATGCGGAGGAGGGTGCCCGCCACGCTGTCAGGGAGATGAGATCCCTGTGTGATGAACTATCCCCGCCATGGCTGGATCTGGGACTTGGGCAGGCCCTCGAGGAACTGGGGGAAAGGCTTTCAAGATACCTGCAGGTTGAGATCGTCGTAGAGGTGGACTGTTGCGAGGATCTTCCCCCCGAGGTCACTCTGGCCTTTTTCAGGGTAGTTCAGGAAGCGGTACACAACTCCGCCCGCCACGGCAAGGCTTCCCGTGTAGCGGTATCGCTGGGTAAGGCTGAAGACGGGGTGATACTGGATATAGAGGACAATGGAACCGGATTCGACGCCAACGTCAACTACGAGGAACTCAGGGTCAGGGGGCACAGGGGTCTCGCCAACATGGCCGAAAGAATGACCCTCATAGGCGGAACCCTTCTGGTTGAAAAGGGAAGAGAAGGGGGCACCAGGGTGAGGTGCATGCTGCCAGTTACTTCCGTTTCTGTCTGAAGTACCCTCCCCATACCCCCCTGACATCGGAAGTAAAGAGAAATCCTTTGGTGCCAACGATCCGGGCCACGTGGTTGATATCATTTCTCTGGCAGATCACCTTCAGTATCAGTCTTTCTCCTGTCTTGCCGGAGCCCGAAACAACGGTGGTGCCGTAGCCTTCTTCACGGAGGAGGTCAACTATCCCGAAGATCTCCTCAGTTACGGGGGCCACGACCTCCACAAGAACAAAAGAGCTGAGAATTCGCTCTTCCAGAGATGCTCCCAGGTAACTGCCTACGGCGAAACCGCCGGCATAGGCAAGGAGTTGAAGGGGTCCTGTTATGCCTTCCTGGAGGACATATCCAAGGGCAATAATATAAACGGCAGATTCGAAAAAGGCTGTTATTCCGGCCTGCATCTTTTTACCCCTGACCAGAAGGAGAATCCTGAAAGTTCCAAGAGAAACGTCCAGAAGCCTGGCGGCAAATATAAGAAGTGCACCGAATGGATCCATGTGAAAGACCTCCCTTTGGATACTGGGAATTTGCTCATGCCGGTACCATCCCGTCATGAGATTCTAGTATAGAATGTAAGCAATTGAAAGAAAAATCGAAAGGGGGGGAGCCCCCCCAGGGGGCAAACTGATGAGACTTCGTGTTCTTGGAGCGGCCGGAGAGGTTACCGGCTCCAGTTATATTCTCGAGGCAGGACCGTCAAGGATAATCGTAGATTTCGGGCTTCACCAGGGAGGTAACGAAGGAAAGAACAGCGAGCCCCTGGAGTTCGATCCCAAAAGCGTCGACGCTGTTCTTTTGACCCATGCTCATCTCGATCACACGGGAAGGGTGCCCCTTCTTGTAAAAAAAGGTTTCAGCGGAAAGGTTATTGCTACGGCTCCCACGGTGGAGCTTACGGATGTCATCTGGGCCGACTCGGCCAAGATCCAGAAGGAGGATGCCGAGTGGAAAAGCCGGAAGAACAGCAGGAAAGGACTTCCCCCCGAGGAACCCCTTTATGACGATGATGATGTAGAGAAGGCAGTCAAGATGCTTGTGCCGGTGACCTACGACGAGATAATTGAGCCGGCTCCCGGTTTCAAGGTAAGGTTCAGGGATGCCGGTCATATTCTCGGCAGTTCCAACCTGGAGATATGGATGAACGATAACGGGGAGGAGATCAAGATCGTCTTTTCTGGTGATCTTGGCCCCCAGAAAACCGTCATGGAGAGGAACCCATCGGTCATAGAGGATGCAGATTACGTGGTCATCGAATCCACCTACGGCAACAGAGAGCACAGGACAAACGAGGAAAGCCGCCAGGAGTTCCGGGAAGCGATGAAGGAAATGCTCAGTGACAAAGGCAAGGTTCTGATCCCGACCTTTGTTGTTGACAGGGCCCAGAGAGTTCTTTACGAACTGATGCTCATGCAGATCGAGGGAATACTTCCCTCGAATGTTCCAATTTATTTTGATTCCCCTATGGGAGAGAAAGCTACAGAAACCTACAGGAAATATCAGTCTCTTCTCTCCTCAGAGATCCAGGCGCAGGTCCGAAACGGCAACGATCCCTTCTCTCCCGAGAACCTCTCCATTGTTTCCGGGATAGAGGAATCCAAAAAAATAAACCAGATAGGGCAGGCTGTTGTCCTGGCCGGTAGCGGAATGTGCAACGGGGGACGAATTGTTCACCATCTGAAAAACAACCTTTTCAAACCAGAAACGGACGTGGTCTTTGTGGGATACCAGGCCCGCGGGACCCTTGGAAGGCGTTTGGTAGAAGGGGAAAAGGTAGTAAGGGTGGCCGGCGAGGAGGTCGCGGTAAAGGCAAAACTTCACACCATCAACGGGTTTTCCGCCCACGCGGACAGACGTGACCTCCTTGCATGGGCGAAAAATTTCCAGACAGAACCGACCTTTTTTGTCACCCACGGCGAAAAGGAATCATCCGAGGCCTTTGCCCAGGCCCTGAGAGAGAACGGGATGCGTTCTGTCGTGCCATCGGCAGGAAGCGAATACGATCTCGTAAAGACAAAAGAAGAACATAAAATTGAGGAGATCGCCCCTGCGGAAAAAATCCCCGTTGCAGTCACGGGACCCTGCAAGGGCCTGAAGCCGGTCGAGGCGGTCCTGTGTGATATTGTGACTATAGCGGCCGAACTTAGGGAAGAAGGCTTCTATCTTTCTGAAGATGAGGCGATGTCTCTGGCAACTTCCGCAAGGACACTTCTTAAAACCCTTGGTTCGGGGAAAAGATCCGGTGAAAAAGCCCCCTCCGGGGCCAGGTGATCAGGTGAACAGTTCTTTATTGCTGTGCTAGAATACGGGATATCTTTTTTCGGGGAGAGTTCAAACTGAATGAAAAAAACATTTTTCAGAAGGGCGTTGATATTTTTACTGGCTTTTGTCTTTGCCAAAGCCGCATCAATGGCTTTCCCGGTTTCGAGAGCGTCGGCGGAGCCTCTGGATTTCGAGTCCGCCTGGAAGGTCATCAGGGAACATAACCCGGGACTGAAGGCAGCCCGCAATACTGTTGATGCCGCCTATGCCTCGCTGAAACTTTCGGGGGTCCAGACAAGGGTTACGGCGTCACTATCAGGGACCGGCACCAAAGAGGAGGGGGACAGGGCCTCCTCCAGCGCTGGGGCTTCCCTTTCTTACAGTACAAGTCTTTATGGAAGGGAAAGTGCCCTTGTCTCAGCGGAGAGGTCTGCCCTGCGTGAGGCCGAAGCGGCCTTCGCCGCGAGAGAGCTTGGTCTTTACTATCAGACAGCGCTCTCTTTCTGGGGAGCAGCTGCCGGGGAGGCATCGGTAATGGCGGCTCGGGAGGAGATATCCAGAAGAGAGGCTTTTCTGAATGACGCCAGGCTAAGATTCCAGCAGGGAATGGTGCCTGAACTGGACGTAATGCGGGCGGAGAGCGCGTTGGCCGAGGCACGCCACTCGCTGGCCCTCAGCGAGGCTTCCCGATCCGGTTTCGAGGCAATGCTGAAGGGCCTTGCAGGCTGGAAGGAGATATCACCGGCGGAGGGCCTTTTTGATTCAGAACTCGATACAGGCTCAAGAAATACGCCACCTGATTTCAAGAATACGGCAGACAATCATCCCTCGGTTCTCAAGGCGAAATGGTCCATTGAGAGGGCAGAATCGCTTTTGAAGGTTGCCAGGCTTACAGGTCTTCCCATTCTGTCTCTGACGGCCACTAAAACCCTGGTTACTGACGGGGGTGCTTCTGCGCAGTACACACAGGACGACTGGTGGGGAAGAGCAACACTTACGATCCCGGTCATGGATGGGGGACAGGCTAAATGGTCGGTGGAAAAGGCTGAGGCCGGGCTGGCCGCGGCCGAATCCGCCCTTGGATCGGCAAGGGCAGAGGTGATGATGAGCCTCTTCACAGCCTGGGAAGATTACATTGCGGCAAAAAAAGGCCTTGATGCAGAAAAGGCACGGTTTGAACTGGTGTCGAAAGAGAGAGAAGTAGTCCTCCTTCGCTACAGGGAGGGGCTGGCGAACCAGATAGAGGTACTTGATGCCCAGACCCGTTTCACGGGCTCTCTTGCGTCACTGATAAACGCCAGGAGAGGGCTCCTTGTCGCGGAAGCAGCTCTTGCCTCTGCGGAAGGAAGGATACCCGGGGAGGAATCGAATTGAACGTGGAAAACAGATCATTCAGATGGATATGGTTACTGGTTCTCGTCGGCCTTGTCGCGTTCGCTTCCTGGCGTATCTTTTTCAGACCGGCTCCTGAGCCACCTGCAAGCGTTGCGGAGATAAGGTCCCGGGAAGGAACCCCTGTAACCGTATTCAGGTCAGAACTTCTTCCCTGGGAGCACTGGGCAACCTTCTATGGCAAGGCTGTATCAGCCACGGAGGTCAGTATCGCAGCCGAGAGACAGGAGTATGTCTCTTCGGTTTCCGTGGACGTCGGAGAAAGTGTCAGCAAAGGGCAGGTTCTGGCTACCCTGGACAGCAGGATCGCCAGAGAAAGACTTGGGGCACAGGAAGCTGTCGCAATAGAGATGGAGAGCAAGTACAATCGCCTCAAGGCGTTGCAGGCGGCCGGAGGAGCCAGCGCGCAAGAGGTCGAATCAGCTTTTTCCGCAGCCCAGAACGCCAGGGCCGGGCTGAAGGATCTCCAGACATCTTTCTCGCGCCTGACAATAACGTCACCAATTTCGGGTGTAGTTACAACCAGGAACGTAGAGAAGGGTAACCTCGTTTCGCCCGGCCAGATCCTTTTCCGGGTCGCCGATCTTGCGTCGATAGACATAGTTCTTGATGTAGCTCCTGGAGATGTGGGAAGGATAACATCCGAAATGCCTTCGCGGTTCAGGACCCCGACAGGATGGGTCTATTCGAAAATAAAAAGGATCGAGCCCGTGGCGGATCCGGCGACGGGGCTCTTCAGCATTGTCCTTTCTGCCCCTTCCGGTTCCGGAATAAGCGCGGGGCAGACCATCGAGGCCCAGATTCGTGATGAAAGGGTGACTGCGGCCCTGATGGTCCCTTACGAAGCGATAAGGCAGCTCGGAGGAGACCGTGTTGTTGTTTATGTTCTTTCGGAAGAAGGGACCGCTATCGAAAAAGATGTCTCTGTCGGGAACACCTTCAACGGCAAGGCAAGGATCCTCTCGGGCCTTGACCAGGGGGACAGGGTAATAGTCAAGGGAGCCGACAGACTTTTCCCCAACGCCAGGGTCTGGGTCCAGGAGGAGTAACAGATGAACCTCATAGGGAATTCGGTTAGAAGACCGGTACTTACCACGGTCATAATGACCATCCTTGTTCTTCTCGGACTTTATTCCTTCTACCAGCTTGGCGTCGCTCTTCTGCCCAAGATAGATATTCCTGTAGTAATTGTAAGGGTTCCCTACCGTGGGGCCGGGCCGCTGGAGGTCGAGAGGCTGGTCGTTCAGCCTATAGAGGACGCCGTCGCTGCAGTGGAAGGCGTCAAGGAGATCAACGGTTACGCCCTGGAGGGAACAGGTTTCGTAGTCGCCGTATTGACCTATGAAACGGATATAACACAGGCGACCCTGGATATTTCGACGCGGATCAAGGCGATCGCGGGAATCCTTCCCGATGAAGCCGAAGAGCCCGTCGTGGAGAAGTTCGACATTACCGCGCAACCATTCATGATGATAGTGGCAAAGAGCGATCTTCCCTCTTTCCAGGTCAGGGACATTGTCGACGACCAGATCGCCAGGAGACTTACACAGATAACGGGGATGGCGAATATCGACATTATCGGGGGAAGAACCAGGGAGATACACCTTGACGTAAACCCGAAGGACCTTATTGCCCATGACCTGAGTCTGAGCAGGCTCGCCTCCCTGGTAAGGGGGGCCAACTTCAACTCCCCCTCGGGCAGCATATCCCTGGGTGACAAGGAAACTTCCATAAGGATCGTGGGGGAACCGGAAAAGTCCTCCCAAATCGGTGATATAGGTATCCCTCTCGGAAATGGACGGGTTGTCAGGCTGGGAAATGTGGCCCGGATCGTCGACGGCCTTGCCGAGGAGAGAAGCCGTGCCCGTTACGATGGCAGGGAATCGATACTTATGGAGCTTATCGCTCGCCCCAATGCCAATATCGTGACACTCTCAAAAGAGGTTAGGGCCCAGCTCGACCAGGTAATGCCCTCTCTCAGGGGAAGTATCGATGTAAAGATTGTATACGACTCAAGCGAATTTGTTGACAAATCAGTGAAAAACGTAATAAGGGACATGATCATCGGAACTCTTCTGACGGCCCTGGTCATATTCCTGTTTTTGCGCCAGTTCGGATCTACGCTGGCCGTAGCGATATCCATGCCTACCTCGATTATTGCCACTTTCATCCCCATGTTCTTTTTTGACTTTACTCTCAATGTCATGAGCACCCTGGGTCTCGCCATATCCGTCGGGGTACTGGTTAACAACGCCATACTGGTCCTTGAGAACATCTACCGTTACAGGGAACTTGGTATGGACCCGATAACAGCCTCGGAGGAAGGTACAAGGGAGATATCCCTGGCTGTTCTTTCTACAACCGCGACCAACCTGGGGGTCTTTATTCCGATAGCCTTCATGGGAGGGATAGTTGGGCAGTTCTTCAACCAGTTTGCCCTGACCGTCGTCTTTTCGACACTCTTCTCTCTCTGGGGGGCCTTCACCGTGACTCCCATGGCAGCGGCAAGGCTCGGTGGAAGCGACCTCCATATATCGCCAGTTACCAAAAGAGTTACAGCCTGGTGGCAGTGGATATACAGGGAAGTCGAACTCTTCCACCATATCTACGTGGAAAAGGCAGTGAAGCACCCGTGGATCACCATAGGTTTTTTCTCCCTGCTCTTTGCAGGTTCGGTGATGCTGGTACCCAGGGTGGGATTTGAGTTCTTCCCAAGGGTTGACGAAGGTGTTATCCGTATCGAGATAGAGCTTTCGAGCACTGCCTCTATAGAGGCCACGGACAGCGCCCTGCTAAGGGTCGAGGGTTTCCTCAGGGAACAGCCCTATGTCAGATCGGTAAGTTCCACCGTTGGTGGTGGAAGGCTTTCGGGGATCAACAGCGGAAGGGTAAACGTCTACCTTGTGGATGAAGGGGAACGCGAGAGTGGCTTCAGTATAGCCTCGGAACTTCGGAAAGAGTTCGCGTCGCTGCCCGATGCCGATGTAGTTGTCAATGTCGCCTCCGGACAGGGAGGACAACGGGGCAAACCCGTCCAGATAACCATCGCGGGACCGGATCTCGATGTCCTGAACGAGATATCCCGGGAATTCATAGGGAAGATAAGGGATATTCCCGGACTCGTCGATCTGGACACCGACTGGAAAGTCGGGCGCTTTGAACTTAGGCTTACCCCCGATCATTACAGGCTCTCGTCAATGGGAGTGACCCTTTCCGGTGTTGCCGAGGAACTTCGGGGGTACATGAGCGGCATAAAGGCCGGAGTCTACAGGGAACAGGGCTTCGAGTACGATATCCTGGTGAAACTCTCGAAAGAGTGGACCGAATCCGCATCAATGGTTCCATCTCTCCCCATGTGGACCCCCAGGGGGTTCGTGCCTGTGGGAGAACTAACTGATGTCTCTTTCGATGTATCTCCCACGGCAATTTACAGGCTGGACAGGCAGAGAAAGGTAAGCGTAGTCGCCGATGTCGCGGGCAAGACCGTGGGAGAGGTATTCAGGGAGATCAGTCCCAGGATGAGGGAAATTGAACTTCCTCCGGGATACCGTTTTATTCTTGAAGGAGAGATTCAGAGTATCCAGGAGAACTTCCAGAAGATGATAACTGCCTTTGGCATGGCCCTGATACTGACTTTTCTGATGATCGCGGGTATCCTTGAGTCATACCTTTTCTCCTTTGTCATAATGATGACGGTCCCTCTTTCCATCATAGGGGTCATTCCAACCCTCATAATGACGGGAACGTCCCTTTCGGTCTACGGTTTGCTGGGTCTGGTTATGATCGTGGGACTCGTTGTCAACAATGCTATCGTAGTAGTCGATTATGCGGAGGTCCTTAGAAAGAAGGGGCACAATGCTGTTGAAGCGGTAATAGAAGCCTGTAGAGTCAGGTTCCGGCCGATAATCATGGCAGACGTTACGACCCTGCTGGCCATGTTGCCGCTGGCGCTGGGTCTCGGAGCGGGAGGGCAGTACAGGGCTCCCCTTGCCATCGTCCTTATCGGCGGTCTCTTCGCGGGGGGCACCATGGCCGTTTTTCTGATCCCGCCGATCTACAGGCTCGTGTGGGACCTCAAGGGAAAATTCCAGAGGGGGGATAAAGATGCGTAAGGGACTTTATTTCTGGTTCTCCGTCGCCGTAGCGGCGGCAATAGTAGGTGGTACGGCCTATTTTCTTGGCAGGGTGCCCGAAAAGACCGCAGATGTCGCAAGGGCAATACCTGTCATAAACATGGACTCTCCCAGGATGTATATTCTTGCCCAAAAGGGACAGGTGGAACCGGGATTCCCCGAAAAACTTGCCGGGAACATTGATGAAAGCGCCAGGCCATATCTCAGGGCGGTAGATGACCTGCTTCCACTTTTTTCTTTTGCCGAAGAGTCGGCTGCCCTGGTTGCCTGGGAATCCAACGAGGCCCTGTTTTACGGTTCTTTCCTTGTCCCGCCTGATGTGGCAAAGGATATCGGATCCGGAAAACTTCCCGATCTCTGGATGCAGCACTCAACCGGGCTGGCCCTTGGCCCCTCTCCAAGGGAAGGGTTTCAGCAGCTTTCTGCAGGGCAAGGGCAGATAACGCTTACACTCCTCGCGGAAGGCAACATGCTTCTTGTCTCTTCCTCCCCGGAGGGCGTTGAAAAAATGACGGCTGTTTTAAAGGGAGAAGAGAAACACTTTGAGCCCCGTCTTGAACTGGAAGGCTCCTGGCCGGCCCATGTCAGGATCTTCGATGGCGGTCTCATTTCCCAGGCAGTCGCCATGAGGGGAGAAAAGGCACCCGAGACTCCCATCGATGCCGAGATAGCCTGGAAAGTCAAGGGTGACAGCGGAGATATGGCGTGGAATGTTTCCGGGGCCAGTGAATGGATCCCCGAGGATGTCCTCTCCAGGCTCAAGCCCGTCGAATGGAAGAAAGAGATCGTCTTGCCCGACCCTCTGATTATGGCTGCCGGTTTATCGGTCCCGGAGGGGCTCGAAACCATCGATGCCGACCAGTTTGAGATACCGGGATGGATGAAGGATGCTGGTATGGACAGGAATAGTCTAAATAAATTGCTCTCAGGTCCCCTCCTTTTGACCGTTGGCGGGCAGAGCAGGGCTTTCCTTTTCTCTCTTCCTGGATTTCTGGTTCAGTTGCCAGGGCGTGGTGTTTCAGGTGAAAAATGGGTGGAGAGTATCTGGAATACAAAATGGGGAGGATTCGGTCTCTCGCCAAAAACAGTCGCCGGCTTTACTCATGGGGGTATGATCAACATGCCTGTCACTGTTGTGGCCGCCGCAAGAGATGACCTTGCCGTTGCAGGGATCATCTCCTCTTCAAGCCTTGGAAAACTATCCTCTCCTGCGGGATCTATACTTCCTCCTGGCGAAAAGGCACTTTTCTGGTTCTACGCTGATTTCCCCCGCGGGGCCGAAGCACTGGAGCAACTGGCCAAGGTGGGAGGTCTTGCCGGCAAACTCGGTATCGAGGGAGGCAAGGATGTAGAAGAACTGCTTGAGATGGCAAGGGAAATGAGGTCTCTTGGGGAGGTAACCCTTATCTTTAACGATCCTGAGTCCGGCAGAGGAAGCTGGAAGGGCGCCTCACCGCTTGAATAAATATCAGCAATAAATCATACAGATCTGGGAGGAATATAAATGTCAGTGAACCCTCTTGCCATAATGATGGAACGGGGCTGCGTCGAGTGGTGCAGCCACCCCGAGGAACTGCGATTTCTTTTCGACAATGAAATGGTCACCGGTTACATAGGTTTTGATCCCACTGCCGACAGCCTGCACGTTGGGCATCTCATCCCCCTTATGGGGCTTTCGTGGATGCAGAGGTCGGGGCACAGGCCCATTGCGATAGCAGGCGGTGGAACGGGACTGATCGGGGATCCTTCGGGCAAGAGCAAGGAGAGAAATCTTCTTACCCTGGAGCAGGTCGATCTCAATCTTGTTACGGTCAGGGGACAACTCGAAAGGTTTCTGGATTTTGACTGCGGCAGCAATTCTGCCCTGATAATCAACAACTACGACTGGCTTGGAAAGCAGTCTCTTATCGAGTTTCTGAGAGATACGGGCAAACACTTCAGCGTTAATTACATGGTCGCCCGGGAATATGTGAAAACCCGACTCGATGACCCGGAGAAGTCCATTTCCTATACGGAATTTTCCTACATGCTTCTTCAGGCATTTGATTTTTGTCACCTCTTTGAGAACTTCGACTGCAAACTTCAGATGGGCGGGAACGACCAGCAGGGGAACATTATCGCGGGTATAGATCTTATCAGGAAAAAGGCAGGGGGGCAGGCATACGGGACAACATACCCTCTTCTGCTCAGTGCGTCGGGGCAGAAATTCGGAAAAACCGAGGGCGGTACCGTCTGGCTTGCGCCCGAAAGAACTTCTCCCTACCGGTTCTACCAGTTCTGGATCAACTCCGATGACAGGGATGTGGAAAAACTCCTTAAACTCTTTACCTTCCTTTCCCTTGAGGAAGTTCAGGATATCATGGATTCTCACATGGCAGCCCCACAGCACAGGGAGGCCCAGAGAAGACTTGCCATGGAGGTCACCTCCACCGTCCATGGAAAAGATGCGGCGAAATCTGCCGAGAGGGCCAGCGCCATTCTTTTTGGCGGCAGCTTCGAACCCTCGGATCTTACTCCCGAGATGCTTTCCATCCTCATGAGCGAGGTCCCGACGGGTATCTTCGGGGAAAAGGATCTTCCATCTCCGGTAGACATACTTTCCGCCTGTGGAGCCTGCGCGAGCAAAAGTGAGGCGAGGCGACTGATCCAGGGAGGAGGGGTCTACCTCAACGGGAAAAGGCTGGACCAGGATTCCCAGGTTGGATCGGCGGATCTCCTCGAGGGAAAACACATCTTTTTCAGGTTGGGAAAGAAAAGATTTTTTGCCGCGACCAGGGCATGATTGCATAAAATGTCCTTTCAGGCGGATCTCCTCGACGGAATTAGAAAATGGATAAGACCCGGGTGGCGTTCTTCCCTGGTGACACGTGTTGTCTATGTCCTTCTTTTGATCGTAAGGCCAAGGAGAGGGGTTGCCCTCGAGAACATGAAGATCGCTTTCCCGGCATCGACCACCAGGTGGAGAAGCAAGAACCTCTCCCGGGTCTATTTCCATTTTGCGTCTATACTGTCGGAATACCTGGTCGTCCAGAACGGTCCGGAGCAGGTAGTGGAGTGGTTCAAGGAGACCAGGGGCATGGAACTCCTGGAGAGGCAGCGAGAGGAAGGGAAAGGCGCGGTCCTTCTGATGTCCCATTTTGGGAACTGGGAACTGATGGCCGCGTTTCTGGTACAGAGAGGGTTTCAGATCTACGGGGTGATACAGAACCCCGTGGACCCGGGGCTCGCCGCGCTGATTGAAAGATACAGAAAAAACATAGGGGGCAAACCCATCCCCAAACAGTTCATGTTGAGGGATCCCATAAAACGTCTCAGGGAAGGCAACATGGTTGTCGTCGCGGGGGATCAGAACTGGGGTGGGAAAGGTGCCCTCAGGATCCCCTTTTTCGGCAGGGATTGCGGAACGGCAGGTGGACCGGCGGGATTCTCTCTTATAGCAGATGTTCCATTGCTGCCTGCGGTGGCCTTTCGTACGGGGAGTTTCAGTTACAGACTCGAGATAGGACCAGCCATAAAGAAACCCGTGACGGGAACAAGGGACGAAAAAATAATCGAGATGACTGCTGCTGCCTGCAAGTGGAACGAAAGCATTATAGAAAGGGCGCCGGAGCAGTGGCTCTGGATGCACCGGCGCTGGCGGGACTGAAACCCTTCGTCAGGAGGATCCTACTTTTTTTTATCTGAGAACAGGGTACCTCCGACGGAGTAATCTTCTGGAGACATCTCGGAAAGAATTATCCGGACCTGCTCCGGAACCACGTCCAGAGAAGAACATACAGCTCCTGTCATCTCGCTGACCAGTTTCTTTTTCTGCTCTCCCGAACGTCCTTCAAGAAGATGAACCTGGATTATCGGCATCTTGTGATACCTCCTTTGGTAAATGTCTATTTCCCAATACAGAAACTGGAGAAAACCTTTTCCATAAGCGATTCATCGGCGTCAACGCCGATAATTCTTCCAAGGCAGGATCTGGCTTCGGACAGAGTTTCCAGGGCTGTGTCCACCGGAGCCCCCGCCGTCAGAGAATCCATGGTATTTATAACAAGATCGAGAGCCATTGACATTTCAGTGATCTGCCTCTCTGTGGTGTTAAGGTCTTCGTCCATCGAGGTTATTCCCGCAGACGAGAGGACTATAAGGTCCTTGAGGGATTCAATACCCTCACCGGAAACGGTGGAAATGACCCGGACGTCCGCACCGGGAAGGATCTTAATGATATCGGTGACATTTACCGCCTGGGGCAGGTCGGATTTGTTCAGCGCGACCACGTGACATGTGCCCTGGAGGCTCGTCGAGAGAGCGAGGTCGTCGTCGCTCAAAGGTTCACTCCCGTCTATGACCCAGACTCGAATGTCCGACTTTTGTACGGCTTCTCTGGCACGCTCCACACCCTCCTGCTCTGCCGGATCCTTCGGAAGCCTTATACCGGCGGTGTCCACAAGCCGGAGGGGGATACCCTTGTGGGTTATGACCTCTTCGATGATATCCCGGGTCGTTCCGGGCAAAGAAGTAACGATGGATCGGGATTCCTGGAGAAAGGCGTTCATCAGTGAGGATTTCCCGACGTTCGGTCTCCCCGCGATGGCTACTCTCACTCCTTCTCTCAGGAACCGGCCTGATCTTGCCGAGGAGAGCAGTGTCCTGATTTTCTCCCCCGTCTTGGACAGACCTTTGATAAAAAAATCCATCTCCAGGGTGGGAATATCCTCCTCGGGGTAGTCGAGGGAAGCCTCTCCAAGGGCCGAGAGTTCCAGCAATTCCTCGTCTATCTTTTTAACCCTCGCGGAAAGAGAACCCTGAAGACACTTCGCCGCCGACCTCAGAGACCGGTCCGACCTGGCCCTGATGATACCGAGAACCGACTCTGCCTGTGCCAGGTCGATGCGGCCGTTCATGAAGGCCCTTCTGGTAAATTCCCCTGGCAAAGCCATTCTTGCCCCCAGGGAGATGCAGCGTTCGAGGCATCTCCTGGCAGCGACGGTCCCACCGTGGCATTGAATCTCGGCCATTTCTTCCCCGGTGTAGCTCTTGGGTTCCCGGAACCAAACGGCGAGGACCTCGTCTATCTCGGCTCCGTCGTTATCAGTGATGAACCCGTTCCTCATGAAACGGGGCGGGGTTTCCCCAAGAGAAACCCCGCCTCTGAAAAAACCGTCCACAAGATCCCTGGAGCCTTTTCCGGAGACTCGTACGACAGATATTCCGGATTCTCCCCATGCGGTGGATATTGCGGCGATCAGTCCGTTCATTTCGCTCTACTATCCCTCCAGTATCTCTCTTGCCGCTTCTCCAAGCCTCTTTACGCCTTCATCTATGATGTCGGGCTGACAGAAAGTGTAGTTCATCCTGGCGTTGTGTTCTCCGCCTCCGTTGGAAAAGAAGGGTGTGCCCGTCACAAAAGCGACCTTCTTCTCGATGGCCTTGTCAAAAAGGGTCTTTGCGTCGATGTTGGGCATGTCAAGCCAGAAGAAGAATCCGCCTTCGGGTTTGACCCAGGATATCTCCTCAAGAGGCAGGTGCTTCCGGAAACTGGCTTCCATGGCATCCCTTTTGGTCCTGTAGTTGGATATGATCTTGGGCAGGTGTTTGTCCAGGTAACCCATCTTGCAGTATTCATAGACGAGAGCCTGGGTTATCGGGCTGGAACACAGGTCGACAGCCTGTTTGAATACCGTCAGCTTCCGGATAATATCCTTGTTTCCTGTTGCCCAGCCAATTCGCGTTCCCGGTGCCAGGATCTTGGAGAATGATCCTGCATATATGACACCGCCATCTGGATCCATCGAGAAGATAGAGGGGAGGTGTTCACCGTCAAAACGGACATATCCGTAGGGATCGTCCTCGAAGATCGGGATATTGTATTTGTGAGACATCTCGACCAGTTTTTTTCTTCTTTCGATGGTCATGGTGCATCCGCCCGGGTTATGGAAATTGACTATGGTATAGATGAACTTGATGTTCTTGCCCTCGCGACGGGCTTTCTCGATCTTGTCGGGCAACATGTCCACCATCATGCCCTCGTGGTCGGTGGGTATGCCTATGAATCTGGCTCCGTGGTTGTGGAAAGCCGTGAGGGCGGCAAGGTATGACGGGTCTTCGGTAATGACATAATCTCCGGGATCGATCATGGCCCAGCCCATAAGATCCAGAACCTGCTGTGAACCGGTTGTCAGAAGCATTTCGTCAAGGGCTGTTTTCCTGCCCATTCTTGGTGCGGTCCATTCGGACAAAAATTCCTTGAGTTCAGGCAGTCCCTCAGTTGTTCCGTACTGCAAAAGGTTCTTCCCGTCCTTCAGGAGTGCCTCTGCTCCCAGGTGGAACTCCTCCACGGGGAACACGTCGGGGGCCGGCATCCCGCCCGCGAAAGAAATCATTCCCGGCTGCTTGATAACGCTCAGAATTTCCCGGATCGGCGAAGGCCGCACGTTCATGGCCTTGTTGCTGAAGTTCGATTCCCAGACACCGCTCAATTGGATCTCCTCCCTGTCATATGCTCTGCTTGTCCTGGGCTGAATGTCAGGCTAACTCTCTCAAGGCTTCACCCAGCCTCTTAACTCCTGTATCGGTCATTTCCGGAGAGGCGAAGGTGAAACACATCCTGAAGTTGTTGTCCCCACCCGAATCGGTGGGGTAAAAGGCGCTTCCAAGAACGAAGGCGACACCCTTGTCGACGGCCTTTTCCAGAAGCCTGTCCGCGCGGATGCCGGGAGTCGTCATCCAGTAAAAGAACCCGCCTGCCGGTTTCTGCCATGAGATCAGATCGAGGGGCAGATGGGCGTGGAAGGCGGCCTCCATTCTGTCTCTCTTATTGCGGTAATGGTCGATGATCCGCGGCAGGAAGGAGTCCAGGTGCCCTAACTTGCAGTACTCCCAGACCATTGCCTGGACGACAACGCTGGTGCATACGTCTGTTCCCTGCTTGAAGACCGTCATTTTTCGTATAAGGTCCTTGTCTCCCGCGCACCATGCCACCCTCGTGCCGGGAGCAAGGATCTTGGAGAAACTGCAGGCAAAAAGGACAATGCCGTCCCTGTCCATGGAAAAAATTGACGGAATGTCCTCTCCATCGAACCGCACGTATCCGTAGGGGTCGTCCTCCAGAATGAGGATCCCGTACCTTTTGGCGATATCGAGGAGCTTCTTTCTGCGTTCCAGGGACAGGTCGCATCCGAGAGGATTGTGAAAATTGACGATCGTGTATATGAACTTGATCCTGCCGCCTTCGGCAAGGGTTTTTTCTATCAGGTCAGGGAGAAGATCGACCTGCATGCCGTTCTCGTCGCAGGGTACCGTAAGGAACCTTGCCTTGTGGTTTCTCATGGTGCCAGTGGCGCCCAGAAAAGTGGGGTCTTCGCAGACCACATAATCTCCCTCGTCGATCAGGGCCCAGCAGAGGAGGTCGACCACCTGGCTTGAACCGGCGGTAATAAGAATTTCTTCATGCTGCAACTTTCTTCCCATTTTTGGGGCTGTCCATTCGGAAATGAAATCCTTGAGGGGTGGATAGCCCTCGGTTGTGCCATACTGCATAATATCTTTGCCCTCGCGGGTTATTATATTTGCCGCTTCCTGGAATTGTTCGATGGGAAATATCTCGGGGTCGGGCATTCCGCCGGCGAAGGATATCATGCCGGGTTTTCTTACGAGGTGCAGGATCTCCCTGATCGGAGATGGCTTGATGTTCTTTGCGGACCTGCTGAAAAGAGGATCAAAAAAATCGCTCAATGGCTACTCCTCCCTTGATATATGGATGAAAAAAGAGCGGGGAGATCATCCCCGCTCCCATTGTATCCTATCACGCTATCGCCAAGAAGAGCCAGTTATGGATTTTTTCGGGGATACTGTTTCTCAACCGCTTCAGTTGTTGCCTTTACGTGGATCATGCGTCTCTCCGTCGGCGGGTGAGAGTTGAAACCGCTGGGAGATGTTTTGTAGCCTGCCTTTTTCATGCTGTTGAAAGCGTTGTACAGACCCCACGGGTCATAACCGGCCTTTGCCGCGAGATGAACGCCGTAGTCATCGGCCTCGATCTCCTGTTCGCGGCTGAAACCCGCTTCGGCTAGAACTATCCCGGCGCCAAGGACGTCCACCCCTCCGACCTTCTTTTCACCCAGCGCCTTGTAGAGAAGCAGCCAGAGCAGGCTCCGGTTGATTGATTCGTTGTAATGACCCAACTTGATATGCCCGATCTCGTGAGCAAGGACACCGGCCAGTTCATGCTCGTCCTTCAGGGTCTCCAGGAGACCCGTGGTGGCGTGTACCGAATATTTGTTAGCCGAGAAAGAAACCCAGGCATTGGGTTCCTTTTTGTTCTCGATATTGACAGGACCCGCGTCAGTGAGACCGGCGGTGCGGGTGAGGTTGGCCCATATGGGTGTAACGCTCTCCGGACTCAGCGCTGCGAACACGGGAGATGCCGCGAGAGAGACTACCAAGGCTATCAGAGATATCCTCAGAATGATCCTCTTCATTTTATATCCCTCCTCTGGAGGTTTGTAATTATTATAACGATTTTCCTTTATCGCCACAAAATTTCAACCGCAAAAAGGCCTATCTTTGAGTTACTGCCCCGATCCGTAATGGACAACCCGATCAGCAGGGGGTAAGGTTCTAGAGTCTTGATATCTCCAAAATCATGGGGGTGGTCCTGCCTTGAAAGGAAGGCTTGAAATGCTTCGGGAACTGGCGGTCAGGAGCGATACAAAAATGGTCCTTCTGGTAATGGATGGACTTGGCGGTCTCCCGTCGGTGGAGGGTCTCACGGAACTGGAGTCGGCATTTACCCCTAACCTGGACATGGCCGCACTGCGCGGTGAGACGGGGCTGCTCGAGATCGTCGATACGGGTATAACTCCCGGCAGCGGTCCGGGACACCTATCCCTCTTCGGATATGATCCCCGGGATCATTTTATTGGCAGGGGTATTCTGGAGGCGATGGGAACCGGAGCGGAGGTCCTCCCCGGAGAGATATGTGCCCGGGGAAATTATTCAACCTGGGGTGAGGGAGACCTTATCCTGGATCGAAGAGCCGGAAGGATAGACACGGAGTCCAGTTCCTCCATCACCTCTCTCCTTGGCAGGTCCATAAGGGAGATCGATGGAGTTTCGGTAAGATTTTACCCCGGGCTCGAGCACCGGTTCTCGGTGGTGCTTTCCGGAGAAGAGCTTGGCGAGAAGGTAACCGATGCCGACCCCCAGATCGAAGGAAAGCCCATGGTCTGGGCAGAGCCCCTCGACGATTCAGGAAGAAAAACAGCAACTGTAATAAACTCTCTCATTCGGAAGGTGCGCGAGGTCCTTTCGGGCAACGAAAAGGCGAACGGGTGTCTTCTCAGAGGAATATCCGGTACCCCTGATATACCCCTCATTCCGGATCTCTACGGGATAAGGGCAGCGGCCCTTGCCACCTATCCAATGTACCGTGGTTTGGCCAGGATAGTAGGAATGGATGTCGTTGATGCAGGGAAGACAGTAGAATCTCTTTTCCAGTCCCTCAGAAAAAACTGGGATTCTTTCGATTTCTTCTTCGTTCATGTAAAATACACCGACAGTCGCGGCGAGGACGGGGATTTCGAGGCAAAGAAAGAGGTCATAGAAAAAGTGGACACTCTTCTTCCCGACCTCCTGTCACTGGACCCCGATGTTCTGGCCGTAACGGGGGACCACAGTACTCCGGCCATGATGGGTGGCCATTCGTGGCATCCTTCGCCCCTGTTGGTCTGCAGCAGATTTGTCCGGCCCGACACAACATCGCAGTTTGGTGAGAGAAGCTGTTCGCTGGGGAGCCTTGGATTAATGCCGGGCAGTAAACTGATGGGGCTTATGCTTGCTCACGCGGGGCGGCTGGCCAAGTATGGAGCATGAGTGATCCCGTCTGGAACGGTTCCGATTTCTTTATGGGTGACGATGGATCATATTAAGGAGTGTTTTCGTTGACAGAGATCCAGACTTTGACTACATCCCAGCTTAAAAAACTGAACCCCGGGGAACGTTTTAGAATGATCGGGGTGATCCAGCAGATCAAGGGAAGGACAGATAAAAACAATCGTCCTTTCTGGGAAGTGTCACTGATCGATTCGGAGGGTTCTATTGATGCAAAGGTGTGGTCCGACGGGAAATGGTGGGACACCGTAACGGGTGAAAAAATCCCCCTGGAACCGGCATCCTCGGACATACCCGGGCTTTTCATAGGCTCCGTAGCGGGGGCAGTAGGTACTGTTTCCGAATTCCGGGGGAAGCAGCAGTACCAGTTTGTGGAGTTGTATCTTCTGGACCCCAAAAAATATCCCGTAAGCGGATTCATTCAGTCCTCTCCCATGGAACTTGAAAAAATGGAGAAGGAACTCCACGAGATCATCGGATCCTGTGGCACGGTGGTAAGAACATTTCTTGAAAAGGTATTATCGGGAGACCTCTGGGAAAGCTATCGCGATCTTCCGGCGGCAGTATCTCATCATCACGCTTATGTACACGGCCTGCTGGAACACACCCTTTCGGTGACGAAGGGGGCTCTTGCCCTGGGGCAGACCTACAGGGATTCAGGGGTTGACATGGATCTGGATATCGTCGCCGCCGGGGGGCTCCTTCACGACCTTGGTAAGATCGAGTCCTACAGGCTGAACCCCTTTCCGTCCATGACAGTTCCGGGGACCGTCATAGATCATATTGCCCTCGGTTATTCCCTATTCTCAAGGCTTGCCGGAGAATTCGGGCTTGACAAAGAAACTGCTGATGCCATAGGCCACATCCTTGTCAGTCACCATGGCCGAAAGGAATACGGCTCACCGGTACTTCCAGCCACACCGGAAGCAATGGTCGTCTCTTCCGCGGACGAACTGGATTTCATAATGTTCTGCTGGAAAACATTTCCAGAAAGCGGCAACGGAGAACCGTCGATCTCGGACTTCCACCCCTCGGCAGGTCGAAGGTTCTGGCGGAGAAAACCCGCAGAAGAGGGTGGTGTCTGATAATGTCCCAGTCATTCAAGGTTTCGAAGCATGACGATGGGAGAAGGATCGACAGGATCATAAGGAAGATCTGGCCTGATCTTCCTCTTGGAGCGGTGATGAGGGCTTTCAGAAAAGGGCTTGTCCGCCTTGACGGGAAAAAGGTCGAATGCTCTTTGCACGCGGCGGAAGGGCAACTGGTGGATGTCCCCTGGGATGACGAGATCGCTCTCCGTCAGCCGCTTTCATCTGCCAGGAAGGGGCCCGGACCATCCCTCATAGAGATAATCTATGCCGACCGGGATATATGTCTGGTAAACAAGCCTTCCAATCTCCTTTCACAGCCGGACACAAAGGGTGGAGAGAGCGTTATATCGAGGGTGACATCAACGATAGGCTGGAATGACCCGTCATTTTCCCCGGTTCCTGCCCACAGACTGGACAGAAACACATCTGGAGCGATGGTCCTTGCCCTGACGGGTAAAGGACTTCGGTCCCTTCATGAGGCATGGAGAGCAGGAAGAGTCAAAAAAACCTACCTGGCCCTCGTTGCAGGGGATGCCCCCGATGAGGGAGAGATAAATACCCCTATCCTCAAGACAGGGGAAGGGAACATTGCTACAACCGATGGCAAGGAAGGCCTTCCGGCACTGACAAAGTTCCGGAAAATGGACGGCGATGGTACCATGTCGCTTCTTCTCGTCGAACTGCATACCGGCAGACCCCACCAGGCAAGGGTTCACCTGGCTTCCAAAGGATTTCCGGTGATCGGGGATATAAAATACGGAGACAAGAAGAAGAACGATGAGTGGAGAAAAAACGGAGTAGGCAGACCGATGCTCCACTCCAGAAGCATCGAATTTCATGAAATGGACGAACCCCTTGGACATATCTCGGGTAAGAAGTTTCTGGCTGTTCCTCCAGAAGATTTCATGAATGTACTTGCAAGAAAAGGTTGGCGTTTATACGACCGTAGGGTATAATGAGCGAGATAACAGAGAATATTTCTCTACGGGGGGTATATTGATGAGTGATCTTAAACTGGAACTTAGCGAAAAAGCAAGAAACAAGATCAAGGATTCCGGCGGGGAAGGCTTTGTAATAGTAAGAAGACTTGGTGCCGGTTGAGGGGCCCGCAACGCTGCTCTCGTAGAGAGTGGCAAGCCCCCGGCAGAGAATGGATATATTGCCCTTGCAAGTGATGGTGTGACGGTATGGGTGCCTGAGGAGATGCAGTTCCTCGACAACGTTGTCAGGGTCGATCAGACAGGTTTCCTTTGGGCAGCCAATATTGAGGTCATGTCCGCTACATCGATGAAACGCGGTGGCTGCGGAGGGTAGGTCAAGGTAATAAAGGGGCCGGGAGCGTAAAACGCTCCCGGCTTTTTTTGACACGGCTTTTCTCACCACAGTGGACGCAGAGGGTGGTGCCCCGCAGAGAAAACCATCCTTTGCAAAAAACCGGGGTTTGCCCCTTCCGTTTCCCGTTCACACTTTTGCTCTTGCCTTCCCAGTCTCCCGTCTCCAGCCTCCTGACGCCCCTTCGATTCCCGTCTCACTTCTCACGTCTAACCTCTCACGCCCTTGCCTTTGCACACCGTTGACCGTTCACGCCTTTGCTCCTGCTGTCATCCTGAGGAACGAAGTGACGTGAGGATCCGGGTTGTTTTTTTCCGATTCCCGATTCCCGATTCACGATTCACGGCACCTAAACCAGATTTCCGCCGGCGGGCAAAGTGCCCGGAACGTCCGCCTGCTTGCGGATACCGCTTCGCTCTGCTCAGAATGACAAACCCCTGCTCACAGAATGACAAGCCCCCGCTCAGGATGATGCCTCAAGGTCGTTGTGGAAACTACTCGCAAAGGTTTCCCCAGCCAGGTGAGTGTTCCAGATCGGCGAGCATGCCTGGAGAGGAGCGGCAATCTCTCCTGTTTTCATGGGTTTCCATTTGGGCAATCGCCAGATTTTTTCAAGAAGTCTGATCAAAAGCCATCCAGCCGGTACCGTTGTATCTGTCAATTCGAAGAGAGGCCAGGTCAAAATAGAGGAGAATAGTCTCCAGTTTCCCCGATTTGACGGCATCTGCAACGGACGGGAAAGAATCAAGCCGCTGCAGCTGACGGATCCCCCAGGATTTGATTGCTTCCTCGAGAGAGGAGCCGTTACAGCTTTCTGCCCCAAGCCATCTTTTTATGCTGTTTTCTTCGAGGTGTTCAGGGTGAAGAGACGCCTTGACAGCTCCGCAATCTCCGTGGGAAAGGATCACGATCCTTTTAACATGAAGATGATTGATGGCATAATCGATAGCGGAAGCAACAGAGGGCTCTTCGGTACAGCAAAGGTTGCCTATGTTTCTCAGTACAAAAAGTTCCCCGGGGCCGACAGAAAATATTTCCTCCGGGATTATCCGGCTGTCGGAACAGCCTATTACAAGCGTATGCGGATGCTGTCCATTGCAAAGATCCCTATAGAGACCCCTGTCTGCATTATTGAGGAACTGTCTGTAGCCATTAATCAGATTGTCCAAAAATCGCACCCTCCCAGAGCATTTTTTGTTCACAGAGGGAATTATACCAACCCATAGAGTTTTTTGCCGGTATGTTTTTGTTTGTCGAGGTTCATTTGTTTACTCACCTGCAAGGTCTGAACACCCATTTCGGATTCCGGGGGGAATAACTGTGTATTTTATCCTGTGGGTCATCGCAATAATTCTGGTAGGTAATCTCTTATGGAGGCTGGCCTCTAAAAGGTTCTCCCTTCCATGTCCTGTATGGCTTCACCGTATGGTCGAGATGGATAACCCCTTTACCCGGACTAACAGAGCCTCGGAGATCATTATGTTGCTTGATATTCAGCCGGGGATGTCGGTTCTTGATGCCGGATGCGGCCCGGGTCGTCTGACTTTGCCCCTTGCGAGGGCTGTGGGGGAGTCCGGTCGAGTGGCCGCGCTGGATATTCAGGAGGGAATGCTTGAAAGGGTAAAGAAAAAGCTCATTGTCGAGGGTCTTGAGAATGTTGATCTGATAAAGGGGGGACTCGGGGATGGCATCCTCCCCAGTGACAGCTTTGACAGGGCTCTTCTTGTAACAGTACTAGGAGAGATACCGGAAAAGAGAAGTGCTGTCGATGAGATATTCCGGGCCCTCAAGCCCGGCGGTATTTTATCCGTTACGGAAGTTATTTTTGACCCTCACTTTCTGAGAGCCAGTACTGTGGAGAAGATTGCCGAAGAGGCGGGTTTTATAAAAGGATCTTCTTTCGGCAACAAGCTTGCATACACCTATCATTTCCTCAGATCCGGCAAGATCTCCTGACGGTAAGACCAGGATGGTTTTCGATTCGGCCCCTGTTTTTATGGTAACCAAGGCCTTTCAGGGATGTCATATCCATATTATGAAAAATGTGTAGGTGTGGTTCCAGGCGCCTGGGTTTTGGGTTTTCGGGTATACATAATACCAACCTCTTGACAAGGGATATATTTCACATATAGTAGAAGCAGAAGAGAAGGTCGTCTAAAGTTAACGAACTTGCTCCAAAATGAACAAGTTTTCCAATTATCCATGGCCCGGGGAGCCCCGGGTCATAAGCATGAATGTGGAGGTGCAGTTTGGATGGGTAAGAGAACTTCCGAGAACGTGCTGCTTGATATCGCCCTCAGGAACTTCTATGGGGCAGCCGAAGAACTCGGGCTTGACGAGGGACTCATCGAGATCCTCGGCAACTCGGAGCGCAAGCTTTCGGTGTCTATTCCTGTCGTTATGGACGACGGGACGACGAAAGTCTTCAACGGCTACAGGGTGCAGCACTCCACCGCAGTCGGCCCGGCAAAGGGCGGCATCAGGTTCCACCCCGACGTGTGTCAGGATGAGTGCGAGGCTCTCGCCATGCTGATGACCTGGAAGTGTTCCCTCGCCGGCATACCCTATGGCGGAGGAAAAGGCGGAGTAGAGTGCAACCCCCTCGAGATGTCCATGGGAGAAAAAGAGCGCGTTGCCAGGACTCTGGCTGCAAGGATCGAACCAATTGTTGGCGCATGGACCGATGTTCCGGCTCCCGATGTCAACACAGGTGGACAGGAAATGGTCTGGTTCATGGACACCATCAGCAAGATGCGCGGAAGGCTCGAGCCCGCCATATTTACAGGTAAACCCATCAGTCTTTGGGGCTCCAAGGGTCGCACCGAGGCGACAGGTTACGGCGTGGCAACCTGTGCCATAGAGCTTCTCAATGCCGTAGGCAAGGAAGTCAAGGGAACCACGGTCATGATCCAGGGTTTCGGCAATGTCGGAACCTACGCGGCCCTTACCCTTGTCGACGCCGGCGCGAAGGTTGTCGGTATCAGCGACATTACCGGTGCCTACCACTGCAAGGATGGCATAGATATCCACAAGGCATTCAAGCACATCAACGAGCACCCCAAGAAACTCCTTGAGGGCTATACTCAGCCCGGACTCGAGAAGATCCCTGCCGAAGACCTGCTCTTCATCGATGCCGACCTCTTCATTCCGGCCGCTCTCGAAGGTGTTGTCAACAAGAACAACGCCGACAAGATCAAGGTCAAGTACATTGTCGAAGCCGCAAATGGCCCCATCACACCGGAAGCCGATGCTATCCTAGACAAGAAGGGCATCCTCATCGTACCTGATTTTCTTGCCAACTCCGGCGGGGTTATCGGTTCCTACTTCGAATGGGCACAGGACCTTGGTGGCTATTTCTGGACCCGCGAGGAGTACAACACCCGGCTCATCCACATCATGAAAGAGAATTTCCACAGGGTCTGGGATTTCACCAATGAAAAGAAGGTCAAGATGCGCCGCGCGGCATTTATGGTAGCAATCATGCGTGTTGCGGACGCTGTCCGAATGAGAGGCGTTTTCCTCTAGAAAATATTTTACCATTTAGCATACGTTCTTTAATGAACCGGGGTTACCCTTCTGGGTGATCCCGGTTTATTTTTTTCCTATTTCGACGGTAATTTTTCACTTGTGCTGTGAACCAAAAATGCTATTATAAATATAAACAAATTGTGCCCACAGGGATGTACAAGACCTTGAGGGCAAAGAGAGAAGGGGGAGTTGTTATGGCAAAACTGAACCCGCATGAGATGTTCGTACAGCAGTTGGAGGAAGCTGCGCCGCATATCAGCGCAGAACCAGAGTATCTCGAGATACTAAAGCAGCCCAAAGAGGTTCTTGAGATAACCATTCCGCTAAGACTCGATGACGGTTCCGTGAAGGTTCTTAAAGCCTGGAGAAGCCATCACAACAATGCCCTTGGTCCCTACAAGGGTGGCGTCCGTTTTCACCCCCATGTTAATCGCGACGAAGTAGCAGCTCTCTCTTCATGGATGACCATAAAGTGCGCCACCGCAGACCTGCCCTACGGCGGAGGGAAGGGTGGAGTTTCCGTCAACGCAAAGGAACTCACCATGACGGAACTGGAGAGACTCAGCCGCGGCTATGCTCTTGGGATCAGTCGTTTCGTGGGAACAGATATAGATATCCCAGCGCCGGATGTGTACACCAACCCCCAGGTTATGTCATGGTTCGTAGATACCCATGAAAAGATCCACGGTCGCAGCGAACCATCGGTCTACACAGGTAAGCCTGTAGCGGTTGGTGGCTCCCTCGGCAGAGGTGATGCTACCTCACGGGGAGGCATGTATGTCCTCAGGGAGACTCTCAGGGAACTTGGTCTTCTGGGTAAACCCCTTACGGCGGCCGTACAGGGATACGGAAACGTTGGAAGTTATGCTCACAAACTTGGAGATCTGGTTGGTCTGAATTTTGTGGCAGCGTGCGACAGCAGGGGCGGAGCATACTCCGCCAAGGGAATATCCTACGAGGAAGTTTCAAAGTTAAAGCGTGAGACTGGAAGCATCAAGGGGATGAAGGGCACCGATGGTGTTACAAACGAGGAACTTCTGGAACTGGAAGTTGACGTTCTCGTCCCTGCAGCTCTCGAAGGCGTGATCAATGCTGAAAACGCAAAAAACATAAAGGCAAAGGTTGTTCTGGAACTTGCCAACGGGCCCGTTACTCCGGAAGCAGCGGCAATTCTTGAGGACAAGGGGATTCTCGTTGTTCCCGACGTTCTGGCAAATGCGGGCGGTGTCACAGTAAGTTGTTTCGAGTGGATCCAGGGCCGTACCGGAGACTTCTGGACCGAGGAAGAGGTTCATCAGAAACTGGACAAAAAACTCACAAAGGCCTTTCAGGAGATCTGGAAGATCAAGAAAGAGAAGAACATTACCTTCAGGCAGGCCGCCTATGTTCGCGCGGTGGACAGGATCACACTCGCCATGCGTTTCCGGGGGATCTGGCCATAGAAAACACAATCTGCTGGAAATAAAAAGGGGGCCCCTCAGGGGCCCCCTTTTTTCAGTTTTCTATTACGATACCTTCTTCTGTGTCCCCGTCAAGAAACACCGAAAAATCTCCCTTGTAAATTCTGATTTCCTCCTCTTGCCCAGTTTCGTAGGGCCTGTTCTCGAACCATTCCCTGTTGAAGATGTCCGCGTCGTCCCCTGCAAAAACAGGAAGATAAAGGATGTTGTCAACGTCAAGATCCAGGAAGAAATGGGTCCCGTAGGAGAGTTCGGGCGTGAAGTGCTTCTCTACGATGCCAAGTTCCACAAGGCATCCGCAGTTGCAGAGCTCCGCGTAGTCCACGGGGACTCCGAGATCCGGGTTGACACTTCCCCAGCGTCCGGGGCCCGCCAGGATGTATCTTGTTCCCTTGAGGCTGTCGTTCACCTTTCCCAGGGCCCTGGCGATCTTGAAAAAATTGTCCCTGCTTCCGTAACTGAAGGGGTCTACGTAGACTATGTGATCGGTTCTTTCAATCTGGCCGTTGCTAACCATTCTCGATCCCTTGAGAAGAATTTTTTCTTCAGGCACCTTTGGAATTCGGACGGAAGCCATTTCCTCGTAAGAGGACAGGGGTCTCAACTGAACCAGGGTCATCTTTTTTTCGAGGGTTTCATAGGTGAACTCCATGTCTATTGGTATGCCCATTTCGGTCTCGTAATGAGCGGAGATCTTCTTTGCGGTTTCCAGGAAATGGGGGCAGCGTTTGGGTAGTTCAGAGAAGGTAAAGAAGGGTGTGGTAGGGATCATCGGGCTGGAACCGGCCCAGTACATGCTGTTGTCCCCGTATAGTTCCACAAAGGATGTAGCGAACTTGTGGTTCTGCATAACGAAGGGTAGAAGGGACTTGAGGTCTCCCGAGACGAATGCCCCGAACTCAAGATCCACGTAGTCGAAGGAGTTCTGGCTGTACCTCGCGACTTCCCTGGCAAGATTGCCCTCGGGGCGCATATTCGGGTGAGAAAGATAAATCACCCTTGCAGATGAGCGGTCTACAGTTTTTGTTCCAAGACCGAAACAGAACCTGGTAACCCCCTGTTCCTTGTTTATCCTGGGGGATGGTCTGCGGTAAACCTTGGAAAAAATGGTACCGGCGAGTTCCGGATAAAAGAGGCCGTCATGTTCATGACCTATCAGTGGCTGAACCAGAACGGCCATGGCCTCGTCCCTGTCGGTGAAGCCGTGCTTTGCTCGGTAGGCCCTTGCGGCCTGGTTGTACAGAGATGCCCACACGGTCTTGATGCCGTCGGAGAGTTCCCTGCGGCGCCACTCCATGTCAAAAACATTTGCCGCAAAAGTGGTGAAATACTTGCCCGCAAAGGAGAGTAGATGAGAGTCCTCCAATAGTGAACTTGAACGTATAGCCAGAGGAGTATCGTGAAGAGTTCCCAGTATTCTGTCGAGGTCCTTCACAAAGGATTCCCGCATGTGGCCCTGTGAAAATGCCAGAATTATCTTTTCCAGATCCGGTTCGTCGTGTATCCAGTCCATCTTGTTATCGTTGATAAAATCATGGAAGGGCTCCGTAGTGACAACGAAAGTGGTAGAAGGCAGTAGAACCTCTTCTGCGAGTTCGGACCCCTGGATATGCTCAAAAGCGAAGGCAAGTCCCTTTGCCTTTCCTCCTATCTTTCCGCTGCCGATAAGCCAGTTCCTTGATTCATATTCGGGTTTACCGTCAAAGTCCTTGTAGGGTATCCATTTTGACGATGCCAAAGGGGATCACTCCTGTCATGGGTTAAGTCTGTATATTGTCCTCGGGAAGGGTATCGTCTCCCTTATGTGGGGAAGGCCGCATACCCACGAAACAACCCTTTCGATACCCATTCCGAAGCCGCTGTGCACGAAGGTGCCGTATCTGCGAAGGTCCAGGTACCAGGAATAGGATTCCTCGGGAAGGTTCTCCTCCCGGATCCGTGCATGAAGCAGTTCGAGGGAGTCCTCTCTCTGGGATCCGCCGATTATCTCTCCGTAGCCCTCCGGCGCCAGAAGGTCGTCACACAGAACCAGGTCCTCCCTTTCCGGGTGCTGCTTCATGTAAAAGGCCTTGACCTTCTTGGGGTAGCATTCCACGAAGAGAGGCCTGTCGAACTGCTGAGTTAGTATGGTCTCATCCTCTCCACCGAAATCGGTACCGTAGGTGATGGAACTTCCCAGTTTCTGAAGAAGTATTACCGCCTCGTCGTAGGTGATGTGATGGAACGGGGGAACGACCCTTTCGAGGGGGGCAATGTCCCTGCCGAGGGTTGCGAGTTCGCTGCCGCAGTGCTTCAGGACCTGTCCGACGATGTAGGATACAAGGTCCTCCTGGAGTTTCATGTTGTCGTTGTGATCGTAGAAGGCCACCTCGGGCTCGATCATCCAGAACTCCGTCAGATGTCTTCTGGTCTTGGATTTTTCGGCCCGGAAGGTGGGACCAAAGGTATAGACCTTGCCGAATGCGGCTGCTCCGGCTTCTGCGTAAAGCTGGCCTGTCTGGGCGAGGTATGCGTTGCCCATATCGAAATAGGGAACCTCAAAAAGACCGGAAGCGCCCTCACCGATGGCTCCTGTGAGGATGGGGCTGTCAACCAGCATGAAGCCGCCGTTGTGAAGAAATTCCCGCGCCGACCAGATTATCCTCTCCCTGATCTTCATGACAGCCAGCTGGTTTGCGCTCCGGAGCCAAAGGTGTCGGTTGTCCAGAAGAAAATCTATGCCGTGATCTTTTTTCCCGATGGGGTACTCCTCGGTGGGGTTGTGGATTATCCGCAGATCGGAGACGGTAAGTTCAAAACCGGAGGGCGCTCTCTCGTCGCGCCGTACCTTGCCGGTGACCTCCAAAGAAGCCTCGAGCCACAGGTTTCTTGCCGCCGAGAATTGTTCTTCGGGGACTTCCCCGTTAACCATAACTCCCTGGATAAAACCGGTTCCGTCACGAAGCTGCAGAAAATGGATCTTTCCGGAACTACGCTTGTTATACATCCAGCACTTGAGAATTACTTCCTTTTCCTCGTGTTTCGCGAGATCGCTGATGTAGACCCATGGAACAGACATAGGGAGACCTCCTTATGATTCGTGGCGTGTTCTCGATGCATGACAGTATGATACACTAACAGCATTATATTTTTTTATGGGTCGTAAAACCTGACATATTAAAAACCACAGGAGGCCTGATCCCCAAGATGACAGTTAATGCCGATGGATTTAACCTGGCCGAAGATCTCAAGTCCCGGGCAGGGGAGATTTCTCACGAGATAATTGCCTGGAGAAGAGAGTTCCACCAGTTTCCGGAACTTGCCTTTGAGGAGACGGTCACCTCCTCGAGGGTGGTTGATGCACTTTCAGTAATGGATGGTATGGAGGTTATCAGGGGATTCGGCTCCCCGACATCGGTCCTTGGGGTTTTGGGAAAAGATACAGGTCTTCCGGCTGTGGTTCTGAGGGCGGACATGGACGCCCTCGCTATCGAAGAGGAGAGCGGGCTGGCGTTTTCTTCCTGTTTCCCTGGAGTAATGCACGCATGCGGCCATGATGCCCATATTGCATCCCTTCTTGGCGCTGCCAGACTTCTTTCGGAACGGGCTTCCTCTTTGAGGAGGCCCGTTATTTTTCTTTTCCAGCCTGCCGAGGAAGGCAAGGCCGGAGCAAAAAAGATAGTAGATGCGGGTTTTTTCGATAAGTTCCAGGTTAAGTGCGTTCTTGGTCTTCATTTCTGGCCCAGCATTCCCTTTGGGCAGATGGCCACTCGAAAAGGATGCATGACAGCCCTTTCCGACAGGATCCATATTATGATAAACGGTTCGACCTCCCATGCAGCATCCCCTCATCAGGGAGTGGATCCCACGGTTATTGCCGCTCACATTCTTCTTTCGGTCCAGGACATAATCAGCAGGGAAAAAGATCCCCAGACTTCTGCGGTGATCTCCTTTGGAAGGATAGAGGCCGGAGAGGCTTACAACATTATTCCGGGAAGTGCCCATATGTGGGGGACCCTCAGGGCTCACGAACCGGAAGTGAGGGATTTCATCCAGGGAAGGCTCGAAGAGATGATCCCTCTCATAGCCAGGGCTCACAGGGCGACGGCCTCGGTGGAGTACAACAGGAACTACCCCTGCGTAGTTAACGATCCCGAAATTACGTCCCTTGTTCTGGAAAAAAGCAGGACCTTCTTCTCCGAAAACGTTTCCACTGTTACTGAAATGACCGGCCAGCTGCTGGCGGGGGAGGACTTTGCTTTCTATTCTTTGAAAGCGCCCTCATGTTTTATGCTCATGGGTACAGGAGGGGAGTTCGGACTTCACAACCCCCGTTACGACGTGCCGGAGGAACTGATCCCTCTCGCGTCCGCATGGGAGGCCTTTCTTGCCCTTTCATGCTGACAGGGAGTCCGGGAGAGCATTTTGCGGTTAAAATAGTCTGCATAATACATTATCCCCCTTCAGGGGGTTGAACTTATCCTATTATTCGGAGGGAAAACGCGTGAAAGTCAGACTTGAGGAAACCATAATCTCAAAATGCAAAAAATCGAATGGAGAGCGTGCCGTCTGGTGGAGAGGCGCATGGTGGTCGAGGAAGGTTCTTGCGGATCTCATAATGCAGTATGAAGAAAAGCTGAGAGAAAGCGGTTTTGGAGAAGGTGACAGGATCGCGGCGCTAATGCCTAACTGTCCCGCATTTCTCGCTCTGATGGTCGCGGTGTGGAAAGCCGGAGGCACCCTGACACCCCTCAATCTGCAGGCCGGTATGTCCGCAACCATGGATGTCCTGCGACACTCCGACGTGTCCGCCGCCTTTGTTCCTCAGGGCATGGACCAGCTGGCCGAAGGAATATCCGCTTCAGGCATACCGGCAATGGCTGTCCCACTGGACGGTGCCCTTCCTTCCTTCAAGTCCAGAAAAAGCGAGCCCTCCGATCCGGATATCGCGGTGTTGTTCTACACCTCCGGGACTACCGGGCTGCCCAAGGGGGTTCCGATCAGCCATTCAAACCTCCACGACAATGTCAGCAGATCGATAGAGCATTTCAAGGATCTTGCGGACGATGATATTTTCGTCAATGTCCTTCCCAATTTCCACACCCTTGGCTTCACTACCAGCGGATTGCTTCCCCTTCTGGGTGGCTTCCCCCAGGCCCTTGTCCCCACCTTCATGCCACCCGAGACAGCCATAGAATCAATAAAGGCTGCCGATGTTTCGGTCATGATAGCCGTGCCGACAATGGTCGCGCTGATGCTCGGAGCGATAGCAAGGGGAACCGAGGCACCTACTTCGCTGAGGCTTCTTGCGACCGGCGGGGATCGTTTCCCCGAGAAACTTGACGGCAGGACCCAACAGCTCCTCGGGGTTTCGGTCCTGGAAGGCTACGGCCTTACTGAGACATCCCCCGTGGTATCCCTCAACGAAGGGCTCAAGGACAGGAAACTCGGGACCGTCGGAAGAGTCCTTAAGGGATACGAGGTCGAGATCCGCGATATGGACGGAAATGTTCTGCCCGTGGGGAAAGAGGGGACACTCTGGCTAAAGGGGCCTTCGGTATTCAATGGATATTTCAGGGCACCGGAGATAACTGCCCAAAAATTCAAGGACGGCTGGTTCAACACCGGTGATGTGGTCAGGATGGATGAAGACGGCTACCTTACCATCGTTGACAGGCTCACGGATATCGCCATCGTTGGAGGGTTCAATGTTTATCCCACCGAAGTGGAGGCCGTTATCCAGCAGTTGCCGGGAGTCCGGGAGTCTGCCGTGGTAGGTGTCAAACATCCCGTCAGCGGCGAGATTGTCAAGGCTTACGTCATACCCACCGGGGAGCCCGCCATAACTTCAAGGGATGTCATTTCCTTTTGCAGGGATAAACTGGCCCACTACAAGGTGCCTCGTAGCGTGGAATTCATTGAGGAGATGCCAAGGTCCAGCATAGGCAAGATCCTGAAGAGAGAGCTCCGCAAGCGCTGAGTCGCGCCGGGGTGATGGTTCTTGTTCGGTATCGAATTTAGACTGACAGAAAAACCTTCCGTCGCTGAACTTGCAGGAATAGAGAAGTTTTTGGGCAGGTTCGGTCTTTCGATGGAAGGTGTGCCTGATGTTTCCGTTTTTGCCGAAGGCCCTTCGGGTGAACTTGTGGGCACCGGAAGCCTGAAGGGCAACGTAATAAAGATGATGGCAGTGGATCCTGACTGGCAGGAGGCGGGTCTTTCCGGGAGTATCATCTCGAGACTTGTCGAGCGGGGAAGGGCATCGGGGTTAACGCATTTTTTTGTATTCACCAAACCGGATTCAGCGGACAAGTTCCATGGTTTCGGTTTCAGGGAGATTGCCCGTTACGAACCTTTTGCGACCCTGCTGGAGATGGGGCAGCCCGGGATAGACCAGTTCAGGGATTATCTCAGGGGCAGCAGGGTCAACATGGGAGCGAAAAGCAGGGCAGGTGCCGTTGTGGTGAACTGTAATCCTTTCACCAAAGGACACCAGTACCTTGTGGAGACGGGCGCCTCGAGGTGTGATCATCTCTATGTCGTAGTGGTCGAGACAGACCTGTCATCTTTCCCTTTTCGTGACCGTTTTGCCCTTGTCAGGGAAGGAACCTCTCACCTGGAGAACGTTACAGTGATAAGAAGCGGTGAATACGCTGTCTCTCCTGCTACGTTCCCTTCCTATTTTCTGAAAGGATCATCGGTAAAGAAGATCGCCTCGATCCAGGCAAGGCTTGACGTGACCCTTTTTGCAAATCTTTTTGTCCCGGCCCTGGGGATCTCCGTGCGTTTTGTCGGTACCGAGCCCTACTGTCCCGTGACAGGGTCCTACAACGAAGCCATGAAGGAAGTGTTGCCCCCAAGAGGTGTCGAACTCGAGGAGATATCGAGGGTAACCGTTGGTGATGGCCAGGTGGTTTCCGCTTCAATTGTCAGGGAAATGATAAAGGCCGACAGATGGGATGTCGTCAGGGAAATGGTCCCCGAAAGCACCTTGAAATATCTGGAATCTTCCGACGGGAAAGCAGTGGCGGAGCTGATAAAACAGAGCGAGGGGCGTCACTGAGGTTTCGAGATCCAGGGAAACTCGAGGGCAGTCCGGATATCCGGGAACCCTCCCCTTTCACTATCAAAGGAAGGGCCTATTGGCACGAACAGGCCCTTCCCGTATGCCTCGAAGGCTTTTCTGTCGCTTTCAGAATCTCCAAAAAAAATGATCCTGGAAACACTCAGCCTTTCCTCAAGAATCTTCAGGCCCCGGGGTGAAGGTTTTGATATTCCTTCATCGGGAGTTATGCACAGGTGGGGAGGGAAACCGTCCCAGCCGAGAAGGTTCAGGGCCAGTTGCAGTTCCTGCCTGTTTCTTCCGGTGTAGATTCCTGTGGGAATATCGAGACTTTCCCACCCCTTTTCGAGACAGGGCCGCTCTCTTTTCCATAGCCCCCCGATTCGAATTTCGGGAGAAACGCCACGGAAAAGCAAATACTTCTCCTCCCCGAAATATATCTCCTCGCAGGTTTTTCTGACGGAGCCGCGGTCTACAGGGCTTTGAAAGACGGATCCGCACCATTCCTCGGGGCTCCCGTCGCAGCTGGCAATGAGTCTTTCCCAGTCAAGGCGGGATACCGGTCCTCCTCCCCCCTGTAACGCAGCACCCGAAGCGATCCACGAGAGGAAAACCCAGGCTATGTCGTAATCGTCGTTGAACATGGGGCTTCTTCGGGCGATGTTGTAATGCCCGTCGTCAAAGAGGCGAAACGGCGCAGGGTATCCGAGGATATCCTTTGCCCCGATCTGGATGGCCGCGGAAACCACCGCCGGAAATGACAGGGAAGTGTCAACAAGGACTCCGTCGACATCGAAGACCAGCCCCGTATCAGTCATCGGGGTTGTTTCTCCACGTGCCTGCTCTCGAGCTCTTTCATGATCATCGGGGGAGATACACCGAGGGCCAGGCAGCAGACCATCAGGTGATAGACCAGGTCGGCCGCCTCCAGAATAAAAGCCTCGCTGTTCCCTGTGGCGACGGCCAGGGCCGTCTCGACACCCTCTTCACCGACCTTTTGCCCCGTACGGGATAGCCCCTGGGAAAGAAGCCTGGCGGTGTAACTCTCTTCGGGCGAGGCCTTGCTTCGGGAAAGAAGGTATCTCCAGAGTTTTCCCGCGAAACAGGAAAAACCCGCAAACTTCTCGCCGTGAGACGAAAAACAGCTGAAGGAACCGGTATGGCATACAGGTCCCCTGGGTCTTACAAGAGCGAGGAGAGCATCGTTGTCGCAGTCCCTGCGGATCTCCACGACCGCGAGGGTGTTGCCGCTGGTCTCCCCCTTGCGCCACAGCCTGTTGCGCGATCTGCTGAAAAAAACCATCTCCTTCAGCCTTTCGGTCTCGACAAGGGATTCCCTGTTGCCCCAGGCAAGCATCAAAACCTCGCCTGTATCGGCATCCTGGGCAATTATCGGGACGAGCCCTTTTTCGTCAAAACGGATCTGATCTGCGTACTGCATCATGAAAGGTTCTCCTCCCCGGTTGTTCTTACAGGTATCGATCTGCCTGCCAGATATTTCTTGAGTTCCGGTATCCTTATGGAGCCGTAATGGAAAACCGACGCCGCCAGTACCGCATCTGCTCCGGACCATATCGCCTCGGCGAAATGTTCCGGAATTCCGCCGCCGCCAGAGGCTATGACGGGGACAGAGACGGAGGAGGAGACCGCCTCGATGCATTCCAGGTCGTACCCTCCCCGTGTTCCGTCGGAATCCATGGATGTGAGAAGTATCTCCCCGCAGCCCATGGACTCTCCCTTCTGCGCCCAGGAGACCAGGTCGATCCCTGTCGGGGCTGAACCTCCCCGGACATAAACCTCCCATCCCCCCCTGGGGCTCCTGCTTGCGTCGATCGCGAGGACAACGG